>SXGU01289887.1_pt1 | contig 12818 bp, 7 predicted proteins | sample 3174531 | NCBI WGS metagenome assembly SXGU01 (sample SAMN11356863, study PRJNA531348) | freshwater metagenome | isolation source: freshwater sample F1-140 | place: China: Fuxian Lake, Yuxi | collected 2017-12-25 | reverse complement strand
GGGGTGACGCCGTGGCCGAGGTTGAAGATGTGGCCGGGGCGGTGCTCGGCGGCGGCGAGCACTTCTAAAGCTCGGCGGCGGATCGTGGGGATGTCGGTCAGCAGCGTGACCGGATCGAGATTGCCTTGCACGGCGACATCGTGGCCGACGGTCTTCCAACCCTCGCGCAGATCGACTCGCCAATCGAGGCCGATCACGTCGCCACCACCTTCGCGGAGCAACGGCAGCAGCGCGGGGTTGCCGGTCGCGAAGTTGATGACCGGTGTGGCGTGCTTCACTCCGTCAATGATGGCTTTCGTGTGCGGCAGGACGTACTCGCGATAGTCGTTCGGCGAGAGGCAGCCGGCCCAACTGTCGAAGAGTTGAATCGCCTGACAGCCCGCCTCCACCTGCGCGAGGATGTATTTGATGAGGCTGTGCGTCAGGCAGTTCATCAGCGCGGTCCAGGCTCCGGAGTCGGAATACATCAGCCGTTTGACGTTGGCGTAATTCTTCGAGCTGCCTCCTTCGATGGCGTACGACGCGAGTGTGAAGGGGGCTCCAGCGAAGCCGAGCAGCGGGATATTGGCGGGCAGATCGCGGCGAATCAGTCGGACGGCGTCAAACACGTAATGCAGCGAATCGACGTTTTCGAGCCGTCGCAGCGAGTCGATTCCGGCGGCGTCTCGAACCGGATTGTGGATCACCGGGCCTTCGCCGGCGGTGTATTCCAGCTGCAAACCGATCGGTTCGAGGATCGGCAACAAGTCGGCAAACAGGATCGCCGCATCGACGCCGAGCACTCGCTGAGCGGTCAGCGTGACCTCGGCGGCTAGATCCGGACGTTTGCAGAGTTCCATGAACGTCACGCGGCGGCGGACCTCCATGTATTCCGGCAAGTAGCGGCCGGCCTGGCGCATGATCCAGATGGGGGTGGTGTCGGTCGGCTCGCGGCGGACGGCTTTCAGGAAACGGCAGTTTTGCAGGCGGTCGGTCAAAGCGTGGCTCCTCAATTGTGAGCCGGATTGTAGTGGCCGTTTTGAGGACCGCGACTGTCAGTGTGTTGCCCGGTTGTGACGACGAAGCGGGTCATTCCGAGAATGCTCCTGATCTGGATGGAGCTTGGCGTCGTGCTGGAAAGCAGAAGTAGCGACTGGTTTAATACTTGCTCGATTTTTTGAGGTATAATTCGCGCTCCACTTTGCGCCGCACGTTTGGGTTGATTTCGCATGGCCCTCAAGCTGACCGTCGAATCGTTTTTGCAAGTCGTTCGGCAGAGCGGCTTGATCGACAAGGATCAGCTTCAAAAGCTGTTGCAGCAGTATGAGGCTCGCGGGATCGACGTCACCAAGTCGCAGTCGATTGCCGATGCGCTCGTTGGCGACGAGGTCGTCACACGCTGGCAAGCGGAAAAGCTGCTGGCCGGAAAGCACAAAGGCTTCTCGCTGGGCAAGTACAAGCTGCTGGACTTGCTGGGCAAAGGGGGGATGAGTTCGGTCTATCTGGCCGAGCACGTGCTGATGAAGCGACGCTGCGCGATCAAAGTGCTCCCCTCCAAACGAGTCAACGACACATCGTACCTTGCTCGATTCCACCGCGAGGCGCAAGCGGCCGCGTCGGTCGATCACCCCAACATCGTCCGAGCTTACGACGTCGATTGTGCTCAGGACCGCGATTCGCAAATTCACTTCCTGGTGATGGAGTACGTCACCGGCCAGAGCTTGCATGAGTTGATCGTTCGCAGCGGCCCGGCCGAGTACGCCGATGCTATCGAATACGTCCGGCAGTCGGCGGAAGGTTTGGAGCACGCGCACCGCGCGGGGTTCGTGCATCGCGACATCAAGCCGGGAAACATTCTGATCGACGCGAGCGGTGTCATCAAAATTCTGGATATGGGTCTCGCAAGGTTCTTCAACGATGCGGACGAGAATCCGCTGACCGTCGCGCATGACGAAAAAGTGCTCGGCACCGCCGACTATCTGGCTCCGGAACAGGCCCTCGACAGCCACACGGTCGATACGCGAGCGGACATCTACAGCCTGGGTTGCTCGCTGTATTTCTTTCTGACGGGACATCCGCCGTTCACTGAAGGAACACTGACGCAACGGCTGATGTGGCATCAAACGAAGTCGTTCCCACCGTTGACCGATTCGCGGCTGGATTGCCCGGCGTCGCTCATGGCAATTTTAGACAAGTTGGTCGCAAAGAATCCGGACGACCGTTATCCGTCGGCGGCCGAAGTGGCGATCGCATGTCGGAAATGGCTGGACGAAAACGCGGGAGAAGACTGGCGGCAGAGCCATCGTCCGCTCACTCGCAGTGGATCGGACCCTCGTTTGGCCGCGACGTCGCGAGATTTGCAAACCGACTCGGTGACGATGCCCAAGGGGGGATCGAATGTTTTGGAGTCGTCGGTCTCTCCCCGCGACGACATGGACTCTTCCGTCACCAAAATCTCACGTCCGGGTTCTGCCCCGGCGGCAACAACGCCGGTGATTTCTTCCGAGCCATCGACGGTAATGTTGCCAGTGGCAGCGCCGGTTCCGGCTACGGCACTTCCCCCCATTCTGCCGGTCGCCGCTCCAGTGGTCGCGATTCCGGTGGCTCCCGTCGCGCCTCCGATTGCACAGCCTGTGGCTGTGCCGCCTCCACCGGCCGCTCGGCCTGTTGTTCCTGTCGCCATGCCAGTCGCGGTGCCAATCGTAGTGACTCCCGTGGCCCCACCGATCAGCGTGCCGACTCCGGTCGCCACTTCGGTCGTGCCGACCACAAGTTTCACGGAAGTCGTCGCCCCGCCGGCGGAGGTAGTGCCTGACTTTCAATTTGGTTCGAACACAGCCACCGATGAAACTGTGCTAGTAGCACCGGCCTTTGAGGCAGAATCGGACACGGCCGGCGACCTGTTCTCATTGTTCGCCGGCAGTGAAGAGCAGACCCCCATCGCGCAATCCGTCATGGTACCGATCGCCGCTGCACCGATCGTGGAAGAAGCCGTAGCAGCGCCCGATTTCAATTTCTCCGAACCGGCCGTTTCTGAACCACCGGAGGTCGCATTTCCGCAGGCTGAAACGGTCTTGTATGAACCAAAGGCGGAACCGCAGCCGAGCGCGGTTGAAGCCCCATTCGAGATCAGCGATGCGGCCGCGACGGAGCGAACGCCCGCCCTACCGACATCCTCCGCGAGCGGACCCACGACCAAGGGCAAACCGCTCAACAAGAACGTTTTGTTCGCGGCGATCGCCGGTGCGGTCGTGGTGGTGCTCGGTGGCATTGGATGGTGGGCCACTCGTGGTGCGTCCAAGGATGAAAAGGCGGTGACAAATTCCGGCAAGAAGAACACCAAGTCGCCCGCGAAGACCGAAAGCTCCAAACAGATCAACGCTCACGAAGTGACTCTGCATGTCGGAGCGGGTAGCGAGTTCCAGTCTGTCGGCCGAGCTTTGCATGCGGCGGTGGAAGGACGCGCCGACCACGAGGCGGCCGCCAAAGGTAAGCCGCTACGTTTCCTGATCAGCGTCAAGCCGGGACCGCCGTTCGAGGAATCTCTCGTGTTTGATGAATCGATTCCCGGCGAAGTGCATCTGCTGTCAGAGACCAGCGGCAAGAACATCACGTTCAAGTCGCCGGGGGACGAACCTGCCATCAGCATCAAGAACCTCAGCGGCGTGACGATCGAGAACGTCTTCATTGACCTCTCCGGGTTCCCTCCGAAAGACACCGGCATCGTCGTCAGTGGTGCCGCCACGCGCTGTCGCATCAAGAACAGTGTAATCTCCAAAGCAGGCAAGTCCGGCATTGAACTGCGAAGTGCGATTGGAGGCGACGGCAGCGATGGCATCATTCTCGACGGGGTCACGTTTCAGAACGCTGCTCCCACCGCGTTTGGAGTCCATGTGGCCAAGCCGGCCACTGGCCCTGCGACTCAGAACGTGACCCTCCAGCGTTGCCGATTTATCGGTTCGATGTCGGCCGCCGTGTTCTTGGAGGGTTCCGTCAATTCGTTGACGATGCGGAACTGCGGCGCGTCCAGCACGAACAGTGGACTCCGCTTCGCCGCTGGAGTGGTCGCGAAGGATGTGGTCGTCGATCATTGCTCGTTCCGAAACCACGCTGAGGCCGGCCTGCTCTTTGACGGCATGCCGGGAGCCGGTGCCGGTGGTTTCGTGTGGCGGAATTGTCTCTTCGGGGGATTGAAGAAAACCGAACTGCTCATCGCGAAAGAATACGACGCGGCCAAATTCGACACGCTGATGAGCGCCGACAAGCCCGTCGAAAACAACTGGAGCGATCGGAATGCCACGAAGCAGTTGAGTGGCGAACGTGACGCGCTTGGAAAAGGTGGATCGCGCGTTTCGGAGATTGAATTTGCTTCGACCAGTCCCACCTCGGATCTGTTTTTGGTCGCCCGGCCCAGCGAGCCGTACAAGACAGCCGGCATCAAAGCGAAATAGCCGGCTCAACGGCTCTGCCGCCAACTGCCCAGACGCCCGGTTTTCTCCTTGTGCAACCGGCACAATCGTCAGAGCCAGCCATCGGCGAAACGGCGCGATACTGAACAGACTACGAAATTCAGTTTCGACGAATCGCCATTCGGCCCGGCTTGTGAATCTTGCGGAATGGCACTTTCACCGGGACTTTTGAGGCTTTTAGAGCGGTCGAGTCGGCGATCGCTGTTCGTCGTCTCTAAGTGTCCAGGCCCGCCGAAACGCTGCAACTCCCAGCCTCACCGCCTCTTTCTGTGTACAGGTAGCGTGCCCTTGGTTCGAGCCGGAGGATGTTCGGCACCTCGCGGCGGGTTGGCTTGAGCCTCGCCCGCACAGTGCCCTCGAAAACTACCTTCCGACTCGTGCCGATCATGAAACGCTCTTCGAACAACTCGACCAGTCGCACGATCCCTGGCCTGCGAGCCGGCCGACGCCAGACCGTGTCGCGTCCCGTGGCAACATTTCGCCAACGCGGAATCGGTGGTGCCGAAGAGAAGCCTGCTTTCTTCGCTCAGGAAGACTGGCACCCGCCGCGATCCGAAAGCGAGCGTCATGCCAACGCGACACGATTCATCGTGCAACCGGCCGGCCCCAAGTTCGTCCATGCGGTGACTGTCGCAGAGGTCCGCGAGCGATTGACTCAATTGCCACAGCCGATTGTCGATCAAGTGGAAGTCATTCAACTCAGTCGGATGACTCGCAAGCGGCAATTGTTCCCGTGCTACGGAATGCAGTGGGGAGCCAGCGTCTACCTCTACCCGATCGAGGACTCGCTGGTCGAAAACTACATCCGCCCGCCCACTCCACAGCAACAAATCGAAGCACGCATGTTCGGCGGCGTGTGGTCCGAAACGGATGGCGAGTGGACGCTGACTTGGACGTCTGAGAATCTGAAAGACTTCTATCTCAACAACGTCCTGATCCACGAAATTGGCCACGTGCTCGACAAACGCAACACACGCACCGAAGACCGTGAGCGTTACGCCAATTGGTTCGCCATCGAGTACGGCTATCGGTCGTCTCGTGGCCGAAAATAATTCAGGCGAGCGGGGCGGCGTCAGTCCCCCGGTTTTGCGACAAACGCAAACCGGGGGACTGACGCCGCCCCGCTCGCCTGTTTTCGTTTCTTGGGCAAGCGATGCAGCCGGGCTAATTCACTGTCGCCTCGACAAGCCGCGGTTTGAGTTGAGGCACAAATTGCTCCAGCAGAGCAAACCCGCCGAACAGCACTGCCGAGTAAACCAAATCGCCAACAAACGTGCCTCGGAAGAAGGGCACTCCGGCGATGTAGCAGTTCATCAACCCGCTCAGAGTCCGTGAATACATGGCCGGTTCAGTCGCACTCAGTGGCAGGCTCAGCGACAGCCACGCCCCGAAGTTTGTGAAGAGGAAGAACAAGGCCGATCCGGCCAGCGTCGTCCCGATCACTCGGCCAGTGGTCACTTGCTGACGCAGCCATTGCCCCAGCAACGCAATCACGGCAAAGGTCGAATACACGAACAGCATGTTGCTCACGGCTTGCTCGTGATAGGCCACGTCTTTGGTCGCGTAGAGCACGACGTCGCTCAGAAACATCGCGGCGAGCGGCAGCAACACGCTCCAGCGGCGGCTGGGCAAATAGGCGGCGGCAAATAGCGTGATCGCCGCGATCGGTGCCGCGTTATGCAGATGCGGCACCAAACGAGAAAACGCGGCAGCGAACACCAAAACAACCAGCAGTAGAACTCGCGATGTGGGCATGGGGGCGGAATACTCCTCGAAGGACATCAATTCGTCATGGGGCTGTCAACATCGACCGCCACAGCGGCCAGTCACGCGCGGCGGGAGTATAGCGCGATGTTTCGCGATTTGGGAACGTCGCTCGACCAATCAGTTGGGCTCTGAAACGCCGAGGATCTCATCAATGTGCCGCCGTCCGAATCTCGCCAAGGATAGTTGCCCATTGTTGACGTAATGCTTCCAAGCGTGCGCCATCCGTGCGAGTTGCTCATCGGTGAGATCTTTGATCTTCCGAGCCGGGCAGCCCGCCCACAGCGTTCGCGGCGGGACTTGAGTTCCTTCCATCACGACCGCTCCGGCGGCGATCAGAGCTTGCTCGCCGATCACGCAGCGGCTGAGGATCGTCGCACCAATCGCGATCATCGCTTCGTCGCCGACCACCGACGCATGGACCAGCGCGCGATGGCCGAGCGTGACCCGATTACCCAGCACGCACGGAAAACCGTGATCGACGTGCAGGATCGAGCCATCTTGGACGTTCGTGTCCTCGCCGACTTCGATCACGTCACCGTCGCCACGCAAAATACAGCCGTACCAGACCGAACTGCGAGCTTTCAGTCGCACTCGGCCGAAGACCGTCACGCCAGGGGCGACCCACGCGGTCGGATCGATCTCCGGCGGTGTCCACAGGGCGTCCCAAACATTGCCTTCTTCGGGGTAAGGCAGAGCAGGACAAGCGATTGTCGCGGGGGTCACAAAGAAGTCAGTGAGCGTGTTCATGGCGGAACATTCTCGCCTGTCGTGCTCGCTTGCAACGCTGGCAGCGAGTTGTCGTAATGCTCGCCGCTCGTGGGGCAGGTTTTCAACTTGCCCGTATTGACTGGCAGGTTGAAAACTTGCCCCACTCACCAGGAGTCTGCTTCATGAAAATCATTCGCTATCGCGATTCGGCTGACAACACGCACTACGGACGACAAGCTGCCGACGGCTCGGCGACACGCATCGACGGCGACATCTTTGCTCAACATCGCGACACCGGTGAGAAGGCGGATGTCGCGAAGTTGCTGACTCCGATCGCGCCGGTTGACGTGCTGTGCATCGGCTTGAACTATCGCCGTCACGCTGAAGAGGGGAACCAGGCGATTCCCGAATGGCCGGTCCTGTTCATGAAGAACTCCGGAGCAGTCAACAATCCGGGCGATCCGATTCTGCTCCCTCGGCATCTGCGGAGCGACGCCGTCGATTATGAGTGCGAACTAGCGGTTGTGATTGGCAAGTGGTGTAAGAACGTTTCGAAAGCAGACGCTTTGAAGTATGTGCTCGGCTACACCTGTGCGAACGATGTCAGCGCTCGTGATTGGCAGATCAAGCGCGGGGGAGGGCAGTGGTGCCGCGGAAAAACATTCGCGACCTTCTGTCCGTTGGGGCCGTGTCTCGTCACCGCCGATGAGATTCCCGACCCGAACAAGCTCAACATCAAGACGATTCTCAACGGTCAGGCCATGCAGGACTGGAACACGAACGACATGATCTTCGACGTGCCGACGCTGATCGAATTTCTCAGCGGCAGCATGTTGCTGCTGCCCGGCACGGTGATCCTGACCGGCACCCCACACGGCGTCGGCGGAGCACGCAAGCCGCCGGTGTTCCTCAAGCACGGCGATACCGTGACCATCGAGATCGAGAAGATCGGTCAGTTGACGAATCCCGTCCAAGACGAGCAATAACCCATCATGAGCGAATCGTCCGTCAAATTTGTGGAAGGTCAAACCGTCGGTATCGACTTGGGAACGTCGTACTCCGCGCTATCGCGGTTGGGAGAGGACGGGAATCCCGAGGTCATCCACAACACGAATGACAGTCCGATCACGGCGTCGATCGTGGTGCTTGGTGAGAACGGCAAAATCCTCGTCGGGCCGACGCCGGATGTGCTTGGTCAGCAAGATCCCAATCGCGTGGTCATTGCCATCAAGCGTGAAATGGGCAACCCGCGTTTCGCGCTGCACTACCAAGAACGGCGCATGACGCCGGAACTGATTTCGTCGTTGATCCTGACGAAGCTCAAGACGGATGCCGAGAAAAAGATCGGCCCGATTGGCAATGCCGTCATCACGGTGCCGTACTACTTCAACGAACCGAAGCGAGCGGCCACGCAATACGCCGGCAAGATCGCTGGGCTCAACGTCGTGGACATCATCAACGAGCCAACGGCCGCCACGCTGGCCTATGCCTGGACGAAAGGGGAACTCGGCCGGCTCGATGTGCCCGGCAAGACGAGGACGATTCTTGTTTACGACCTGGGCGGCGGCACGTTCGATGTCACCGTCGTGAGATACACGCCGACGGAATTCACCGTGCTGGCCACCGATGGTGACACGATGCTCGGCGGTTTGGACTGGACCGAGCGAGTGCTCGACTTCGCGTGCGACAAGTTCGTCGCGAAGTACGGTATCAATCCGCGAGAAGATCCTCTCGCCAAATACGCGCTGTTGCGCGAATGCGAATCGGCCAAGCGGGAACTTAGCCACTGGGTCAAAACGAAGATCGAGGTCAAGTATCGTGGCCAATCCTTGCCGATCGAACTTTCCCGCTCCGAGTTTGAGCAGATCACGCTCGACTTGCTGCAACGGACTCGCGACACGACTGAGTTCGTGATGGAGAACAACAACGTCTCGCGCGACGAAATTACCGAGGTGTTGCTCGTGGGGGGCAGCACATCGATCCCCGCCGTTGTCGAGATGTTGGAGAAGCTCACCGGCAAGCGGCCGTCGAAAGTGCTCAACCCGCAACTCGCGGTCGCTCAAGGAGCGGCGATCCACGCGGCGATTCTCGAAGCCAAAGCAACCGACGCGCACGGCCGGCTGTCCCCCGCACTTCTCAAACGTCTGCGAGCCGTCACCACGACCGATGTGAATTCGCATTCGCTCGGCGTTGAGATCACCGATCCAAAGAATCCCAGCCTCCGACGCAACCACGTCATGATCCCGCGCAACTCGCGGCTCCCCTGCGGGACGAAGAAGCAGTTCGTCACCAACACCGAGACGCCGCAAAGCATCGTCATCCGTCTGCTGCAAGGCGAAGTCAGCGACGTCTCCGCCTGTACCTACATCGGCGACGTCCGGATCAGCCAACTTCCGAAAGCTCTGCCGGTCGGCTCGCCCGTTGAGGTCGTCTACAGCTACGACCACCGTGGCCACATCACCGTCGCCGCGAAAGAACTCACCGGCGGAGGTTCAGCCGCCGTCGAGATCGCCTGGGACGGAGCACTCGACAGCCACGCCATCGAAACGCTGCGACAACTCACGCAGCAATATCACGTCGAGTAGGTCAGCCTTTTCAGGCTGACCCGAATGGCGGGTTGACGCGGTTTGGCCAAAGCGGGTCAGCCTGGAAAGGCTGACCTACGTTGGCAACATCAACTCCGGCAATTCTGCCGAGCGTGTCCCCGGCAGCGGCAAGTTGTCTGCCGCGCGAAACGTGAACACGGCCGAGTACTTCGTCTGCGTCGTGTAATTGCGACTCGCCGAGTGCAGTGTCTTCGCATGAAAGAACAACACATCCCCCGGATCGAGTTCCACCGGGACCGCGCTCTCGATCACCGCTTGGTTCTCCGGCAAGTCGCCGCGAAAGAACAACGAGTCGTCAAACCGCGAGCGTTCAATGCTCATGCGATGCGAGCCGGGAATGACTCGCAGGCAACCGTTCTCGACACGTTCTGGCACCAACGAAATCCACACGCTGATGAGATCCGGACGTTGATAGGCCCAATAGCGAACGTCTTGGTGCCAGCCGGTGTCGCTGCTGAACTTCGGCTGCTTGGTCATGATGCAGTTGTGGTGAGCCAACGGCATGACCACGCGCGGGCCGAGCAAATCGGCGAGCCGGTCGGTCAGTTCGCGGTCGCTCAGCCACTGCGTGAAGACGGAATGCCGCGTGTGCGCCTGCTTGAGCCGCCGAATCGTGCGGCCTCCTTCGGCCGCCAGTGAGGCCGGCGCGCCGGGATAGTGCAACTCGGCTTCGTACTCGATCGGCCCGATCTCCCGCTCGACGCCGTCCAGCGTCACGGCCAGCATCTGCTCGCGCACCGCCGCCGGAATGAGCTGTCGAAACACCAGAAACCCGTCGCGCTGAAACCGCTCCCACTCCGCCACGCTCAGCCGGCGCAATCGCTCCGGCGGCGAGGCGGGTGTCGGAACGGGATCGAGCAAATCAGCAACGGTGTCCATCGTTGGTCCTTGGTGTTTTGTCATTGGTCTTTTGCAAAACACCAATGACAATCCCATCGTCTTGCTTGCCACCGCGACCTGCAAGGGATGCAATTGTCGCGAATGTTTAGTTGCGATGGTTTGTGAGTAGTTGAAGTTCCTCACGAAGTTCGGACTCAATCATCGCCTTTCGCGCGTGTATATCCTGTCTTCCCTCAGTTGCCGTCTTACGAAGTGTCTTGCGGTTAGAAGAGATTTGTGCCGCAGTAATAATGCAGATGACAAACGTTGCAACAAAGCTAATTAAAACCAACACAGGATTATTAGTCGAAGCTAAGGCTGCGGTAACGAACCAGCCCAAAAAAAACAGACATCCAATGGTCCCGCACCCCGCCGCATTTGCCTCTCTGTATGCGACATTTGATTCGAATTCTTGCAGCTCGAGTTCCGTCGATGCCAGCTCTTCACGCAATCGGCGAACCGCCAACTCTGCGGCAGTTCTGTCAGTTCCGACTTGAACTCGCGCAATGGCATCCCCCAAGAGTTTCAGTGAGATTGTACCTCCATGACGCTGGACGATCTGTCGCGAGCCACAAAAGCCACATGCAAAAGTTTCCATCTCCGAAGTGATGTTGAGATTCGCACCGCAGTTGGGACAATTGAGACTTATCGCGCGGTCCATGGTGTTGGCTCCCGTTTCGTTCTTTGGAATTTTCGAAAGTCTCTCGGCGACTGTATTGCCTAAAGTCTCGTGTGGAAAGTTGCCCTCGCGATGTGAGCTGGGTTGATTGCGTCGTCGAGGCAAGCTGAAAGTGGGGCGAGTTCGAGTTTGAAATTTGGGATTCAGCCAGGGCCGTGAACTCAGAGAGAGCCAGATGGATGAGCGACCAGGCTGATCGTCTTGCTTGCCACTGCGAGGGGCAGGGGATGGAATGGTGACAGTTCGTCGTCGTACAAGTTGCGTACATGTGCAGAGCAGGTGAGTCGCTTGGACTGTGCCTCACATCGAAGGAGCCTTCCCCATGCGAACAATCGTCTCGTCCCTATTCGTCGTCTTCGCGACATCGACTTGTTTCGCGGCGGATTTGCCGCTGGTTACGGAGGTGGAGCATCAGCCGCTCGTCGCCGCGACGGAAAGACTTCTCGAAGCGTTGGAGTTTGTCGGTGCTCCGTTGCCGGCGGAGGATACGAAGGCGTTGCAGGGGGCGTTGAAGGAGACCGATGCCAAGGTCGCGAATCGGACCATCCAACGCGTGCTCGATGCGCATTGCGTCGTGGGGGTCACGATCAATCCGGAGAGTCGCGTGTCGGTCGTCGAGGGGCCGGTGGCGAAGCGGCTCATTCAAGGTGGGTGGGCGACGTTTTTGATCAAGGTGCAGAATGATGCGGGGATCACGCCGCAGCTCAAGCCGGAGAGTCCGAATGCGGCTCCGCTGTATATGCGAGGCACCGGGGCGCGGAATGCTCCGTTGACGACCGAGAAGGACAAACTCGTCAAGCCGGAGGATGTGCCACATCGGTTTCTCGACATCGCCATGTTCGACAAGCAGCCGCTGAAGCCGCAGTTGTCGGGGCTGGCGCTGGAGTATCGCATCATCCAGCTTTACTCGCGCGAGGTTGGGCGGCGCGAGGCGAAGCTCGGATTCAATGTCGGGCAGGGGACGCAGGATCTCGGCTTTCGCAACACGGTGCCGATTCTGTTCAACGCCGCTCCGGCGGTGGAGGTGGTGCTCGGCGTGAAGGATTTCGATGGCGAGCCGACCTCGGCGGCGTTCGTCATTCGCGACAAGCGCGGCAACGTCTACCCGAATCCGGCGCGGCGACTCTCGCCCGACTTCTTCTTCCACAATCAGATTTACCGAGCGGACGGCGAGTCCGTGAATCTCTCGCCCGGCGAGTACACCGTCGAGGTCAGCCGCGGGCCGGAGTATATTGTGCAAACGCACTCGCTGACCGTGAAGCCGGGAGTCAGTCAGAAGACCGATTACAAACTCACGCGCTGGACGCATCCGGCGACGCGTGGCTGGTTCTCCGGTGATCATCACGTTCACGCGGCGGGGTGTGCTCACTACGACAGCCCGACCGAGGGAGTCACTCCGGCCGACATGCTGCGGCACATTCTGGGCGAAGACCTCAACGTCGGCTGCGTGCTGAGCTGGGGGCCGTGCTGGTACTCGCAGAAGCAATACTTCGAGGGGAAGACGTCGGCCCTCTCGCGGCCGAATTACCTGATGCGGTACGACATCGAGGTCAGCGGTTTCCCGTCGTCGCACGCCGGGCATCTCTGCCTGCTGCGGCTGACCGAGGACGACTACCCGAACACGAAGGTGCTCGAAGACTGGCCAAGCTGGACGCTCCCCGTGCTGAAGTGGGGCAAGGAGCAGGGCGGCGTCGTCGGCTACAGCCACAGCGGCTGGGGCCTGCAACTGCC
>SXGU01386036.1_pt1 | contig 12819 bp, 7 predicted proteins | sample 3174531 | NCBI WGS metagenome assembly SXGU01 (sample SAMN11356863, study PRJNA531348) | freshwater metagenome | isolation source: freshwater sample F1-140 | place: China: Fuxian Lake, Yuxi | collected 2017-12-25 | reverse complement strand
TATGAAAAATATATTAACAATTATGAGGGATTAATATATTTATATTTTATAAAAAAGATATGTAGCATTTAAATAAAATTAAAAAAAAATACTCTTTACTACCGTAGGTATGCCAAATTTTCTGAGATCTAATTTTTATATTAAATTTTAATATAAAAATTATTATTTATATATTGATTACATTTAAGAAATATTAAAAGTAAACATGTAGCTATTAAACATTACTATTATTAAAATATTCTATTTCCTTATCAGGTAAATAACCAGCACGACAAGGAAATAACTCTATTTTCTTGTGTAAATCTGTATGATATTTTTGTACAATCCATGCAGCACATGTTCCATCTGGACATGGTGAATGATATACAATACAATCAAAAACCTTATCAAAAACCTTAGCCATATTTAAATATAACTAAACATATATTGGTTTAATAGATAAACTTTCATTTTTTTATAGCACTGACGAATAGTCCCATGTTTTTCTTTTTATATTTTTTTATAAGTATCATTTGTAATGGTTGCGAGTTGTTACATAACTGTCAAATCAAGTCACAGAATTTTAAAAAAGTAATCATATAAACATCATCAAAAAATAAAGAAAACTTGCGTCGCAGAATATAAAAAGTAATCAAGTAAAATAATAAAAATCATATTTTAATTAAAAAATATCATATTTTTTGAGTTTATTGTGGTAGGCTATCTAATATTTTTTATCACACTCTAGTTTTTGTAACGAACGTGGTAGGTTATTTAATTCCATTATTTTATTACACTCACAATTTAATTCTTGTAAGGATTGTGGTAAGTTATCTAATTGCGTTATTTGATTCTTCTTGCAATTTAATCTTTGTAAGGACTGTGGCAAGTTGTCTAATTGTGTTATGTTATTATCACTACAATCTAATATTTGTAAGGATTGTGGTAGATTATCTAAATATGCTATTTGATTCCACTGACAATTTAATTCTTGCAGGGATTGTGGTAAGTAATCTAATTCTGTTATTTTATTATAGCTGCAATCCAGTTCTTTACAAGAATTCGATAAGTTATCTAATCTCGTTATTTGATTATACGTACAAAATAATCTTTGTAGGGATTGTGGTGGGCTATCTATTACCGTTATTTGATTACTTCTACAATATAATATTTGTAGAGATTGTGGTAGGCTGTATAATTTCGTTAGTTTATTATCAGTACAGTCCAATATTTGTAGGGATTGTGGCAAATTGTTTAATTCCCTTATTGCATTACCACAGCAAATTAAGCTTCGTAGGGATCGTGGCAAATTGTTTAATTTTGTTAGGTTATTAAAAGCACAAGTTAATTCTTGAAGGGATTGTGGTAGGTTATCTAATTCTCTTATACGATTACTACTACAATCGAATTTCTGTAGGAATCGTGGTAGATAATCTATTTCAGATATAAGGTTAGTACTAATATTAAGTTTTTTTAAATTTGGATATTTACGTAAATCTGGCAACTTCAATAGATTTTTATGTGATAAATCTAACTCTGTTATTGTATAATCCGGTGTATTCTTTAATCTTATTTGATTACACAAACAATTTAATCCCTGAAGGGAATGTGGGTTATCCAATCCCGTTATTTTATTGTCACTATAATATAGTTCTTGTAGAGGAGATTGTGGTAGATTATCTAATTCTGTTATTTTATTATTTTTATAGTCCAATATTTGTAGGGATTGTGGTAAGTTGTTTAATTCCCTTATTATATTACCATAACAAGTTAATACTCGTAGGGATTGTGGCAAATTGTTTAATTTCGTTAGGTTATTAAAAGCACAATCTAATTCCTGTAGGAATTGTGGTAGGTTATCTAATTCTCTTATTAGATTCCCTCTGCAATTTAATTTCTGTAGGAATCGTGGTAGATAATCTATTTCAGATATATGGTTAGCACTAATATCAAGTTTTATTAAATGTGGATATTTACGTAAATCTGGTAACTTGAATAGATTTTTATGTGATAAATCTAACTCTGTTATTGTATAATCCATTATATAATTCATTGTATTCTTTAATAATTAAATAAGAAATTTAATTATAGAATATTATATTTTCACTTTTTTTATTACACTTTTTCACTGAAAGTCGGGACACCCTACAGCAAAAAAAATATAATATTCTATAAGGACTTAACAACATTACTTAAAAATAATCTGGAGATATTGAATAAAAAATAATTGATGTTGATAGATTATTATAAAAATTTGATTTTTTATTTATTTAATACATTACTACCTTGATATTAGCTTATATTAGCTTATATTGGCTTATATTGTATATCATATTATATATGTCTAATTGGAATAAAATTAAATATGCTTTTTTAGATCATATCAATAATATAGCTAATTTTTTACAATTTCATGAATCATTAAAACCATTAGATACACAAACAAAAGGATATTATTTCGAATATTTTTGTAAATTATATTTTTTACTAGAACCTTATCATAAACAAAACTATAGGGATTTTTATCTATATACAGAAATTCCATCAAAATTAAAAAAAGAATTAAATTTACCAGAAAAGGATAAAGGAATAGATGCTATTGTTACCGATATAAACGATAATATTTATGCAATTCAAGTTAAATATAGAAAAAAAATTAATGATTGTGTTGCATTTGGTGATTTAGCTACTTTCCCTGCATTGACATTTGGCACGAGAGTTAAAAATATTTATAAAGGAATATTCTTTACATCTTGTATTGACGTATGTGATGAATTAAAAAATGATAAATTTATAAATATCGTCAATGCTTCCTTTGATAAATGTGATGATTTATTTTGGAAGAATGTCAGGGAATATATAGGGAATAAGCCATTAACAAAATATACAAATATGATACCCCTACATCATCAAAATAAATTAATACCAATCGTATTAAATCATTATAGAAGTAATAATTATGGTAGATTATGTATTGCTTGTGGTACTGGTAAAACTTTTATGGCCTTTTGGATAACAATTAAAGAAATGAAACTAAATAAAATATTTATAGTTGTGCCTTCTCTATATTTATTAAGTCAAACATTTGAAGTATATCAGAGGGAATTGCAAAATGATAATTTTCATTTTATATTGATTGGTTCTGATATGGATGATAAGGATTTTATATGTGAATATACTCCAACAACTGATGTAAATGATATCAAGGAACAAATAGAAAACAATAAGGATAAACTTATTGTAATAACGACATATCATTCAAGCGATTTATTAATTAAGGCCACAAAATCAACAAAATTTAAATTTGAGATGGGAATATATGATGAGGCACATAGAACAGTTGGTGAGAGGGATAAATGCTTCACAAGTCTATTAACATCGAACATTGAAAATAAAAAGTTATTCATGACTGCAACTGAAAAAATATATAAGTATAGAAAAATTAAAGATAAATCGTCAAGTCTAAATAATTCAAATGAATCAAATGAATCAAATGATTCAAATGAATCAAATGATGATGAAGAAGTATTATCTATGGACAATGAAGCAATATATGGTAAGCAAATAGTAAAATATAGTATTAAGGAAGCAATCGAAGATAGGGTTTTAGTTGATTATAGAATTATCGCACCATTTATACATAAATTATCCGATACAAATTATAAAATAGTAAATGATGAAGGAAAACAATTTAATCAGAATATCATTGTTTCTGGATTATTAATTATAAAATCAATGCAAGAATATAAATTTAGGCATTTATTGATATTTTCTAATAAAAATGATAGAGCTGAACAGATTATTAATTTTATAGATTGGTATCTTGATAGTTATGAGCATGGATTAGGAGAAATATATACTAAATTTTTATCTGGTAAAAATACAATGAATTTTAGAAAGAATAGAGTTAAAGAATTTGAAAATTATTCTATTGGAATTATGTCTAGTGCTCGAATATTTGGAGAAGGTGTCGATATTAAAAAATGTGATGCGGTTTGTTTTGCAGATGGAAAAGGTTCAACCGTTGATATTATTCAATATGTTGGCAGAGCGTTAAGAAAATGCGATTCAATACCTAATAAATTATCATATGTTATCATACCATTTATATTAGAGCCTGATGAAAATTTTTTAACTGATGAGAATGATTCCTTTCTAAAAATAAGAAAAATATTACAAGCGCTAGGAACATCAGATGATATGATCACTGAAAAATTTAATTTAGTTGATTTCTCTGATAAATTCAAAAGATTTGGAAAAGAATATATTGAAAAATCTGACAAAGATGTTATCGTAAAAAAATCAGGTATAACTATTAATGTTAATGATTTGGCTAATGATATTATTGTAAAAATATTCGATAAAAATTGTGATGGTATTGATATTATTAGGAATAAATTATTATATGAGAATAAACAAAGATTAAATAATAATTTAGATTTAATTGATACATATAAGAAAATCAATGAATTTTTACCAAAAGATGAAATTAAAAAAATACCTATAAATACTAAAAATTATGTAAAATATGCAGTTGGGAACAAATATTTCGATGAACTCACAAAGAAATATTATTATAATAAGGATAAATTTATTGATGCATGTAAGAAAGTAGGCATAACAAATATAGATAATTATAAAACAAAATATGTGAAAGATAAAGAATTACCGTCATATGACTATATTGGTAGTGGTTTCTATTATGATTTAGATCCTAAATTTAATTTGCTATTATTATTATCATCTAATGATGAGAGTTGTGAATTTTAAGAAAAGTTACATTAAATCAAATTTTAATTGTAAATATTTTAATTTATATTTGATATAGATGATGTTTTTCTTATTACTTTTTTATAATTCTGCGACTTGATTTGGCGGTTATGTAGAGATCAAGTAATTTATTCGCCATTTTCAATATATTTAATTATTTAATTATATAATAATTATCTTATATAATTATTAATATGGGCGAGTGTGAATTAGAACGTTTCATTATTAAAAAATAAAAGTCACATATTTCCTAAAATTAAAATTCAAATTGAAACGTTCTAATTCACACTTCTCCATATTGCAAATTTTTAAGGGGGAATAGGGCAGTTTGTACCACCCCTTATACATCATAACCGCCAAAATAAACTCCAAAAATATGATATTTTGCCCCACCCCTTATACATCATAACCGCCAAAATAAACTCCAAAAATATGATATTTTGCCCACCCCTTATACATCATAACCGCCAAAATAAACTCCAAGAATATGATATTTTTTAGTTAAAATATGATTTTTATTATGCTACATGATTACTTTTTATATTCTCCGACTTAGATTTTTCTTTATTTTTTAATGATGTTTTTCTTATTACTTTTTTATAATTCTGCGACTTGATTTGGCGGTTATGATATAATTGGTATCTCTTTATATCACACTAGTGTATCGTTTAGACTCAAGGGGATCCCTGAAGGGAACCCCCTACTTTTTACTTTTAAAAATAAGATATATTTAATCACAAAAATTTTGAGATTATTAAACCATTCATTTTAAAAACTTATTTTGAAATAAACATATAGAAATTTTAAAATATAAAAAATTGATTTTAAAATAATATAAAGAAATAATATATAAATATATAATATATATTAGGATGGAAACAATTATTGATAAAATTAGAGGTATTCTTCGCAAAGAGGGGGTGACTGGTATGGATTCAATTAATCACTGTATTATATTCGTTATTGCTCGTATGTTAGATAGTGATAAATGCAAAAAATTTAATATTGATGAAAAGAATTCATATTATAACATTATGCATGATGGTGATGGTGATTTAATAGATGCACAGGAATTATATGGCCGTATTTATACAAAAAATGATACTACTTGCTTAGTTGGTCAAATTGCTAATAAACTTAAATTTTCAAATATTAAATTTAAATTGGAATCACCCCAACATGTTGAACAGATTATGAAAGAACTTGAAAAACTTGATGCAACTAAATTAGAAAATAAATATGATATTATCGGAACAATTTATGAATATCATCTTAAAAGTGGCACATCGAATGCTATGCGAGATTTGGGACAATATTATACTAATCGTCTAGTTATTCAATTTATGATTAGATTATGTGATATCAAAATGAATAAAAAAGGAGAAATCGAAACTATTATTGATCCAACTATGGGAACGGGTGGATTTTTAACAATGGCTGTTAAATATCTAAATGATAAATATAATAATAAAATAGATTGGACTAAAAATAAATCTAGAGTATATGGTTTTGACATAGATGAGAATGTTAAAAATATGGCTTTACTTAATATGCTCTTAGAATGTGGTGAGATGTGTGAATCAACTTTTATTAAAAATGATACTTTATATAATGATTTTAAATTACCAAATGGTGAAGTATTAGAAAAAGTCGATATAATATTGGCTAATGAACCGATGGGCATTAAGAATATTATCCATGCATCATGTTGTGAGAGAATTAAAGAACTCAAAATAAGAGGCACAAAAGCTGAGCCATTGTTCCTACAATTATTTATGCAGAGCCTAAATGATGGTGGTCGATGCGCCGTAATTGTTCCAGATGGTGTATTATTTAATGATTCATCACTTCATAGTGATACACGAAAATATTTAGTTGAAAATTTTAATCTGAAAAAAGTTATTAGTTTAAATGATGATTTCTTTTTAAATACTGGTGTAAAAACAAGTATATTGTTTTTTGTTAAAGATGGAAAAACATTGGAAGTTGAATTTTCAGAACTTAACCTTAATAAAAATGAAGTTATTGAAAATAGTATTATTAAAGTAGATTATAAAAAAATAGTTGATAATAATTATAGTTTGTTTGTTAATAAATATAATACAAAAGAGATAGTGAAGATTGAGGGTGTGAAATATGAAAAGTTAGGTGATGTATGTGAATTTTTAAATGGTTATGCATTCAAAAGTGATGATTATATACATGATGGAAATGTTAATATTATTTCTATAAAAAATATAGATAACATTGTTGATATAAATAGATGTGAAAAAATTAAAGAAAATGATAAATATAAAAAATATTTAATAGAAAAAGGTGATATATTAATGTCAATGACTGGAAATATTAAAATTGGAGAATATAAATTAGATCACAAATCATATTTAAATCAAAGAGTTATAAAATTTTATAGTTATCATAAATCTGTTTTAAAACAATATATATATTATTATATTCAAATTAATGTTATAACAAATATACAATATTTAGCAAAAGGTAGTATTCAAGAAAATATATCATCAAATGACCTAAAAAATCTTGAAATTCCAATCCCATCATTAGATGTACAGAAAAAAATAGTAGAACAACTAGATATTATTCATAAAAACATCCAAACTTGTAAAGAACAAATTGAGGAATCAAAAAATATTATGAAATATTATGTAGAAACTATGACTTATTGGGAAAAAGAACAAAAACTTGGGGATTTATGTGAGACTGAAAGTGGTGAATATATAAAAACATCAGATTATATCGAAGGAAAATATCCAATATATGGAGGGGGAGATGCGACAAAATATATTAACAAAACAAATAGAAATAATAATTTTATTATTGCTAAAGATGGTGTATCGGAAAATTGTGTTCGTTATGTAAATGGTGAATTCTTTTTGAATCATCATGGGTGGACTTTAAAATATAAGGATACCAGTTGTATTAACAAATATATGTATTACTATTTATATTCTATTCAATACAAATTATATGATTTAGCCAAAGGATCCGCTCAGAAAGGTATAAATCGTGAATCATTTTATAGTGTGTATATACCAGTACCATCATTAGAAAAACAAAAAGAAATTGTGTCATATTGTGATGAGATAGATATTACTATTAAATCAATGGAATCAAGAATAAAATCAAATGAATTATTAATGAAAAACATTATGGAAACATATCTTAAAACTAATAATAATTATGATAAACAAGCAAATGCTGAGGACTCATTGGATGAAGAAATTAAAACCAAAAAGAAAATGGATCCTGTTAAAAAAATAGAATCAGATTTATCTAATTCTGACGAGAATGAAATTAAGCCCAAAAAGATGATTAAGAAAAGCTATAAAAAAGTATTGTCAAATGAATTCGATAAAGAAATTAAACCTACATAACTGCCAAAAATAATATTTTTTATTTAAATGATAATTTTTATTATTTTGGTATTGTTACTTTTTTATAATTACATGACTTAATTTGACGATTATATTTGTATAATTTCAACTTGTTTATTTCTTTGACAGCAGCAGCTAATTGTGCAACAATTACTACGCAAGGCTGGAGCTGCAGCATAAATTGCTAATAATAAGAATATGAAGAAAAATATGAAGAAAAATACAACATACGCAATAAATTCATATGTAACTTTATGCGTTCCATCTGTATGCGTTCCATTTGATATATTATCTGCAATGAGCATTACAAATACAGCAGTAGCCAAAAAACTAATGACCAACCCAACCCCCCTCCATTCACTTATTTCACCCATATTTTATAATTTAAATTTTTTGTAAATAACAATCAAATATTATTATAGATAAATATAATTCCCCAAATATTTATAAATTTCAATTTTTTATATATAATACAGCATAACCGCCAATTTAAGTATAAGAAAAACATCATCAAAAAATAAAGAAAACTTACGTCGCAGAATATAAAAAGTAATCAAGTAAAAAATAAAAACATATTGTTAATAATAAAAATTTTAAGAGTTTATTGTGGTGGGTTATGTTTATTCGAGAAAATGCTTGTATACATTGTGTTATTTTATATACACACTTTAGCGTAATCCACAAATGGATAGCGCTAGGCTTTATATAATATATAGAATTGAAGAATTTATATAATATATAGAATTGAAGAACTTATATTACAAAGATCAACCATATCAAAAAAATTTTTAAATGATTTATTTAATTACTTTTTTATAATTATGCGTTTCCATGTTTTTAATTCACAATTAAAATATTCTATAGCAATTTTTTTAAGGTGATCCTTATTTGAATTATCAAAAATATCATAATTATATAAACTTTTAAGCGATGAATATTTATTTGTTCTTACAAATAATGTTCCTGATATCGTTCTTGCTATATATTCTTTTACAACTCCAGGATCTCCAGTATAATATATTATATATTTTTCCTCTAGTTTTGGTATATTAAAATCAATCGCATTTGAATTCTCCGTCCCTATATTTTCCCCTTTGATCATAATATTGCTACTTGAATATAAGGTTCGTGTGTCATTCTCATTTAAAATATAAGCAACTTGTTTAGTGTCAAAAAGATATTTTAGTGCACCCAGAAGTCCTAAATTTGTTGCAGAGCCCAACTCTTTAACCTTACCATAAAATGGTATTGTTAAACATAATTTATTTTCTTTCTGCGATGTATATATTTTGTCAATGAGTGGCTTTGGTTTTATTTCATTCTTTATTTGCATATGTGTAAATTTAACTTTCATGTTAATTGCGGGTAATAGCAATACTCCAAAATCCCCATTATATGATAATGATTTTTTATCTCCATCTTGCCATTCTTTAATCGATGAATATGTTATAATTGGATCTTTGTCAATTTCTGTAGAGGCTATATATTCCTGTGAATATTTCACTATTGATTTTTTAGAAGTTTGACGCGCCATTACCGCCATAGATAATGCGAGTGTTGCATAATCAAATGATGTATAAAATGGAAATCTAAAATATCTTATATATAATTGTTCAGTTTCTATATTTCGTACTGCATCAATAAATTCTATAGGTGAGGGTCTTTTTATAATATATTCTTTAGTTATATAACTATCATTAGTAGATATAGTTGCTCCTTTTGCTGATAATTTTTCTGTTAAAAACATATTATATAGAAAACCTTGATTAGAGAGGGATACAGGGGCTTGATTATTATAAAAACGTACACCGTGATATGTAATACTACATTTATCATAATCAGCAACATAAAAAGCAATAAATTTATCCTGATCGTCTATTTTTATTTTATAAAAAAGTAATAAAGGATCTGTTGGTTTTGTATCAAATATTTTATAAAAAATATTTTCTCCCTTCATATCAGTATGATTAAATAAATATGGTTTTTCTTTTATTGGATCACACATTTTTTTAACTGTATCAAACATATAATCAATTACTTGTTTTTCAGTTTCTGAATCCAATTTAGGTAATAATTTATTTATACTATCATCAACAGCATCCATGATTATAAAATAAGTATAATTATCATTATATTTTGCAATAAATGCATTATGATATTTAATAAAATTACTATGTTTAATAATATTTTCTTTCCTTAATTGTTGAAAAATTATATTTATTATTAAATCATTAGTTGGATTATTATTTCCTGTTGATAAGTATAATGGACATTGTTTATCATTATGATTTGTTTGAATAAGCTCTGTATCAAAATCAATATCATTGAAATTAAATAAATCATTCATCTCTTTTTTATTTAGCAATAAAAAATTATTTTGGAAATTCAAATCTTTTAATAAAGATTTTTCCTCTACTATTTTGCATATTTCCAGTGATAAATAATCAGTTAAATTAGTTCCAACTTGTTCAATTGTTGTACCCAATGTTACTGATTTGTTAAGATCTGTACCACTAAAAACTTTTAATACCTTTTTTTCTCCTTGAGGTGTTTGAATAAAAAAAATAGTACTATTACTTGTCGGAACAGTAGGTGATCCCTCTATTTGCTTATATTTCCATTTATCAGAAGTTTTTAAACCACCTTCTTTTGAAAATGATACTGAATATTTATCCCCAGTATCAATAAATATATTCGCATTAAATGTATCAGTAAAATCACATGAAATATATTTAAAAGCATTGTCTTTAACTAAGAATTCTGGTAATATGGTCTGATAGTTATTAAATATAGTTCCAGTACTTCCATTTATTCCTATAGTATTTTCATGCATATTATTATTTATTCCCCAATCTTTTGTTGCAAATATATTTAGCGAACCTCCTAAACCACCACTTTGACTTTTTTGTTGCAGTTTATGAAGATCTTTTAATTCTACATATTTTGTTTTGTATTTTTTATATTTTTTATAAAGTTCATTTTCCATATTAAACATTACTAATATATAATTTTAGCGATTATGTTAAAAAAATTGAAAATATATTTGTCTGCATATTATATTAAAACAATTATAAAAAATACAATGGATTATTCAATAACAGAATTAGATTTATCAAATAGGGGGCTAACAAAGTTACCCTTTTTGGGTAATTATCCAAATTTAAGAAAACTTAATATCAGTTATAATAAAATAACAAAAATAAATAATTTGCCACAAACTTTACAAATATTAATTTGCAAAAATAATCAAATTAAAAAAAAAATAGGTAAGTTGCCACAATCTTTACAGATATTAGATTGCAGCAATAATAAAATAAAAGTATTAAATAATTTACCACATTCTCTACAAGAATTAAATTGTGAAAATAATAAAATAAAAAAATTAGGTAATTTACCACAATCTTTACAAACATTAAATTGTAACTGGAATAGGATAAAAAAATTAGATAATTTACCACAATCATTACAGAAATTAGATTGCCATAATAACGAAATAATAAATCTAGATAATCTACCACAATCATTACAAATATTATATTGCTATGAAAATAGATTAACATATTTAGATAATTTACCACACTCCCTACAAAAATTAATTTGTAGTAATAACAATATAATAAGATTAGACAACTTACCACAATTTCTACATGAATTAATTTGTAATAATAATGATATAACGGGATTAGATAATCTACCACAATTGTTACAGGGCTTAGAATGCCATAACAATAAAATATGTCAATTGGATAACCTACCACAAACCCTACTGAAACTAGTTTGCAATAATAATAATATAATAAATTTAGATAATTTACCACCATTCTTACAAGAATTATTTTGCCATTATAATCAAATAATAACATTAAACAATTTACCACAATCGTTACAAATATTATATTGTAATCGTAATAATTTAACAGAGTTAAATAATATACCACAATCATTACAAATATTAGATTGTAATAACAATTATTTAATTGTATTAAATAATTTACCACAATCTTTACAAAAATTAAATTGCAGTAATAATAATTTAATACAATTAAATAATATACCACAATCATTACAAATATTAGATTGTGGTAAAAATAATATAACAGAATTAAACAACCTACCACATTCTTTAGAGGATTTAAGATGTGATAAATATTTAATACAAATAAATAAATTAAATGGTTCTTCACACATAGTTAATTTCTATGACAAACCAACAAGGGAAAATAATATATGGTCTGTACAAATGCAGCAATGTGATACAAAATTAACAAGTGTTGATAGTATTCCACAAGCGTTACAAATGTTGGAATGTGATAATAGCATTATACGATTAAATAAAATGGAGTTAGAAAAGTTATCATATAATTGCCAAGCTGTAACGGTTTTTTGGTAATTTATCATATTGACTACCAAACTAAATACAATATTTTGCTTCATAACCGCCAAAATAAACACCAAAAATATCATATTTTTTAGTTTACTTTTTATATTAGTAATGTTTAATAGCTACATGTTTACTTTTAATATTTCTTAAATGTAATCAATATATAAATAATAATTTTTATATTAAATTTTAATATAAAAATTAGATCTCAGAAAATTTGGCATACCTACGGTAGAAAAGAGTATTTTTTTAATTTTATTTAAATGCTACATATCTTTTTTATAAAATATAAATATA
>SXGU01236269.1_pt1 | contig 12820 bp, 14 predicted proteins | sample 3174531 | NCBI WGS metagenome assembly SXGU01 (sample SAMN11356863, study PRJNA531348) | freshwater metagenome | isolation source: freshwater sample F1-140 | place: China: Fuxian Lake, Yuxi | collected 2017-12-25 | reverse complement strand
CCGGAATAGGCCACGCAAAGGGCGCCGTGGACGAATACTTCGAGTTCCGTGTCCGGGCATTCCTGGCGGATTTCCGCGATCTCGTCCAGGGACAGTTCCCGCGACAGGATGACCCGGGAAATGCCGTTCTTGGCCCAGAAGCGCACAGCCGCGTGGTTGACCGTATTGGACTGGACAGACAGGTGCACCGGCATGTCCGGCCAGTTTTCCCGCACCAGATCGATGAGCCCCGGGTCCGCCATGATCAGGGCGTCCGGCTTGAGTTCCAGCAGGGGCGCCATATCGGCCAGGTAGGTCTTGATCTTGGCGTTGTGGGGATAGATGTTGCTCACCACGTAGAACTGCCTGCCCAGGGCATGGGCGGTGTCGATGCCCGTTTTCAGGGTGGTCAGGTCCTTGAAACTGTTGTTGCGCACCCGCAGGCTATAGCGCGGTTGCCCGGCATAGACCGCATCCGCCCCGAAGGCGAAGGCGGTGTTCAGCATGGCGAGGGAGCCGGCGGGGGCGAGCAGTTCGGGGGAGCGGGGCGGCAAGGCGGACATGAGGCTGGCGGTCATTGGAAAACATTATCGCCGATGAACGATGGGACCCGCTCTCGGGCCTCGCCGGCACCGATAAGATAGCCGAGCCCAGATTTAGAGTGATGGGTCACGTTTGAGCTTGCTATAAAAAAAGTGTCCCGGTTTCATCGGCAGGGGGTTGTGGTGAAGCGAAGAATCAAGCGCAAGGTCTTCATGGTGGGCATGGCGGTCAGCGCTACCATGCCGATTGGCGCAACGGCCAAGGCGGGTGGCAAGCTGGACTACGCGTCCCATCCCTACTCCAGCTGGCGCGGCAGTCAGCTAAGCCTCCCGGCGACGAACGTCGATACCGGGGATCCGGGCAGGGTGTCGTTGCTGGGCAAGCTCAAGAATCTGCTCGGGGGTGTCGGGTACGGCGCGGGGGGCGAGTCGGTCTATTCCCCGGGGAAAGGCTGGCAGGTGGAGTTGCTCCAGAATCAGGCTGGAACCGAGGTGTCCGGCGATATCAGGCAGGCGCGGGAGAAACATTTCGGGCTTGCCTTGAGAATGAGTTTTTGAGTCTGCTGCAAGTGTCTGCTAAGCGGCATGTCGCCAGGATCAAGGAGGTCGTGATGAAACACCGTTTTTCGCGCCAGTCCCTCTGGCTGGGTTTGGCGCTGCTTTTGGGGGCCTTGGGTCTCTGGAGTGAAACCGTTGCGGCGGGGGGAGATGCTGCTGCCGGCGCCAAATCAGCCATGTTCTGCGCGTACTGCCATGGGCCGGATGGCAATTCGACCTATACCGGAGCCCCGCGCCTGGCTGGTCAGAGCGCCGAAAGCTTTGTCGTCAAGATCAAGCACTACAAATCCAACCAGAAGGTTTATCACCCGATGATGGCATTCCTGGCCGGCGGCCTTAATGGCCAGGATATCGAGGATCTGGCCGCTTTTTATGCCGCGCAGCCGGTCAAGCAGGGGGCGTTGCCTTACGGTGGTCCGCCGCCGCTCAGGTAATCAGCCAGACGGCTCAGCGTTCTTTGCCGAGGACGGCCTGCTCCGCCAAAACCTTGACGACCGCGGCGATGCGCGGGGCTGAGGCCGGAACGGGAAGCGCAGGCGTGGCATACCAGCGGGCCAGCATTTCCTCCGGCTCCGAGGCTTGCGCCATGCTGTTCCCGAAGCGGTTCTGCAATCGATCCAGCTGGCGTTGCCGGCGGATTTCCGCATGGGTGGCCGGCGAGGGCAGGCCGAGGGCGATTTCCAGGTCGAGCAGCAAGGATTCCCGCGCCACATACCCGGCGGCCAATAGTTCGGGCGTGACGGCGTTCGCAGTGGCAAGCCGCTTGGCGAGAATGCGTTCGGTCTTGCCTGGCAGGTCCGGCAGCGCTTGCCAGACCCGCGCCACTTCGGCAGCAACCGTTTCGATGGGCTCGGCGGCCAACGCGGCGGCTTCGACACGTTCCGCCAGGGCCGACTTTTGTGCCAGCAGTTCATAGCGTGACCGCTGTTTTGCCTGACGCAACGCATCGAGACGGCGCCGGGCCTGTTCCTGCAAATTTCGCGCGAGGGTGTCCAGTTTGTCAGCGGTTTCCCGCGCGCCTGGGCGTGTGGCGTCCCAGTCGATCCGGAACTGATTCACGGCACGTTTGATTTCGTTGGCGTCGGCGTTGACCTCCGCATCGGCCAGGCTGGACGCGAAGGCATCCAGAAGCGCCTGCCGCGCCTGAGCCTGCTTCTGACGCCCGGCGGCCTGTTCGGCGCGCTGGGCATCCAGATTCGCGAACACGACATCGCAGGCGGCGCGGAAACGCTGCCACAGCTTCTGTTCGTCGCCGCGCTTGAGCCGCACCGGCGACGCCTGCTTGTTCCAGCTTTGCTGCAAGGCCTTGGCTTCTGCGATGGCCCGGCGCGAATCGGTTTGTTCGCGCAAAACTTCGGCGGCAAGGATCAGCTGCTCGCGGCGCGCGAATTCAGCGGCGCGCGCTTCATCCAGGCGCTTGTCGATGGCGCCGATGAGCGCGTCGAAACGCTTGCGTAGCGCCCGCTCATCGCGGAAACCCGCCTGGGGCGTGACACGCCATTGATTGATCATCTCCACGCGGCGGGCCTCGATAGCCTTGAGGTCGGCCTGTTCGCCATCGATGCCGGCTTCCCAGCCGGCGCACAGGGCCTCCTTGGCGGCACGTGCCTCGGCTTGGCGGGCCGCCTGTTCGGCACGCTGGGCGGCCACCGGCCCGTAGGCTTTTTCCAGGGTCGCGTCGAAGTGTTCCCACTGGGTTTTGCTGGCCGGCGCGTGGGCGTTGAGGCGCTTCCATTCCTCGCGCAGCGCCGGGATGGTGACGGCCAGTTCTTCCACATCGCCTTCATTGAGCAGCAGTTCCCCGGCGGCGACGATCAGTTTTTCCCGCGCCTGTTCCGTGCCCCAGCGGGCCCAGCCGCGCAGAGTTTCCACTTGCGCCTGGAGGTCGTGCCAACGGGATTCCAGGGCGCCGTGCAGGGCTTTCCCGGCGAGGGCAGCCTTGAGCTGTTTCGCCGCCGTGTCGGCATCGATGAGATGGCCTGCGCCGATGGCCTGTTCCAGTTTGTCCAACAGTCCGCGCAGGACGTCGTGGTCGAGCTTGGGTTGGGGGCGGGGCGCCGGCACGGGAATGTGTTCGGGCGCGCAGGGTGGCTCGCTCACGGCGACGGGTTTGAGACTGGCGCTTAGGGTTTGCCAGTGCGCTGCCATGGCCTGGCAGGCTTCCGGGTGGTCGGGTTTGGCCAGTGCGGCCCACAGGGCCGACGCATCCGCCTCGGGCGGCAAGCCGGCTTCGAGGGCGGCGAAAAAGCTTGCGCAGGCCAGAACCCGTTCATCGTCCGTGAAGAATGCGGCCAGGCGTGATTCGACCGCAGCCAGGGATGCTCCCAGTTCGCGCGCCGATGCTTGACCGGCTAGCCAGGCGGGAAGCCCGGCGCGAGCCTGGCTCAGGTTGTCGAAACGGACGCGCCAAACGCCGATCAGCGCCGCCCATGGCCAAGGTGCGTCAGCGCATTCCGCGACCAGTGCCAGGGCGGTGTGCTGGTGCGCGTGCAGGTCGCGCAGCGCTTCCGTTTCCTGGCGCACGAGGGTGAGCGCCTGCTCCATCAGGCCATGGCATGCCGCATGGGCTTCCCCGGCCTCCTCCAGCCCAGCCAATTCATTTTTCAGTTCGAGCAGCCGCGACAGGGGCAGGGGGGCGGATTCGAGCAGGCCGCCCAGTTCGTCGGTGATTTCTTTCACGCGGTGGGCACTCATTTCCACCTGGCGGCGCTGCTTCAACAGGTCGGTACAGTGGCGATAGATGCGCTTGTCCTTGTCCCGGCTGGCGTGGGCGATGTGTTCCAGTACGGCGCTCGTTTCAATGCGCTGTACGGCGGCGAAGCGGATCTCGGCCATGCGCGCGCGGATCGCCACTTCGCCGAGGGCGGTTTCCTCTTTCAGTTCCGCCAGCCAGGTTTGGGCGAGGGCCTTGTCCGGGGCATGGCCTATCGCCGCGACCCAGATTTCGGCCGGGTCGTCGTCACGCGGCGCCAGCGAACGGTCCGCCAGCGCCTGGCCCAAGCGGGCGGCGAGTTGTCCGCGTTCCCCTTCGTCGCGGGTGGCGGTGAGCAATCCACGCAAGTTTTCGACGTCTTCAGCCGACCTGGATGCCGGGGTGGGTACCGGGTTGGGCGGGACGGACGGTTTCGCGTCGGATTTTCTCAGGAACTTGCTGATCCAATTCATTGCTTCGATCCGCTTCTGGCGTGGAGGTCAGATCGTAACCGCTCGGCTAGCGAACGAGAAATCAGCCAGGGCGAAGGCCAATGGATCGAACCTGCCCGTGGCTGGGCCGGGGAGAGCACCCTCCCGTTTTCTTCGCCAATCCGTGCATCGCTTCGATTACTCCAACTTCACCTCGGTGCGGCGCGGCCGGACATGCTCGGCTTTGGGAATGCGCAGTGCTTGGCGGGAGGCGTGCGGGGCTGCGACAAAATGCCGCAGCTCGCATGCCCCTCCAAGAATTAGCATCGCCTGATATTCCTGATCGATCCGGGAAAAGATTCCTGGCGGTTTTTATGGCAATGTTCAATAAGTGGCGTGGTTCTTCGCTGGCGGCTGGCGCGCTGGTCATTGCGCTGGTGGCCCTGCTCCTGATTCTCCTGGATGCCGGCCGCATGGCGGCGCTGCGTTCGGCGGACCGGCAACCCTCCCTGGCCTTGGCGAAGCGCCTGCAATTGACCGATCCGGCCTTGTTCACCGAAGCCCGCTATGCCCGGCATCTAAGCCAGGCTGACCGCCATGCGGCTTTCCAGGATCACCCCATGGCCCTGGAACATTTCCCGGCCGGGGCCCTGGTTCCGCCTCCCGCGCTCGCTTCCGACCATGAACGCGTGGATTGAGCGGCAGCGTGGCCTGATCGACTTCACCGTCGCCAACCTGGGGCGGCGCAAGGGGCGCAATCTCGGCCTGTTCCTGGCCTATGTCCTGCTGGTGTTCCTGCTCGCCTCGGTAGTGCTGTTCGGCGACGGGCTGCGCCGGGAGGCGCGCCTGCTGCTGGCCGACGCGCCGGAACTGGTGGTCCAGAAACTGACCGCCGGCCGCCACGATCTTGTACCGTCGGAATGGGGCGACAAGCTCCAGGGCCTGCGCGGCGCGCGCCAGGTTTCCGGCAGGCTGTGGGGCTATTACTTCGATCCGACGGTTGCCGCCAATCTCACGGTGCAGGTGCCGGCCGCCGATTCCCCCGCGCCGGGTCGTGCCGTGCTGGGTGCAGCGCTGGCCCGCGCCCGGGGCCTGACGGTGGGGGACGTGTTGTCCCTGCGCGACCATGCCGGCCAGCCCTATGCCTTCACCGTCCAAGCCGTGCTGGATGCCCGTTCCGAACTGGCTTCCGCCGACCTGTTGCTGGTCAACGAAGCCGATTTCCGCGCCTTCTTCGGCATCGAGCCCGGCCGATACACCGATCTGACCCTGGCCGTGGCCAACCCGAAGGAAGTGCGCAAGGTGGCGGAGAAGGTGCTGGCGCGCCTGCCCGCCGCCCGGGTCATCAGCCGCGACGAGATGCGCCGCACCTACGAGGCGGTGTTCAACTGGCGCCAGGGCCTGTTGCTGACCTTCCTGTCCACGGTGCTGGCGGCCTTCGCGCTCTTGGCCTGGGACAAGGCTTCCGGTCTGTCGGCGGAGGAACGACGCGAGATCGGCATCCTCAAGGCGGTGGGCTGGGATACCGGCGATGTGCTCAAGATGAAGTTGTGGGAGGGGGTGCTGCTTTCCGTGGTGGCCTTCCTGGCGGGCTACGTGCTGGCCTGGGCGCACGTGTTCTACTGGGGCGCGCCCCTGTTCGAGCCGGTACTGAAGGGTTGGTCGGTGCTCTATCCGCGCTTTGCTCTGGCGCCCCGGGTGGATGTCGCGCAACTGGCCACCCTGTTCTTCCTGACCGTGCCGCCCTATATGGCCGCCACCGTGGTGCCGGTCTGGCGCGCGGCGACCCTGGACCCGGACGAGGTGATCCGGGAATGATCGAACTCCTCTGCGTCAGCAAGGTGTACAACGCCGGCCAGCCCAACCAGTACACCGCCGTGCGCGAAGTGGACCTGGCCATCGAGCCGGGCCGCGTCACCGCCCTGCGCGGGCCCAGCGGCTCCGGCACGACCACGCTGCTGTCCCTGATCGGCGGCCTGACCCGGCCCAGCGCCGGGCGGGTGCGTCTGGACGGGCGCGACATTTCAGCTCTTTCCGAGCGATTTCTCACCGAACTGCGCCGGGCCACCTTCGGTTTCGTGTTCCAGCAGTTCCAGTTGATCCGGGGCCTTTCCGTGCTGGAGAACGTCATGCTGCCGGCGGTGCCGACGGGGCGGCCCTATCGCCAGGTGCGGGGCAGGGCGCTCGACCTGCTCGACCACCTGGGCCTGGCGGCGCGCGCCGAAACCCGCGCCCAGTGGCTCTCCGGCGGCGAGGCCCAGCGGGTGGCCATCGCTCGGGCGCTGATCAACGATCCGGGCGTGGTCATCGCCGACGAGCCCACCTCCCACCTGGACAGCGAACTGTCGCGGCAGATTCTCGCCATCCTGGGTGAATTGCGCGGCGAGGGCCGCACGCTGATCCTGTCCAGCCACGACCCGCTGGTGTTCGAGTCCGGCCTGGTGGAGCGGATCGTGGAGGTCCGGGACGGGGGCGTGGCGGAATCAGGAAAGGGGTCGCCATGATCTTCCAGCCCGCCGCCTTGGCCCTGTTGCTGGCCGCCACCCTCAATGCCCTGCTGCTGGCCGGGGCCGGCGTATTCGCCTGGCTGCTGTTGAGGCAATGGAATCCGGCCCGCGCATCGGAACGGCAGATCACCCTGGAGCGGCGTACCTGGCTGGTCTCCACCCTGGTGGGCCTGACCCTGGTGGTCAGCCTGCCGGCCCTGGCCCTGTTCGTCCACACCGCTGACGCCATGGCCCCCTTCTTCACCGGCGCCATGTGCGCCGTGGGCAGCCTGAAGGCCAACGCCTGGGGGATGCCCGCCCTGCTGGCCCAACTGGCCTTGTTCTTTCTGGCCGCCGCCTGGCTGGTGCTGAACCATCTGGACCAACTCGGCTGGGATGCGCCCCTGATCCGCCGCAAATACCGACTGCTGCTGGTGCTGGCCCCCCTGGCGCTGATCCAGGCCGGGATGCTCTGGCTGTATTTCCTGAACCTGAATCCGGAGGTCATCACCTCCTGCTGCGGCAGCCTGTTCGGGCCGGATTCGGGCGGCGTGGCCTCCGATTTGGCCGCGCTGCCGGTGAACGGGTCCAGACCGCTGTTCTTTGGTGTTTTGCTGGCGGCGCTGGTCACGGGCGCTGCCTTCCTGAAAACGGGGCGGCTGGGCGGGCTTTTCGCTGGACTGGCAGGCTTTAGCTTTCCGGTCGCAATCGGTGCCGTGGTGACCTTCGTTGCCCCCTACGTCTATGAGCAGCCCAACCACCATTGCCCCTTTTGTCTTTTACAGGCGGAACACGGCTATGCCGGCTGGCTGCTGTATCCGCCCCTGTTCCTGGGGACGGCGGCGGGCATCGGCGCCGGGCTGGCGATGTCGGCGCGGGGCAAGGCAAGCCTGGCCGAGGCGGCCCCGCGCGTGGCCCGGGGATTGGCCTGGGTGGCGCTGGCCGGCTTGGGGGCTTTCGGCCTGGCTGTCGTTGTTTACATCGTCCGTTCCAATCTGGTGCTGTGAGATGAGCAGGTTCGCGATCATCGTTTTGTGGCTCATGCTGGGCGGTTGCGGAGAGGAGGCCCTTCCGCCTCCAGAAAACAACCAGCCCGTTCCCTCCTTCCAGGCCGTAACCCTCGCCGGCGTCCGTGTCGCCGTTCCCGCCGGTTATGCAGGTCGGGTGCTGGCCATCCGTTTCTGGGCCGACTGGTGCCCTTACTGCCGCAAGGAGATGGCCGAGTTGCAGCCGGTCTACGCGCGCCTGCGCGGGCGCGGCCTGGAAATCCTGGCGGTGAATGTGGCCCAGGACCGGGACACCGTGCGCCGCTTCATCGCCCCCCTGGGCATCGGCTACCCGGTCCTGCTCGATCCGGAAGGCGCGGTGGCGCGCGGCTATGGGGTCAAGGCGCTGCCCGTTACCTGGCTGGTGGACCGGCGCGGCGTGTTGCGCGGCAAGATCGTCGGCGAGGCGACACCGGCGGTGTTCGAGGCCAGGGTGTCGGAATTGCTGGATGAACGCTGACCTTACCCTCACCCTGGCCTTTCTCGCCGGTCTCTCCGGCGCCGGGCATTGCTGGGCCATGTGCGGCGGCATCGCCGGCGGGGCGTTCATGGCCTGTGCCGCTTCCTCGCGCAAGGTCTGGCCCCATCTGGGCTACCACGCGGGGCGGCTGCTCGCCTACTCGCTGCTGGGCGGGCTCGCCGCCGGCATCGGCCAGGCCATCGTTTTGACCGGCGGCGTGGGGCGCGCCCAGGGGGTGTTGTATGTGGTCGCCGGCTTGGCGGTGATTCTGGCGGGATTGAAGGTGATGGGTATTCTCCCTCTCCCGCTTGCGGTAGAGGGCCGGGGTGAGGGGGGCAATCGCAATCTATCCTCCACCCCCATCCCCCCTGATGAAACTTCTAGCCAATCGACTAGGCGGGCAGACGACGCCCGCCAAGTCGCTGGTTATCCCGCCTGCGGGAGAGGGAGAACGGCGTGGCCCCTGGCGGGGTTCATCAACGGCCTGATGCCCTGTGCCCTGGTGTTTTCCCTCACCTTGAAGGCTGCCACCGCGCCCTCGGTCATCCAGGGCGCCGGCTGGCTGTTCGCCTTTGGCCTGGGCACCTTGCCGGCCATGCTGCTGGCGAGTGTCCTGGCCCAATGGCTGGGTGGGCGATCCCCGCGCTGGCTGCGCCGCGGCGCCGGGCTGCTGGTGGTCGTCCTGGGCCTGCAGGCCGTGCTGGCCGGGGCCGAGTTTTTCCGCGTCATGCTGCATTTGTAAGCAGGGCGATTTTTTCAACGAAACCAAGGAGAGTTCCATGCAACGCCGGGATATGTTCAAACTGCCCCTGTTAGTCGCCAGTGCTGCCACCGCCGCCCTGGTGCCCGCCGCCGCGCGGGCTGCCGGAAAATGCGAGACCGACGGCACCCCACTGCAATTCATCCCCAAGACGCCCAGGGACGAGGCACCCCTGGACAACGAGTTGAAGAAGTATCCCAAGTGCCCCTACTGCGGCATGGACCGGGCCCAGTTCCACCATGCCCGCCATCTGGTGCACTACGCGGACGACCTGGTGGATGGCACCTGCTCCATCCATTGCCTGGCCATCTCCCTGGCCATCAACCTGGACCGGGAACCCAAGGCCATCTACGCGCCGGACAACGCCAGCGCCGAGGCGGTGAAGCCCCTGGTGAACGCGGACAAGGCGGTTTACCTGATCGGCGGCAAGTTGCCGGGCGTCATGACCCATCGCAGCAAGGTCTCTTTCGCCAGCAAGGAAGCGGCCATGGCAGCCAAGGAACAGCACAACGGCGAGATCGGCGATTTCGCCGCCGCGCTGAGCGCCAGCTACGCGGACCTGGCCAAGGACACCCTCATGATCCGCAAGAAGCGGGAGGAGCGGCGCCAGCACATGATGAAAAAGCCGAGCTGATGTTGGCGCGGGGCCTTCTGGTTGCCGTTCTGCTGGCCCTGGTCCCGGCGACCTGGGCCGGCGGCGGGATATTCCCCGAACCGGGCCAGCGGGACCTGTGCCCGGTGTGCGGCATGGTGGTGTCCAAGTACCCGGCCTGGACCGCCACGGTGGTCTACAAGGACGGCCATGCCCACCACTTCGACGGCGGCAAGGATCTGTTCAAGTTCCTGTTCGACGTACCCCGCTATGCCCGGGGCCACCGGGCGGCGGACATCGTCCGCATCGGCGTCACCGAGTATTACGAACTGAAGCGCATCGACGCGCGCCAGGCCTGGTTCGTGATCGGATCCGATGTCATGGGGCCCATGGGACACGAACTGATTCCCCTGGCCAGCCGGACCGACGCGGAGGAGTTCCTGCGCGACCACCGGGGCCGCCGCATCCTGCGTTTCGATGAGGTGGACAAGGACCTGTCGGGTAGGCTGGACCAGGGGCGCTTCGACTGAGCCGGCTTAAACCGCCAGCCACCAGCCCAGCACCAATCCGGCCGCCACGGCGGCCATGCCGGGCAGAACCTGGCGGGCCAGGCCGGCGCCGCCGATGCCGGTGGCGAGCCCGCTCTTGAACACGATGTTGGCCAGGAGGGCAAGCAGCACGGTGGTGATCACCTGATCCCCCTGCAGGTTGCCCATGCTGAAAAAGCGCAGGCTGGACAGTGTGATGGCATCCACGTCGGTCAGGCCGGAGACCAGTGCCACGGCGTAGACCCCCTGGTTGCCCACCAGATCGGCGAGCCAGGCAGCGGCGAACAGCACGCCGGCATAGAGCAGGCCGAAGCCGATGGCCGCGCGCAGCTCCGTGGGGTTCTTCATCTCCAGGGTGGGCATGGCGGGTTTCTCCGCGAGGCGCCGCCAGAACAGGTAGAGCATGGCCAGGCCGGCAAGCGCGCCGCAGCCCAGCAGGGTCAGAATGGGGCGCAACAGGCCGGGTTGCAGCACGGCGACCAGCACGAACAGACGGATCAGTACCACCCAGTTGGCCAGAAGGATGATCAGGGCCGCCATGCCCGTCATGTCCGCGCTGTCCCGGCTGTGGCGCGAGAAGGCCAGGGTGGTGGCGGTGCTGGAGGCGATGCCGCCGAATAGCCCGGTCAGCAGGGTGCCATGGCGCTGGCCGGCGATGCGCAGCGCCGCGTAGCCGGCCAGGGAGAGGCCGGAGATGAGCACCACCATCACCCAGATCTGGTAGGGATTGAGGGCGTTGTAGGGGCCATAGTCCTTGTTCGGCAGGATGGGCAGGATGACGAAGGACAGCACCGCGAATTGCAGGATGGACACCAGGTCCAGGCGCGTCAGGCTGCGGGCGCCGCCGCGCAGTTCCGGCTTGAAGTAGAGCAGGGCGGTGGTGAGTATGGCGAGGGTGACGGCCAGTTGCTCCATGCCGAACCAGACCAGGGCGCCGAGGGCATAGCACACGACCACGGCGGCGATGGTGGTGGTGCCGGGGTCGTTGGAATCGCCATCCTTGAAATAGCTGGCCACCATCATGCCGCCCATGATGATCAGGCCGGCGCCGAGCACCCAGGGCGCCCCGGTCCTTTCCGAGAGAAGCGCCCCCAGGGTGCCGGCCAGGGCCACCAGGGAGAAGGTGCGCAGGCCGGCCTTGGCGGCGGGGGAACGCTCCCGCTCCAGGCCGATCAGCAGGCCCAGGGCGAGGCTGGTGAGGAAGGGAAAGAGGGTGGCGAGCTGGTTGTCGGGCATGAACCCATTATGGTCGAAGCCCGGCAACTCGCTTGGGGATGGAAATCAGGCGACCGGCACGGTGTCCTTGAAGGCCGGCCGCTGCATGAGCCGGTCATAAAGTTCAGACAGATTGGGATGGTCGCGGCGCCAGTCGATCTCCGGGAAACGGAATTCCAGGTAGCCCAGGGCGCAGCCCACGGCGATGTCGGCCAGGCCGAAGAATTCGCCGGTGCACCAGGTCTGCTGGCCCAGTTCATCGCTCATGGCCTTGAGACCGGCCTGGACCTTGCCTATCTGGCGCCTGATCCAGTCCGGGTCCTGCTTGCCGATGGGACGCTTCTTTTCCACGAAGACCAGAGCGGCGGCATCGCAGATACCGTCGGCCAGGGCTTCCCAGCGCTTCACGGCGATGCGGGGGCGGGCATCCTTGGGTAGCAGGTGTCCCACCGGGCTGACGTTCTCCAGATATTCGACGATGACCCGCGAGTCGAACAGGGTCTTGCCGTCTTCCATCACCCATACCGGCACCTTGCCCAGCGGGTTGTAGTTGGATACCTGGGTGTCGGCTTCCCAGGGCACATCCACGACGAATTCGTATTCGATGAATTTTTCCGCCGCGACGATGCGGACCTTGCGTACGAACGGGCTCGTCAGGGAGCCGATGAGTTTCATTTTTTGCGACATGGAACTTGCTGGAACTTTGTTTTTGGAAGGGGGCATGGCGGGCGATCGATTGGGTTATTCCACCACGGCCAGAACGTGGGGCCAGGCGGCCTGGAATCGGCGCAGAGTTTCCTCGCGGCCCAACAGGGCCAGGATCTGGTCGATGGAAGGCGTCTGGGCCGTGCCGAACAGGATGAGGCGCAGGGGCATGCCGATCTGGCCCATCTTGAGGCCGAATGCGGCGGCCGTGTCCTTCAGCAGTTGGCTGAGGGCTGGCGCTTCCCAGGCCACCGAGGCCAGATCGGCTTGCAGCTTCTCGAAGGCGGGCAGGGCGGATTTCGGCAGCTTGGCGCGCAGTTCGTCCACCGCCGCCAGGGCCTGGCGGAAGTAGATGTGCAGGCCGTCGGCCAGTTCCTCGACAGTGTTCACCCGTTCCTTGACCAGGTCGATCAGGCCGGGCAATTCCGAGCGACCGACCGTGTCGATGCCCTGGGCTTGCAGGAAAGGCTGGACCAGTTCGGCCAGGCGGACGTTGTCGGTTTCCTTCAGATATTGCTGATTGAGCCAGCCGAGCTTGGAGGCGTCGAAGCGGGCGGCGGAATGACTGACGTGGCCCACATCGAACCATTCGACGAACTGGGCCAGGCCGAACTTCTCCTCGTCGCCGTGGCCCCAGCCCAGACGTGCCAGGTAGTTGAGCAGGGCTTCCGGCAGGTAGCCTTCCTCCCGGTATTGCAACACCGACACCGCGCCGTGCCGCTTGGACAGGCGTTCGCCGTCCTGGCCCAGGATCATGGGCACGTGGGCGTAGGTGGGGATGGGGGCGCCCAGGGCCTTGAGGATGT
>SXGU01055415.1_pt1 | contig 12821 bp, 12 predicted proteins | sample 3174531 | NCBI WGS metagenome assembly SXGU01 (sample SAMN11356863, study PRJNA531348) | freshwater metagenome | isolation source: freshwater sample F1-140 | place: China: Fuxian Lake, Yuxi | collected 2017-12-25 | reverse complement strand
TTCGAGACGCGTAAGATATGGGTGTCGACGGCGATCGTCTCCTCGCCGAAGGCGACGTTGAGCACCACGTTGGCCGTATTGCGGACGACACCGGGCAGAGCCTGCAGCTCGGCATGGGTGCGTGGGACCTCGCCGCCATGGCGCTCAAGCAGCAGCTTCGACAGGGCGATGACGTTCTTCGCCTTGGTGTTGAACAGGCCGATGGTCTTGATGTGCCGCTTCAGCTCCTCTTCGCCCAGCGCCACCATCTGGGCGGGCGTGTCGATCTCGGCGAAGAGCTGCCTGGTAGCGCGGTTGACCCCGACATCCGTGGCCTGGGCCGAGAGCACCACGGCGACCAGGAGCGTATAGGTGTTCCTGTATTCGAGCTCGGTCTGCGGCTCGGGCCGGACCAGGGCAAGACGGCGGTAGAATTCCTCGACAGCCTGCGGTTTCATCGCGGGCGCCACCCTAGGGCTGCCGCGGACGGACGACAAGACAGATGGACCATGATCTCGCCTGGCGCCTGGAGGCGCTCTACACCGCCGCCTGGCCGCCCTTGCGCCGGGAAACAATCGGCGACTGGCTGCTCAAATTCGCGCCCGGGGTGAGCCGCCGCGCCAACTCCGCCAACCCGCTGCGGGCGCTGGTCCGCGACGTCGACGCCAGCATCGAAGCGTGTGCGCGGCGCTGTCGCGAAGGCGGCATCCCGGCGCTGTTCCGCATCCTGTCGATCCTCGAGCCCGCAGCCGGTGCACGGCTCGACCGGCTCGGCTACCGGCCGGAAGGCGAGACGGTGAACCTCTTCGCCCGTATCGAGGAGGCCCGGGCGCGGCGCGACGAGGCGGTGACGATCGAGGCGCGACCGGGCGATGAATGGCTCAAGGCCATGATCGCGGCGCAGGGCCACACCGGCGACAGGGCGGAGACTTACGGGAAGATCGTCCGCTCGATCGCCATCCAGGCCGCTTTCGTCTCGCTGCGCCAGGACGGCGAGCTGGCAGCGCTGGCCTACGGGGCGCTCGACGACGGCGTGATGTGCTTCGAATCCGTGGTCACCATGGAGCGCTATCGCGGCCGCGGCCTGGCCACACGGGCGCTCTCGGCCCTGATCGACTGGGCGGCCACACAGGGCGCCCAGGCCGTCTGCCTGCAGGTCGAGGCGACCAACGAGCGCGGAAGGCGGCTCTACCGCAGCCTCGGCCTCAGGCAGGAACTCTACCGCTACGACTACCGCCGCGAGCCGGATGCCCCTGCCTATACCCCGGCTTGGAGAGGAGCGGGCACGGGGTCTATCCTGAGCCGGTCATGACCACGGCCGACGACACGCCCGAGCTCGACCTGCTGCTGCAGCCGCATCGCAGCCTGTCGCCCACCGGCTTCTGGGTGATCATGGCCGTCCTCGCCGTGTGGAGCTTCGCCGGCGGTATCGTCTTCCTGAGTGTCGGCGCCTGGCCGGTGATCGGCTTCGTCGGCATCGACGTCGCCCTGATCTGGTTCGCCTTCAAGGCGAGCTACGGCAGGCGGCAATACGAGCGGCTGCGCCTGGCCAACGGCGTGCTGAGCATCGAGAGCGTCGACCGGCGTGGTGCGATCAGCCACGAGTTCCCCTCGTACTGGCTGCGCGTCTCGCTGGAGGAGCTCAAAGACGGCTCGAATCGCCTCGTCCTGTCGAGCCACGGCCGCCACCTGGCGGTGGGCAGCTTTCTCTCGCCCGGTGAGCGGAAGGAGATCGCCGGGCAGCTGCAGGAGGCGCTGGCGCGCAGCCGCGCCACGCCGCAAGCGACCTAAAGGCCCAGCACGTCCTTCATGCTGTAGAGGCCAGGCGGCCTGCCCTTCGCCCAGAGGGCGGCGCGCAGCGCGCCGCGGGCGTAGATCTGCCGTCCCGTGGCCTTGTGGGTGAGCTCGACGCGCTCGGCCTCGCCGCAGAACATCACCACGTGGTCGCCGACTTCGCTGCCGCCGCGCGCCGCGGTGAAGCCGATCGCCCCTTCCTTGCGCGGCCCCGTGTGGCCGTCGCGGCCGCGCACCGCCACGTCCTTCAGCTTCGTCTTGCGGCCGCGCGAAGCGGCCTCGCCCAGAAGCAGCGCCGTGCCCGAGGGCGCGTCGACCGTGTGCTTGGGATGGATCTCGAAAGTCTCGATGTCGTAATCGGGACCGAGGCTCGCCGCGACGCGCTCGGTCAGCGCCTCGAGCAGGTTGACCGCCAGGCTCATATTGGGCGAGCGCACGATGGCGGTCTTGCGCGCGGCCTCGGCGATGGCCGCCACGTCCTCTTCCGTCAGGCCGGTGGTGCCGATGACCAGCACCTTGCCCTTTTCGGCCGCCAGGCGGGCATGGGCGACCGTCGCCTTGGGCGAGGTGAAGTCGATGATGGCATCCGCCCCGGCAAAAAGCGCCGCCGGGTCGCTGCCGATCTTCGCCTGCAGGGCGCCCACACCGGCCAGCTCGCCGGCATCCTGGCCCAGCGCCTCGCTGCCCGGCGCCTCGGTGCCGCCGGCAAAGGCGCAGCCCTTGCTGCCGACGATCTCGCGGATGAGCATCTGGCCCATGCGGCCGGCGCAGCCGACCACGCCGATTCGATAATCCGTCATCTCGTCCTCGCTAGAGAGGCGCGCATTCAATCACAGGCCCGGCGAAGCGCCAACCCGGTCTGTCAGATATTGAGCTTCTTGAAGATGCGCTCGGGGATCAGCTTGATGATGGTCATGATCGGCCACCACGGGAAGGGGACATAGACCACTTCCGTGCCCTTCTTCACTGCCTTGAGGCAGGCGGCGGCGACCGTCTCGGGCTGGGCCATCAGCGGCATGTCGTTGAGGCCGTAACTCATCGCCGTGTCGACCGGACCCGGTTTCACCGTGATCACCGACACGCCTGATCGGAACAGGCGGGCGCGCAAGCCCTGGAGATAGGCGCCCAGCGCTCCCTTGGTCGAGCCATAGACATAGTTTTTGAGCCGGCCGCGATCGCCGGCCACCGAGGTGAGGACCACGATGGCCCCGGTGCGCTGCGCCTCGAACAGCGGCGCGGCGCGGTGCAGCAGATTGACGGCGCCGGTGTAGTTCGCTGAGATCACGCCGTCGATCAGTGTCGGGTCGGCGTCGATCTGGTCTTGCGATGGCATGGTGCCAAAGGCGAGGAAGATGTTGAGCGGCGCCTCACCGGCGAAGCTTTTCGCCCGTTGCAGCGTGGCGGCATGGCCGGCACTGTCGAGCGCGTCGAAATCCACGGTTTCAGCGCGCCGGCCGAAGCGCGCGACGAGGTCTGCCGCACTCGCTTCGAGATCGGCCGTGTCGCGACCGGCGAGCAGGATATCGGCGCCCTCGGCGGCTGCCGCGCGGGCGAAGGCGCGGGCGATGGCCGAAGACGCACCGAGGATCAGCCAGACCGGCGCCGTCATGACATCTTTGCTCATGACTGGCCCTTGAGGCCGAGACGGCGCGCCAGGTCGGACATGAAGCGTGCCCCCGGATCGACGCGCTCCAGCACCGCCTCGAAACGCGGAAGCTCGGGGTACATGGCTCTGAAACCGGCGCGCGAGAGCAGGGAATCCTTGGCGATGTAGACCCGGCCCTGGTGATCGAGGGTGATCGCCTCCAGCCGGCGCAGCAGCTCATCCGCCCCACCGCCGCGCGGGAAATCGAGGGCCAGGGTATGGCCGTGCATCGGGAAGGAGAGATGACCGCGCCCGGCCTTGCCCAGGGTCTTGAGCACGGCGAGGAAAGAGGGATTGCCGGTGCCGGCGATCGTCTCGAGCAGGCTGCGCAGGCCCGCGCGGGCCGTGCTGTCGGGCAGCACGCACTGGAACTGGTAGAAGCCGCGTCTGCCGTAGATGCGGTTCCAGTCGTGCAGCGCATCCAGCGGATAGAGGAATTCGGCGAAGGGACGCGGGCGCTCGCGTCCGGCCAGCGGCACGCGCCGCCGGTAGAACTCGTTGAAAGCCCGTACCGACAGCCGGTTGAGCGCAAAGGACGGCAGGTCGACCGGCATGCGGCGCGGCCTGGGCGGGGTGGGCATGGTCAGGTCCTGATGGAACTCGGCCGTCTCCAGGATGCCCCGGCCCAGCGAAGCGCCGCTGGCCAGCGCATCGATCCAGCCCACCGAAAACGTGGCGCTGTCGCGCACCCGGGCGAAGGATTCGAGATAGTGATCGAGATCGACGATGCGCTTTTCGCGCACCGTGACCCAGGGCGTGGCGCGCGGCAGCAGACGGAAGGCCACGGACCGCACGATGCCGGTAAGCCCCATGCCGCCGATGGTGGCGGCAAACAGCTCGGCATCGCTCTCGGCCGTCACGCGGCGGGTCGAGCCGTCAGCCAGCAGCAGCTCGAACCACTCCACGTGATCGCCGAAGCTGCCATGCCGGTCATGGTTCTTGCCGTGCACGTCCGCCGCCACGGCGCCGCCGACGGTCGCAAAGGCGGTACCCGGGCTGGCCGCCGGCATGAAGCCGCGCGGCAGGAACGCCTGCAGCAGGTCGGCGAAAGTGACCCCCGGCTCGCAGACCACGAGACCGCTGGCCGCATCAAAGGAAAGGACGCGATCCAGCCGCTCGGTCAGAACCACGCGGCCGCCATGGTTGAGCGCCGCGTCGCCGTAGGCCCGCCCCGCCCCGCGGGCCAGCACCGTGACGTCATGCGTGTCGGCGACGGCCGCATCGAGGTCGCGCGGCCGCTCCGGCCTTGCGGCGCCGACTTTGGCTGTGTGGTTACGACCCCAGCCGGTCAGGGTCACGGGCTTCCAGCGTGTCACAGCAACCGCCCGTAGATCAGCCACGCAAAGGTGGCGACCCAGCCCAGCACGGCGAGGATGAGAAACCGGTCGGTCAGCGCGAGGTCGGTCGGCGAACCCGAGCGTTCCTCGACCAGCGCGATCTGCAGATAGCGCAGCACGCCGGCCACGACGAAAGGCGCGGTCAGGTAGAGCTGGTCGGTACCGTAGCGCCGGATCACACCCTCGTTGGTCGTGTAGATGAGATAGGAAACGAGCAACGCTCCCAGGATGAGCGAGAGCGCCGAATCGACGAAGCGCAGATTGTAGCCGGCGAGTGCCGGGCGGTGGCTGTCCTGCATGTCGCGGGCGAGATCGTCGCGCCGTTTGGCCAGCGCCAGAAACAGCGCCAGCAGAAAGGTGCAGATGACGATCCACACCGTCGGCGTGATGGAGATCGCCGCCGAGCCGCCCTGGACCCGCAGCACGAAGCCGAACGCGACGAGCAGCACGTCGAGCACGGCGATGTGCTTGAGACGCAGCGAATAGAGGATCGAGAAGACGGCGTAGAGCGCGGCGTAGACGGCGAAGCCGCGCGGCAGAAAGGCCAGGGTCAGCAGGCTGGCGGCGACGAGCAGCAGGGCGCCGAAGGCCAGCCCTGCCGCGGGCGACACGGCGCCCGAGGCGATGGGACGCAGGCGCTTCGAGGGGTGCTGACGGTCGGCCTCGCGGTCGCACCAGTCGTTGAAGACATAGATGGCGCTGGCCAGCAGGCAGAAGACCGCCACGGCGGCGGCAACCAGAACCAGGTTCCGGCCGTTGATGGCTTCGGGGGTAAAGAAGAGCGGCGCCGCGACGAACGCGTTCTTCACCCATTGGCGCGGCCGGGCGAGGCGAATCAGGGCGGAAAGGGAGGTCACGGTGAGGATTTATAAGGGCTTGGCCTGATGGCGCAAAGGGCGCCGGGAGGGAATAACGGACGGGCCCCGGCCGTCATTCTCGGGTGCCGGCCGGGCTCACGGCCGGTTTCCCAGGCCGGGCAAAGTGGCGTAAAACGCCGGCCACGTCATCCCCTCCCCGAGGCCCTGTCCGCGACCTTCCCATGAGTGACACGCCTGCTTCCGCCGCGGCCCCTTCACGCTGGATCCGCCATCTGGCCCTGGTCGTCGGCCTGATCCTGCTGAGCCTCGCCTTCCGGCCAACCGGGCATGTCTACGACATGCCGATGACCGAGGATGGTTATTACGCCCTGTCGGTGGCGCGCAACGTCGCCGCCGGACACGGCATCACCATCGACGGGACCAACCTGACCAACGGCTTCCAGCCGCTGTTCACCATGCTGCAGGCCGGCGCCTTCACACTGGCGGGTGGCGACGAGATCCTCGCCATGCGCCTGGTCATGATCCTGGGCTGGCTGTTCCATGTCGGCGGCGCGCTGCTCGTCGCCGGCATGGCGCGCGACGCCTGGCCGTCCCGCCCCGGCGTAGCGGAAGGCGGCGAAGCGGAAAAAGATCTGCGCACCGGGCTGGCCACGTTCCTCTACCTCGCCTCGCCGCTGATGCTCAATCATGCCTATAACGGGCTGGAGACCGGCTGCGTGATGTTCTTCTACGCCGCGATCGCGCGCTGGATGCAGCTCGGTCGCGACCGCCCGGCTTCCGGCCTCGCCGCCCTGGGGGCGCTCGTCGGCCTCCTCGTGCTCGCGCGCATCGATGCCGCGTTCGTGGCCGCAGCCCTGGGCCTGAACGAGCTGCGACGCTCGTACTCGCGCGGTCTCCTTCCGATGCTGGGACGCGGCGCCCTGCTTGGCCTCTCGGCCTTCGTCGTGTCGCTGCCCTGGTGGCTCTACAACACGATCTATTTCGGCTCTCCCATGCCGACCAGCGGCACCGCGCAGCAGGCCTGGGCGCTGGAATGGCTGCGGCTCGAGCACGCCGAATGGGCGCTGCGGCTGGTGCTCTTCCCCTGGCTGTTCGCCGGCGCCCATGAAGGCACCATCGGCATCGACGTGCCGATTCCGGCCGAGCCCGGCTACATGACGATGACCCTGATGGGCCTGCTGCGGACCCTCGCCCTCGCTGCGATCGTCGCACTGCTGTGGCGCGCGGCAAGCGGCGGCGCGTTCCGCCGCGAGCTGGAAGCGGCACCGGCCGAAGAGCAGATGCGGGCGCGGCGTCTCTTCGAGTTCGCGATCTGCTTCGCTCTCGCCTTTGCCGCGTTGTTTGCCTATTACGCGCTGTCGTTCATCGCCTATTGGTTCTACTACCGCTACTTCGCGCCGCTGGCCCTGGTGGCCTTCGTCGTCGTGCCGATCATCCTGGCGCGCTGGCTGGCGGGGCGGGGTTGCGCGCCGGCGGCTTTCGTCCTGGTGGCGGTGCTGGTCCTGCAGATCGGCCTGCTGGCGGGTTTTGCCCGATCCGGCCGGGGCCTTGGCGGCAACACGGTCTATCACGACCAGGTGGCCTTGCTGCGCGAGCACGTGCCGGAAGAGGCTCTGGTCGCCGCCGGCCAGTCCGGGACTCTCGGCTTCTTCCGCGACCGGGTGGTCAACACCGACGGCAAGGTCAACCGCGAGGCCCTCGCCTACCAGGACCACATGTGGGACTACCTGCGCCAGCGCAACATAAGGTGGTTCGTCGACTGGCCCTACTACATCAACAAGTATCTCGGCGTGCCGCTCGACGCCGGAGGCCTGCCGGCGGCCGAAGGCAATGGCTGGCGACGGGTGGCCGAGCGCAATTATTTCTATCTCTACGAATACACCGGCCCGGCCGGCCGTTAACTCCCGCGACCGCCTGCCACCTTGGTCCGGGTTGTCGGGGCGCTACGGCCATGCTTAAGTAAGAGCCTGAATAAAAAAGCATATTAAGCCCGAGGCAACGCAATCTTCACTTTCACCGGATAGTCTGCCGGCATGTCCGAGACGCGCGCCGCCCGTTTCTACCGCTGTGCGACCGCGGCGCTGTTCCTCGCGGCGCTGTGGGTCGTTGCCTCGACCTTCCGCGATTACGGCATCACCTGGGACGAGCACTACCATGAGGCCTATGGCCGCTACGTGCTCGCCTACTACCGCTCCGGCTTTCGCGACCTCGAAGCGCTGACCTATCACAATCTCTGGCTCTACGGCGGCGCCTTCGACGGTGTCGTAGCGCTGTTCAAGACGATCTCGCCCGCCGGCAATTACGAGAGCGCGCATCTGATGAACGCGCTGGTCGGGCTGCTTGGCGTGGCCGCGGTCTATCGCATCGGCCTCGCCTTCGACGGCCCGCGCGGCGGCTTCTGGGCGGCGCTCCTGCTGCTCACCACGCCGTCGTGGTACGGGCACATGTTCAACAACCCGAAGGATATCCCCTTCGCCGTCGGCATCGCCTGGTCGCTCTACTACATGATCCGCGCCGCCCCGCATTTCCCGCGCGTGCCGGCCGCGATCACGGTCAAGCTCGGCCTTGCCCTCGGCCTGACCCTCGGTATCCGCATCGCCGGCGTGTTCGCGCTGATCTATCTCGGCGCGGCCCTGACATTGTGGGCCTGCTTGCGCTGGCGCGACGCCGGCTTCGCCGCCGCCTGGCGCGAATCCTGGCGGGCCATCCTCGGATTCCTCGTACCCAGCCTGCTGGTCGCCTGGAGCGTCATGCTCGCCGCCTGGCCGTGGGCGCAGCAGGATCCGCTTCGCCATCCCTTCCAGGCGCTGACCACCTTCTCCAACAACCCGTGGAATCTCGACACGCTTTTCGAGGGCCGCCTGGTCAACTCCCTGCACCTGCCGCCGGACTACCTGCCGGTCTATTTCCTCGTGCGCATGCCGGAACTGATCGTTGTCCTGCTTTGCGTCGCGCTGGTCCTCGCCGGCGCAGCCCTGGTGCGCCGGCGCGGGTTACCGGAATGGACGGCGTTCGCGCCGTATTTCGTGCTGGGCTTCGCAGCGGTGTTCCCGTTCGTCTTCTTCGTCGTCTTCCGGCCGGTGACCTATGACGGCATCCGCCATTTCCTCTTCGTCCTGCCGCCGCTGGCCGCAATCAGCGGACTGGCGCTCACCCGGATCTTCTCCGCCCTGGCGGCGCGCCCGCTCTGGGCGCGCGGCGCCTTTGCCGCCATTGTCGTCATCTATCTCGGCTGGCATGGCAGCTTCATGCGGGAACTCCACCCGCATCAGTACGTCTACTACAACCAGTTCATCGGCGGCGTCGACGGCGCCGAAGACCGCTACGAGCTCGATTATTGGGGCAATTCCTATCACGAGGCGGTCGATCGTCTCGTCGAGTACATCAAGGACGAGGAGGAACGCACCGAGGTCAGCCGGCAATACCGGGTCATCGTCTGCTCGAGCGGGACTTCCGCCGCCTATTACTTCCCCAAGAACCTGGTCCTCTCCGGCGACGAGAGGCAGGCGGATTTCTACATCAGCAACACACGTCTCGGCTGCGACAAGATATTCGACGGCGACACGATCATCACCGTGGAGCGCGACGATGCAATCCTCAGCCTGGTCAAGGATCGCCGCCGGCTGCGCGCGATGGCGCCTGAGCGGCTCGAGGCAAGACTGGTGGAGAAGACACGTCAGCACCCCGGCGTGCCGCTGGATGTCCTGGACGTGATGGACTACTGAGCGCAGTCTCCGCCTCGAACCCGGCCCGCTCGCTGACGATGAACAGGGGCCGACCCTTGACCTCGGCGAAGACGCGGCCGAGGTAGGCGCCGAACAGGCCGAGGGTCAGGAGCTGGATGCTGCCGAGCAGAAGCACCGCCACCATCACCGAGGCATAGCCCGGCACGTCCACGCCCCAGAACAGCGTGCGGATGGTGAAGAACAGGCCGAGCAGCAGCGAGGGTACGGCGAGGATCGCGCCGATATAGCCGGCGATCACCAGCGGGAAGGTGCTGAAGCTGGCCAGCCCGTCGACCGCAAAGGCCAGCAGCCGGGTCAGCGACCAGGCGCTCGCTCCGGCCTGCCGTGGACCCGGCTCGTAGCCGACGCCGATCTGGCGGAAGCCGATCCAGGCGAACAGCCCTTTCATGAAGCGCGCCCGCTCGGGCATGGCGTTGAGCGTATCGACCACGCGCCGGTCGAGCAGGCGAAAATCGCCCGCACCCGGCGGCATCTGGATATCGGAGAGGCGCCGGAACAGGGCGTAGAACACCCGGCTGCACAGGCGGCGCAGCGCGGAATCGGTGTCGCGCGACTGGCGCTGGGCGTAGACCATGTCGTAGCCCTCGCGCCATCTTGCCAGCAGGGTCTCGATCAGCTCCGGCGGGTGCTGCAGGTCGGCGTCGATCGGAATGACGGCGCGACCGGAAGCGTGCTGCAGCCCGGCGCTGAGCGCGATGTCCTTGCCGAAATTGCGCGACAGACGCAGCAGACGCAGGCGCGGATCGCGGCGCTGCCGCTCGACCAGCAGCTTCCAGCTGTTGTCGCGGCTGCCGTCATCGACGCAGACGATCTCGCCAGTCAGGCCCAGGCGCTGCAGGACCGGATCGAGCCGGGCAAAGAAAGCGTCGAGATTCGCGGCCTCGTTGTATACGGGCACCACGATCGACAGGTCCGGCTCGCCGCCGGAAACGCCGTGTCCCGTCTCCGTCATGGCAACCCGATCCTCCCTCGACCTTTATTTCAGGCTATCCTTTCCCGGCCCATGGCTGTGGTCAAACCCATTCTCGTCCCGCTTGCACGTCCATGACGCGGCTGATCCTCTGCGCCGACGATTACGGCCTGGCGCCGGGTGTGAGCCGGGCGATCGTGCGGCTTCTGGCGGCCGGCCGGCTCAGCGCCACCAGCTGCATGAGCGTCGGCCAGGCCTGGCCGTTCCAGGCTTCCGCCCTGCGTCCGCATCTCGACACGGCGGATATCGGGCTGCATCTGACACTGACGGATCATGCGCCGCTGGGGACGATGCCGGCGCTGGCCCCGCTCGGAAGGCTGCCTTCGGTGGGGCGCCTGCTGGCGCTGGCCCTGACCGGCCGCCTCGACCGGACGGAGATCGCGCGCGAACTCGAACGCCAGCTCGACGCTTTCGAGCGGGCGCTCGGCCGGGCACCGGCTTTCCTCGACGGCCATCAGCACGTGCACCAGTTCCCGGTCATCCGGGATCTGGTGATCGAGCTCTGGCAGCGGCGCCTGTCGGGTACGCGCCCCTGGATGCGGGTCTGCAACGAGAGCTGGGGCGCGACACTGCGCCGCGGACTCGAAGCGCCAAAGGCCCGGCTGATCACCGCCCTGGGCCGAAGCCTGCGCCAGCGGACGCAAGCGGCCGGCATCCCAACCAATGACCGCTTCGCCGGCATCCATGACTTCTCCGGCCGCGCGGCCTACGCCGTGCTGTTCGAAGACTTCCTGCGCTGCTCGGACAAAGGCACGCTGCTGGTGATGTGTCATCCCGGCCAGGTCGACGCCGAGCTGCGAGCTGTCGACCCTGTCACCGATGCGCGTGAGGAGGAGCTGCGTTTCTTCGAAAGCGCCGCCTTCATCGATCTCCTGGAAAAACACGGCCTGACGCTGGGTCGCCTCGGGACCTAGACGGCACGGGCGATGACCGTGCGCCGTGCCGGGTGGAAGCCGAGGTTGCGCGCCTGCATCACGGGTGCGAAGCCTGCCTGCGTCAGCAACGCCTCTATCTCGGCGTCGGTGTAGATGGCGAAACCCAATCGATGACGCAGACGCCGATAATCTGAAAAGAATGTGGTGACCAGTCCCGCCAGTGAAGCGAGCAGAAAGCCGTTGGCCGCGGCGGTGGCCAGCAGCGAGCGAATATCCGCGAGCATCCCGGCTTCCGGCGGGATGATATCCGCCAGGATCAGGCTGCCGCCCGGCCGCAGACGCCGCCGCCACTCGCGGATCAGAGCCGGCAGATCTCCGCGCGGCACATACTGAACCACCGAGAAGACCACGATGACGTCGAGCGTGCCGTCGGGCAGGGCCGCCAGGCCGGCATCGTCGAGCACCGTGATGGTCGAGATTCCGGCGAAACGCTGGCGCAGCCGGGCCTGGACCGCAGGGGCGGCGTCGTAGAGAAACAGCCGGCCGACACGCGACGCGATCCGTTCTGCTTCCAGGGCGTCGCCACAGCCGTAATCGAGCACGCGCAAGGCCGGCTCGCGCGGCAGCACCGACAGGATGTCATCGGCCACGCGCGCGCAATGCACCCTGAGATGCCGCTCGTTGACGTAGATGCTGTGGGGGCGGTTCCAGAAGCCCAGCCAGGATTCGCTCATGGCGCGACCCTGCCGGTCCCGGCGCCGCCGCGCAAGCGACGGCGATCACACCCGGCGCAGAAACTCGCCCAGCTCATGCCAGGGGCGCTCGTCCCAGTGCCGGGAGGCGAGTCCGGAAGTCGAGGGCAGGACGAAGACCGTCGTATCGCCCAGCGCCTCGCCCTGCCGACCGTGGCGAACAGACTTGCCGAGAACGGCGCGCGCCGGGTTGAGGCCGTTGAAGGCCATGGCGCGCGGCCGGTAGCGCCGGATCTTGTCCCGTACGGCGGCGGCATCGTAGGCCGTCTTCGACAACTCGCTGTCCGCGCCGAATTCGTGCTTGCAGACATCGGTGAGGCCGATGCCGAGATCCAGCAGCAGCGGATATTCATCCGGCCGCAGCCGGCGCGGTGTCAGCCCGGCAACATGCAGCGTCGGCCAGAAGCGGTTGCCCGGATGAGCGTAGTAGGCGCCTTCCCGCGCCGAACGCGTACCGGCTGCGCTGCCGCAGATCACAAGCCTGAGGTCGGCCCGCAGGAGATCGGGCAGGATGGGGGCGATCAGCCCCGCAGGTCGTCCCACAGTTCCTTCACCTTGGTGAAGAAACCGGCCGATTCCGGGCTGGTGCGGTCGGGGTTGCCGGCCTTCTCGAACTGGCGCAGCAGCTCCTGCTGCTCCTTGGTCAGGTTGACCGGTGTCTCCACCGTCGCCTCGACATACATGTCGCCGCGCCTGGTCTCGCGCAGCACCGACATGCCCTTGCCCTTGAGACGGAATTGCTGGCCGCTCTGGGAGCCGGGCGAGATGCTGACACGGGCCCGGCCGCCATCGACCGTCGGCACCTCGATGTTGCCGCCCAGCGCCGCCGTGGTCATGGGGAGCGGCACCCGGCAGTAGATATCGGCGCCGTCGCGCTGGAAGAGGCGATGCGGCTGCATGGTGAG
>SXGU01298287.1_pt1 | contig 12823 bp, 9 predicted proteins | sample 3174531 | NCBI WGS metagenome assembly SXGU01 (sample SAMN11356863, study PRJNA531348) | freshwater metagenome | isolation source: freshwater sample F1-140 | place: China: Fuxian Lake, Yuxi | collected 2017-12-25 | reverse complement strand
TGGGGTTCACGCGGGCTAAAACAAAACCGCCAGGCGGTTTTGAACTTAGCCCGGACATCCCTGAGGACCGCGAACGCAGAAGAAGATCTCGAACACCGTGTGACTCCGCTCGCGAGCAGAGTGTGAAATGTCCGGGCTAGGTTGTAGCAGGGGTTTCCCCAGGATCGCTTGATGTGCGGGAGGATCGCGCCAGGCCTCGCGCGAACCCACACGGTGGTCTGCGCCGACCTGCGCGACAACGGCGACAGCGATGCGCCGCTGCGAATTAGGGATACGGGAGCGGGGCCGACCGCGTCCACTCCGCGGCGTTGCCATGCAGGTCGTGCAGGCCCCAGGCGTTGGGCCGGAACCGGCCGACCGGGGCGGTCACGATCGCGTGATCGTCCCACCGCCGGTCGCTCAGATCGGCGCCGTCGAGCATGAGATGTTCCAAGCCGCCCGTGACCTGTTTGCCCCCGGGCTGGGGTCCGGTGGCGAAGGAGCGATCGGCGAGATTGGCCCACGCCGAGAAGTCGGTCTCAGCGCCGCCAAACGAAAAGGGCGTGACGCCGCCCGCCCGGCAGGCCCATTCCGATTGCGCCTCGGCGGGCAGCGTGCACGGGCGGCCGGAGCGCGACGAGAGCCAGGCGCAAAACGCCATCGCGTCGTGCCACGAAACGCGCACGACCGGCTGGTCCGGGGCGTCGAGCGGGAATCCTTGATCGTCCTCGGTCGCGTGCCGCCGTCCGTAATAATTGGGCGTGAAGTCCGGATTGAAGCGGCGGAATTGCGCGTTGGTGACTTCGCTGACGCCCAATGTGTCGCGGTCAGCCCCGACCGCCCCGACTCCGTCGCGGCGAGCGTCGGCCCTGACGCGCGAACCCCGATCTCGTCGGGATCCGGGCTGAATCGCCGAGCAGAAATCCGCTCCGCGGATTTCCTTTAGTGTGTTTCCGCCCTTCGTTCGTCTTGGGGGTGGAACGATAATGCGTTGCCGCGGCTCCCGCCCCGGCGATGCTCGCTCCGCCTCCTCTTTGATGTCCGAAAACCTCCAACCGCGAAAGTGGTTCGCCGAGCACGTGCAGCCGCACGAGCCCACGCTCCGCGCGTGGCTGCACAGCCAGTTTCCGGGTAACGCGGAGATCGAGGACATCATGCAGGAGTCGTTCGCCCGCGTCTGGCAGGCGCGGCTGCGCGGCGAGCTCCGCGCGCCCAAGGCGTTTCTTTTCGCCACCGCCCGCAACCTCGCGCTCGACTACGTCCGCCGCCAGAACGTCCTGCGCGCCGAGCCGCTCACCGACAGCGACGAGGCCGGCCTCCTCGACGAGACGGCCGGCGTGCCGGAGACCGTTCAGCGGAATCAGGAACTCGCGCTGCTCACCGAGGCGATCCAGTCACTGCCCGACCGCTGCCGGCAGATTTTCACGTTGCGCAAGATCTACGGGCTGCCGCAGGCGCAAATCGCGGCGCAGCTCGGGGTGTCGGAGCACACCGTCTCCGCGCAACTCACCATCGGCCTGCACAAGTGCACGGAATTTTTCACGCGGCTCCGCCGCGGTTCGGAGGGCAGAACATGAACGAGAATCTAAAACCCGCGGGCGGCCACGCCCCTGGCGAAGCTCAGCGCCAAATCGATCTCGCAGCGGCCGAGTGGATGATCCGCCGCGACCGCGGCTTCACGCCCGCCGAGCAGGACGAGTTTTTCTCGTGGCTCGCCGCCGATCCCCGTCACGGCGAGTGGTTCGCGCAGCATCAGGCCACCTGGCAGGATCTCAACCTGCTCGCCCAGTGGCGCCCTGAGCACGCCACCGAGCCGAATCCCGATCTCTTGGCGAAACCCGCGGCGAAGAAATCGCGCCGACTCCTTCCCCCGTTGATTTATTTCCCGGCGCTGCTCGCCGCCGCAGCGGCCATTGCGCTGCTCCTCACGTGGGAGCGACCTTGGTCGCGACTCCCCGCGACCTCCGAAGCAAAACCCACCGCCGTCGCGCCCGCCTTCGAGCGCCGCGTGCTCGAGGATGGCTCGACCGTCGACCTCGCGCGCGGCTCGGCCATCGAGGTGCGGTTCAGCACCGATGAGCGCCACGTGCGGCTGATGCGTGGCGAGGCGTTCTTCACGGTCGCGAAAAATCCCGCGCGGCCTTTCATCGTCAACGCCGGCGGCGTCAACGTCCGCGCGGTTGGCACCGCCTTCAACGTCCGGCTCGATGCGCAGTCGGTCGAGGTGCAGGTGACCGAGGGCCGGGTCGCTGTCGTGACCCCGGAAGACAGAAGACGGAAGTCGGGAGACAGCCCGGAAGATCGGCCCTCGGCCCTCCGTCCTCGGTCCTCTGAAACTCTGGTCGCAGCCGGCGAGCGCGCCGTCGTGCCGCGGCCGCCGGCCGTGATGTCGGTGCCACTGCCGCGGCCGGCCGGGCAGGCGGCCGTGTCGCGATCGTCTGCGCGGCTGCTGGAATTTCAGTCCGCCCCGCTCGCGCTGGTGGTCGCGGAATTCAACCGCGGCAACCGCGTGCAACTGTCGATCGCCGATGCGGAGTTGGAAAACCTGCCGATTGTCGCGAGCTTCCGCGCCGACAACGTCGAGGGTTTCGTCCGCCTCCTCGAAGCCACCTCCGGCGTGACCGCCGAGCGCACCGGCGACACGATCACGCTGCGCAAAGCGCCCTGAAGTTGGGGAACGCTAATCTTCGCTAATCTTCAGCAATCGAGGGTGGGACTGAGAATGTGCGTGCCTCACCTAATCGGCGAAGCTCGAAAGCCGTCAGGTGTTTTTGGAATTCTATTAGCGAAGATTAGCGAAGATTAGCGTTCAAAACCGTCTTGGCCGATCAGCGTGTATGCGCTCTTTCAACTTAGGAATTCGGCTCCGCCGAATTCCTTTAGCGTGTTTGCACCGCGAGTTCGTCTTGGAGGCAGAACCCAACACCATCTCATGAACCATCCCGCTTCGTCCTTCCTCCCGCCGCTCAGCGTGCTGCGCCGATTGGTGTTTCTGCTCCTGGCCCTGAGCCTGTCGAACGGGTTCGCCGCCGAACTGCCGAAGAAGACCTTCAACATCCCCGCCGGCACCGCAGCCGACACGCTGCAGATCGCCGCGCAGCAGGCTGGTCGCGAAATCATGTTCCCTGCCGCTATTGTGTCGGGCGTGCGCACCGCGGCGGTGAAAGGCGACCTAACGGTCGTCGACGCCCTCGGGCAGATGCTCGCTGGCACGAGCCTGCGGCTCGTGCAGGACGAAAAGACCGGCGCGCTCGCCGTGCGCCGTGAAGGAGACCCGGAAAAAAACGGCGTGAGCCGCCAGGCCGCAAGCCCGGCGGCAAACCGGAATGAAGGCACGGTTACGCTCGAGAAATTTGAGATCGTCGATACCCGCGTCACCGGCTTGGTGAACCAGGGCATCATTCCCCGTCAGGAACGGGAAGCCATCGCGTTCACCGTGCTCGATCGCAATGAGATCGAGGCCTCGGGTGCGACCGACATCAACGAGGTCTTTCGCCAGATGCCGCAAGTCGCGGCCTTCGAGAGCGAGTCGCAGAGTCTGCTATCGCAGCGCGGCTTCGCCACCTTCGGCGCGGGCGTCACGCCCGCCACCAAGATCGACCTGCGCGGTTTCACCAGCGCGGGCACCACCATCCTCGTCAACGGCCGGCGCCTGCCGCTCGTCCGCGAAACCCAGAACGGCGGCCCTGACCTGGGCCGCATCCCGCTGTCCGCCATCGAGCGGATCGAGGTGCTGCCCAGTTCCGGCGGCGGCATGTATGGCACCAACTCGATGGGCGGCGTGATCAACGTCATTCTCCGCAAGGAATATGTGGGCCGCGAACTCACGATGTCCTACGCGCAGGTCGCTTCCGGCGGCGCCGAAGAAATCGGCCTGACCTACACCGAGGGCCGCACCCTGTTCCGCGGCAAGGCCAACCTCACCTGGACGCTCGATCTCCGCAACCGCCAGCCGATGTATTACCGTGATCGGCCGCTCTTCCGCCGGTTCCTCGACCACAACAAATCGCCCGCCGACGGTGGGGACCTCACGAACTGGATCAACTCCGGCGGCATGTCCAATTTCGTCTCCCAGCCCGGCGTCATCGTTGGTCGCAGCACCACAAATGCGCTCACCCCGCTCAACATCCCCGGCACCACGGGCGTGGTGAATTACGCGACCGTGCCCACGAATCAGGACGGCACGAACCTCACCCCGGCCTCGTTTGTCGCAGGGGCGAACAAGATTCAGCCGAGCGACGTCTACGGCCGGTTCGCCATGTTCAATCCGTCGAAGAGCGTGAACCTCAACGCCACCCTCAACCACGAGCTGATCAAGGACCGCCTGAGCTGGTATGCCGAGCTTGGCTTGGGCTACACGGACATGCAGTTCGAGTCGCCGCCTCAGCCCCGCAGCATCATCCTCACGGAAACCGATGTGCGCAATCCGTTCCGGACCGGCGTGGTTCCCGGCTACGCGGGCCAGCGCATCCAGCTCTACTCTTACCCGGCGGACCTCCCCGGCACGTCCCAGCACACCCGCAATATCACCGTGCGCTACGTGACCGGCTTCAACGGCAAGTTCTCGCTTCTCGGGCACGATTGGAAGTGGGCCTTGGACGGCTCCTCCGACTACAACGCTCGCAAGGCCTTTGGCTATACGCCGGACCAACTGCTGAACTCCTTCGTCAATGCCGGCGCGACCAACGCGGTGGCGCGAGGCCTCTATCAGTTTTTTGCCGACCACATCAACAATCGGAACACCACCGCCGCCCAGAAACTCACCAACACCAGCTTCCGCCAGAACGACGATTACATCTGGCTCGGTTCCGGCGTATTCCGGCTTAACGGCCATGCCTGGGATCTGCCCGCCGGTCCAATTGCGGTCTCGCTCCTCGGCGAATACAGCTCCCAGTGGTATCAGAACATCTTCAAGAACCGCATCGAGACCTCGGTCGCCAACGAATACGGCCTGACCATCGGCAGCGGACAGAATTTCTCGCCCTCGGGCTCGGCGAATGCGACCACCCGCGCGACCGTGAACGGCGGGGCCGAATTCGTCATCCCCGTGCTGGGCAAGTCCTGGACCCTCCTCGGCATCCGCGCGTTCGATCTGGTGGCCTCCACCAGCCGCACGACGATCACCGACGGCAAGCCGTTCAGCGCGCACAATCTCGGACTGCGCTTTTCCCCCATCCGCGATGCGACGCTCCGCACCTCCTTCGGCTCCGGCACCTATCCGGCCCAGGAGTTCATGACCGTCGACAGCGTGTTCACTGATCTCGTGGGTCAGACAACGCCCGACCCCCGCCGAGGCAACACCGCGATCGGCAGCTACACCAGTTTCGGCGGCGGCAATCCCGACCTCCAGCCCGAGGAGACCCGGACTTGGAATTTCGGCCTCATCCTCGAGCCGCGCCAGCTCAAGGGCTTCTCCGCCTCGTTTGATTACGGCTTCATCGAAAAGGTCAGCGGCATCACCAGCATGTCGATCACGACCCTGCTGGCCAACGAGCAGTACTTTCCCGGCCGCGTGGTGCGCGCTGCGCCCACCGCCGCCGAATCCGCGTTGGGCTGGGCCGGCCAGATCACCCAGGCCGATGTCCGTCGCTTCAACACTGGCAACGTGTGGACCCAGTATCTCGACACCAGTGTCCGCTACCGGATGGAGACCCAGAACCTGGGCATGTTCAACTTCGTGCTGCGCGCGACCAACACGCGTGAGTTCAAGAGCCGCCTGCGGCCCAACACCCCGATCACCGACACCCTTGACCAGATCCTCGCGCCCCTCCATTTCCGCAGCTTCGGGACGATCAGCTGGCGCAAGGGCAACTGGACCGTCACCCCCTCGTGGGCCTACATCGAATCCTATCGCGACTCGCTCAACGTGCCGGTGGACAACTCACTCACGACGAATCTTCAGCTCGTCTACAACTTTCCCGTCAGCACCGGCCGCGAGCGCTGGCGGAATGCCGTCCAGGGCACGCAATGGTCGCTGGGCGTGAACAATCTCTTCGATAACGAGCCGCCCTACGTCTTTAATCCCGGCGGCCAGAACTTCCGCAGCTTCTACAGCACCTTCGATGACCCGCGCGGCCGGTATGTCTACTTCAAGGTCAAGAAATCGTTCTAAGCCCTCCCGCCCGTGACCCCTCCTCTGCTACTCCGCAGTTTGTGTCTGGTGACGTTGGCGGCAGCCATCGTGCCCACCGCCGTCCTTGGCGCCGCTGATTTCCGCGGCCAGCTCGACTCGCAACCCGCCTTGGGCACCAGGTCCTATGTGCAGGTGGTGGACGCGCCGGCCGACGTGGTCGCCCTCCTGCCCACACCACCCGCCGCCGGTGAACGGGTCTGGGTGCTGAAGCGGCCGTTCGAGATCAAGGGCACGACCTATTCCCTTGCCGTGGTCTCGACGGCCGCCGGCGCCACCTTCTGGCTTGATCGCAATCGCGACGGCAAGTTCGGCGCCGACGAACGCTGGCCGATTCCGGCGAGTGGGCGGGAAGTCAACCTGACGTTGCCGTGGGACAACGGCCTCTACCGCGAATTCCCGCTTCAACTCAGCGTCAGCCGCGCTGGGGCCAACCCGACCGCCGACGGCCGGCCGCCGGAGCCTGGAAAGCTCGAGGGCGTCACCTACAACTTCAACGTCATCTACGGCGGCACCGTCGACATCGACGGCCGGCCGCTGCGCCTGACCTTTGCCCCGCGGCCCGCCGAGGTCGCCATCAACCTGCTGACGGCCCGGATCTCGATGGACGCAAATTTCAACGGCAAGATCGAGCCGGCGATCGGCGAATCGGAGAACCCCTCCGGCAAACTCCCGGTCTTCCGCGTGGGCGCGCGCTATCTGGCGCCCAAGTCCGTCGACATGGCCACCGGCGTCATCGTGCTGGAGGAGAGGCCGGCGTCCGACTTCACGCGTTTCGAGGCGCACCCGGGGCAGGAGATGCCGGACTTCGCGTTTGTCGATCTCGCCGGCGGCCGGCACAAGCTCTCCGATTACCGGGGCAAGGTCGTGCTGCTCGACTTCTGGGGCACCTGGTGCGGCCCGTGCATCGCCGAAATGAAGGAACTCGATCCGCTCTACGAAAAATATCGCGCGCGCGGCTTCGAGGTCATCGGCATGAACATGGAAAAAACCTCCGGCCGGCTCACGGCGGAACAGTATGCCGCCGACGTCGAGAAAGTCCGCGCCTTCATCGCCAAGGCCGGGCACAAGTGGCCGCAGGCCACGCAGCAGAGCATCGAGCGCGTCGCTATCGAGGTGATTCACGTGAACTCCTATCCGACGTGCATCCTGATCGGCCCCGACGGCAAGGTCCTCTCGCGCGAGGCGCGCGGCAAGACGCTGGCCGACCTCCTCGCGAAGCACCTGCCGTAGACGTGGGTGATGGGTGGCTCATCCAGCATTTCGACGGCGAGTATTGGCAGAACGACATCTCGGCAGGGTCGCGGTCAGCCCCGACAGAGTCGCCCGACCGCCGCCTGCTTCCAAAGGGTCGGCGGTCGTCGACCCCGCCCCACGCCGGCACGCTTTTCATTTAGGCTTATGGCGAGTGGCCCAAGGCGGCGGTGGCCTCCGGTGCCGGCGGTGGCGCGCGAACTTGGTTGCTCCGCGCATTCTGGTTCCCACACTTTGACCAATATCTCGCCCATGAAGCCCCGTTCCCTCCACCTCATCACTCTCACCGCCAGCCTGCTGCTCGCGGGCCAGCTCTGTGCCCAGACCAGCGGCGCTCCCGCCGCCCCCGCGGCCGCGAAGAAGGCCCCGCCGCCGTTTCGCGAGAGCTACGGCAAACTCAAGGCCGGTGAGGCGATCATCGATTTTGACGTCATCACGCCGGAAGGGAAGTCCGCGAAATTCTCCGACTACGCCAAGGGCAAGACCGTCGTGCTCGATTTCTGGGCCACGTGGTGCGGCCCGTGCCAGCAGGCGATGCCGCACTACGAGGCGCTGCACCGGAAATATCGCGACAAGGGCGTCGTGATCCTTGGCGTCTGTTGCTTCGACACCCGCGAGCTCTACGCCAAATGGCTCACGGACAACCGGAGCAAATATACCTTCCAAACGGTGTTCGATCCGATCGGAAAACCCGCCACGGGTGACAAGGAGGCCTCGGCCAAGACCATCATGTTTCAGCTCTCGCGCGGGTTCATGACGCCGCTGCCGACCACGCTGGTCATTAACCGCGCGGGTCAGCTCGTCGGCAGCTACGTCGGTTACGGCCCGGCGGCGCACGATGCGCTCGCCAGCCTGCTCACCATGGCTGGGGTGCAGCTCGCAGCGGACGACGCCCCGAAGAAACCAGCAGCGCCGGCCGCGAAGTGAAGGGGTGGCGGAAATCACCGGCGAGAGGCTGGGGGCGAAGGGCGAACAACCGGTGAGTGTGGTGACTGGCTTGTGGGAGCGAGCTTGCTCGCGACTTCGGGCGCGCCCCGTCGCGAGTTCGCTCGCACGAAGGCAATCTCCTTGCCCCATTTAGTTCTTTTGGCTGATTGCCAGCGGCGCCGGGCCCCGCCTATTGTCCGCGGTTTATGTCGACCTCCACCCGCTCCCGGCTCCGCCGGCTTTTGCTCCTCACGACCGCGCTGGCCTTCGGCTCGCTGTTGCCCGCGGCCTCGCCGGCGCCGCGCTTTGCGCACGAAACCAGCGACCTCAAGCCCGATCCCGCCGCCAAATTTGGCGTCCTCGAGAACGGCGTGCGCTACGTGGTCCATCCGAACCGGGAGCCCAAGGGCCGCGTGTCGATGCGCCTGCTCGTGCTCGCGGGTTCGCTCCACGAGGAGGAAAACCAGCGTGGCGTCGCGCACTTCCTCGAGCACATGGCGTTCAACGGCAGCAAGCACTTCCCGCCCGGGACGCTCGTCGAGTTTTTCCAGCGCATTGGCATGAGCTTCGGCGGCGACACCAACGCCTCCACCGGCTTCGATCGCACGCTCTACGTCCTCGAACTCCCCGACGCCAAGACTGAGACGCTCGAGGAGGGCCTGCGCGTTCTCGCCGACGACGCCAACGGCCTCCTGCTGAAAAGCGAGGAGATCGACAAGGAGCGCGGCATCATTATGAGCGAGAAACGCGTGCGCGACAGCATCGCCTTTCGCACCCAGATCGCGCAGTTCAACTTCATGCTCGGCGACACGCGCCTGCCCGCCCGCATCCCGATTGGCCTGGCCGAGGTCATCGAAAAGGCGCCGCGCGAGCGGTTCGTCGAGTTCTGGGACACGTGGTATCGCCCTGAAAATATCGCCGTGGTCGTGGTCGGCGAGGTCGACGTGTCCGCGATGGAGAAGCTGATCGCGGCGGCGTTTTCGACGGTCACGGCGCGCGGCCCCGCCAAGCCGGTGCCATCGCGCGGCGCGGTGACGAAGTTTGAAGGCGTGCGCGCCGGTTTCCACCGCGAGGCCGAGGCACCCGCCACCAGCGTGGGCCTGGCCTGCATGACGTCCATCACCGCCGAGCCCGACACCGCGGCGAACCGCCTCAAGCGCCTCCCGCGGCAGCTCGCTGTCGCGATGCTCAACCGCCGCCTCTCCGTGCTCGCGAAGAAGGAAAACGCGCCATTCAGCGCCGCCCGCGCCTCGGTCTCGGAGAATTTCGACATCTTCCGCGAAGCCTCCGTCGACCTCGCCTGCAAGCCCGAACAGTGGACGGCCGCACTCGCCCTCGGTGAACAGGAATTGCGCCGCGCGCTCGAGCACGGATTCCAGCCCGCCGAGTTGAAGGAGGCTGCCGCCAACCTCGCCAACAGCCTCGACCAAGCCGTGAAGACCGCCGCCAGCCGCCGCTCCGGCGCGCTCTCCGACCAGATCGCCAACACGATTCTCAACGACAACGTCTTCACCCATCCCTCCACCAGCCAGGCGCTGTTCAGGCCGGCGCTCGACAAGGTCACGCCGGCCGACTGCACCGCCGCGCTGCGCGCCGCGTTTGCCGGCAACGGCCGCTACGTCATGGTCACCGGCAACGCCACCATCCCCGGTGACGCCGTCGCCGCGATCACCGCCGCCTACGACGCCGCCCGCGCCGTCGCCGTCCAGGCGCCGCCCAAGGAAGAGGCGAGCGCCTGGGCCTACACGAATTTCGGCGCACCCGGCAAGGTCGCGAAACGCGAGCAGGTCGCCGATCTTGACGTGACCCTCGTCACCTTTGCGAACGGCGTCCGCCTCAACCTCAAGAAAACCGACTTCGAGGTCGGCCGCGTCCGCCTGAGCGCCCGCGTCGGCAACGGCGCGATGACCGAACCCCGCGACCAGCGCGGCCTCGCCTCACTCGCGGGCGGCACGTTCAACGCCGGCGGTCTCGGCAAGCTCAGCGTCGACGATCTGCGCCGCGTCCTCGCCGGCCGCAACGCGCCGGTCGGCTTCGGCCTCGCCGCTGACGCGTTCACTTTCTCCTCGGGGCAGGGGAGCACGAACCGCGACGACCTGTTGCTCACGCTCCAACTGCTCACCGCGCACCTGACCGATCCCGGCTACCGGCCCGAGGCGCTGCGCCAGGCGCAGAAGGGCCTCGAGCAGATGTATCTCGGCTTCGCCCACACGCCCAACGGTCCGATGTCCATGGAGGTTGCCAATCTGATCGCGGGCGGCGATTCGCGCTTCGGCGTCCCTCCGAAGGAGCTCATGCTCGCGCGCAACTTCGACGAGGTCCGCGCCTGGCTCACACCGCAGTTCGCCAAAGGAGCGATTGAGGTCGCGGTCGTCGGCGATCTCGACGCGGACGCCACGATCGCCGCCGTGGCGCAGACACTCGGAGCGCTCCCGCCCCGCGAGCCGAAGCCGGCGCTGGCTGATTTGCGCAAAGTTTCGTTCCCCGCGCAGCCGTTTACGAAGAGCTACGCAATTTCGTCCGAGCTGCCGAAGGGGCTCGTCACGCTCTACTGGCCGACCACCGATGCCTCCGACGTGAAGCGCACCCGCCGGCTGAGCTTGCTGGCGAGTGTCTATAGCGATCGCCTGCGCGTGAAGATCCGCGAGGAGATGGCCGGCACCTACAGCCCGCGCGCCGGCAGCAGTCCGAGCGACACGTTTACGGGCTACGGTTACATCACGACCTCGATCGACGTCGATCCGCCGATGGCGGACAAGGTGGCCGAGGCCGCCATCGCGCTCGCCGACGATCTCGCGAAAAACGGCGTGACGGCGGAGGAGCTCAACCGCGCCCGCCAGCCCATGCTCACCGCCACGAGGGAATCTCTGCGCAGCAACGCGTACTGGCTGGGCAACGTGCTCGCGCGCGCGCAGGAAAAACCGGAGATGCTCGACTGGTCGCGCACGCGCCTGTCGGACATCGAGGCGATCACGGAGGCCGAATTGACCGCGCTCGCCAAGTCCTATCTCGGCCGCGAACGCGTCTCGCGCGTCACCGTGCTGCCGGAGAAAAAGTAGCGCCGGCGGCAAAACCGATCGGCCCAGACGGCCGGCGGGCGGCGGGGCCATTGACCGGAAGCGGCCGCGCGCCCGGCGGACTGACCGGGAGTGTCCGCCTGCGTTTTCCGGCAACCCTTGGCGCCGGAACGGCCCGCGCCTTCGTCGGGCCGGGCCGCGCCCGAATTGGTCGCCGCTGGCCTTGACGCGCCGGGCGGCGCCAAGAATCATCATGCGGCGGTCGAGATTATCCATTTTCCTCCGCTGCCTTTACGTCTAACCTCCCCGTTCCCTCGATGCCCTTACCCATGAAAAAATTCCTTCCCATCTTCGCCCTGACTGCGACCGCTGTCTCCTTTGTCACCGCCGCTGAATCCTACAAGATTGCCGTCATCCCGAAAGGGACGACGCACGAATTCTGGAAGTCCATCCATGCCGGCGCCAAGAAAGCCGAGATGGAATTCAAGGCGCAGGGCGTCAACGTGCAGATCATCTGGAAGGGCCCGCTCAAGGAGGATGACCGCGAGCAGCAGATTCAGGTGGTGGAGAATTTCGTCGGCCAGCGCGTCAGCGGCATCGTGCTCGCTCCGCTCGACAAGCGGGGCCTCGTTGCTCCGGTGGAGTCCGCGGTGCGCGGAAAGATTCCGGTGGTCGTGATTGACTCGGGCCTGGAGTCGAAGGCGCCGGCGAGCTACATCGCCACGGACAATCGCGAGGGCGGCCGGATCGCGGGGCGCGAGCTGGGCAAGCTGCTCGGGGGCAAGGGCAACGTCATCATGCTGCGTCTCCAGGTCGGCTCGGCGAGTACGGAGGCGCGCGAGGAGGGCTTTCTCGAGGTGATGAAGAAAGATTTTCCGAACATCAAGCTGCTCTCCACCGACCAGCATGCGGGCGCCACGCGCGACACGGCGAAGTCCGTCAGCGAGAATCTCCTCAATCGTTTCGGCAAACAGGTGAACGGGATCTTCACCTGCAACGAATCCGGTTCCGCCGGCATGCTCCTCGCGCTGCGCGACGCCGGCCTCGCGGGCGGCAAGGTCAAACTCGTCGCGTTCGATTCCGGGGAGACGCTCAATGCCGGGCTCATGGCGGGCGACATCCAGGGCATGGTCGTGCAGAACCCGATGCGCATGGGTTACCTCGGGGTGAAGACGATGGTCGCGGTGCTGCGCGGTGAAAAAGTCGCGCCGGTCATGGACACCGGGGTGGGCTTCGTGACGAAGGCGAATTTCAATTCCCCGGAGATGGCGGAGATCGTCAAGCCGCCGCTCGACAAGTACCTGAAGTGAGCGCCGTCGCCGTCGTTCCCGCCCTCCGTCTCACGGCGATTGCCAAGGCCTTCGGTGCGACCCGCGCGCTGCGGGGGGTTTCGTTCGACCTTGCGCCCGGCGAGGTGCACGCCCTGATTGGCGAGAACGGCATCGGTCGCCTGGGGTTCCATCTACCGGGGCATGATCGCCCGCAAGCCATTCTTCCCTTGTCCAGATCGGAGTTG
>SXGU01226250.1_pt1 | contig 12825 bp, 7 predicted proteins | sample 3174531 | NCBI WGS metagenome assembly SXGU01 (sample SAMN11356863, study PRJNA531348) | freshwater metagenome | isolation source: freshwater sample F1-140 | place: China: Fuxian Lake, Yuxi | collected 2017-12-25 | reverse complement strand
GACTCATATTAGCCAGAAAGGCACTTTTGGAGCGTGAGGCCATTTCTGCCGCTTCGCGAGCCTGTTCCAATTCTAAAGTGCGGGATTTGACCAGTTTTTCCAGATGATGTTGGTAGGCATTCAGTTCTTCCGCCATGCGTTTCTTCTCGGTGATATCTTCCTGAATCAACAGATAATGCGTTATTTGAGCATTCAGTTGGCGCACCGGAGAAATGTAGACTTGTTCGATGTATTCACTGCCGTCCCTGCGCCGATTGACGTACTCACCTGACCAGTTTTTGCCGGCATGCAAGGCTTTCCAAATATCGGAAGTTTGCCCACCCGCTGCAGATTTCATGATGCCCGGTTTTTGTCCGATCGCTTCGTTTCGAGAGTAGCCGGTGATTTCTTCATAGCGCTGATTAACGTATTCGATTTCTGCATCCAGATTGGTAATAATGATGCTGTTGGGGCTTTGTTCCACAGCCAGCCAGAGTTTTTGCAGATTTTCAATCGAACGTTTCCGCTCGGTAACATCTTGAATAGTACCCATCCCGTAATCAATCACCTCACCTTGGTAGTGGGCAAATCCGCGTAATTCAACTACCTTCAGAACACCTTCGCTATCCACAATTTCGACTTCAATTGAAAAGGCTTCTCCGGTTGCTAGCGTGTAGTTCAAGCTGTCGATTACCTGTTCGCGCGAACCGGGCGGGTAAAAATCCAGCGCGGTTTGCAGATCCGGTTTGTAATCCAGAGGCAATTTTAGAATCCTATAAACACCTTCCGTCCACATGACCGTATTATTCACTGGATCTGCTCGCCAGCCGCCCAGATTGCCAAGACGTTGACTTTCTTTTAGGAAGAACTCACTTTCCTTTAAGGCCTGTTCGGCTTTCAGTCGTTCGGTAATGTCGCGGTCTATACCTTGAAAGCCGATGACATCCCCAGCGTCATTCAGGATGGGCACGCCGTTGGATTCCAGCGATAAATAAGTGCCGAGCCGAGTTTTCCAACGAACAACGACATTCTTCCAACCCGACTTCTCGCTGGCAGCCTTTTCCATGGTTTTTAGGAAAAGCGGCAGATCATCGGGATGGATCAGGCTGGTGGTATCAATTGCTTTTAATTCTTCGAATTCATAACCAAAAAACTCTATGGCCACCTGGTTTGAATAGACATGTTTACCCTGTAAATCGCAGGCCCATAGCCAGTCGGTGGTGTTTTCGGCCATATTGCGAAAACGTTCCTCACTGGCTTTCAGTTCCTGATCAGCTATTTTGCGCGCGGTAATATCCATATGCGTGCCGCTCATCAGCAAAGGTTTGCCATCCGTCGTCCGACTGATCAAGCGACCTCGGTCAGAAATCCAAACCCAATGTCCGTCCTTATGTTTCATACGAACTTCGCACTCGTAATAATCGGATTTTCCGTCGAAATGTTCCTGCAATAGCTGATTTGCCAGTTTGTAATCATCTGGATGGGTAAAGGCTTTCCAGGTATCGATATTAAAAGGCGACAGTTCGTCCAGGCGATAGCCGAAAATTTCCGCCCAGCGTTCATTGAAATGGCATTCCCCGGTCTGCATATTCCATTCCCAGGTACCTGCGTGAGTGCCGTCGATAATGTCGCCAAGGCGACGGCGTTCGTCAGCCAGTTGTTCCAGCATCCGTTTACGTTCGCTAATATCCGTGCCTATACCGATTAACATCGGTTGACCATCCAATTCGATGCGTTCACCCGTCCAGAAATAGGGTATTTTGCTACCGTCTTTGTTCAGCAAATCGGCCTCGACGCAGCTGCTACCCTGGATCATGACTTTATTGATTTCCTGTTCAACCTTGGATTTATCCGGGAGGTCGAACAAATCCAGCGGATGCATAGCCGCCACTTCGGCTTTACTGCGCTGGCTCAGTCTTTCCATATTGCTGTTCCAGTACAAAAAACGTCCGTTTTGGTCGAACAAATAAAAGATGCCAGGAATCGACTCCATGATTTGTTTACGCAATTCGGTATCTTTGCGAACGGCATTTTCGGCGGCTACCCGAGCTGAAATATCCCGAACCACTGCGTGAACAATATTTTGGTTGTTTTGCCTAATCCGGGTCAGCAAGACTTCTGCCGGAAAACGTTCACCGTTGGCTCTTTGGTGTTCCCATTCGAAAAAATGCGCACCTTGATTAATGGCAATGCTCATCATGGTTTCAGCTTTGGCGCTGGATAAGGTTCCATCCGGTTGCCGTTCCGGCGATAGCAATGCCGGAGACAGTTTGCCAAAGGTTTCTGTTGAATCCACGCCAAACAGTTCCAGACAAGCCCGATTGGCATCGGAAAAATAGCCATTCTTTAACAACATTGAAGCATCCATGGTGTCTTCGAATAGTTTCCGAAAGCGTTCTTCACTTTCCGCCAGGGCTTGCTCGCGTTGCTGACGTTCGGTGATGTCACGCGCAATGCCTAATACGCCGATCAAATGGCCGTTGGAATCCAGCATCGGCGTTTTAATCGTTTCAAAATACCCCTGATAGCCATTCGCTTTGAAGGTCAGCCACTCCTGATTCACCGTAGGCTTACTTGCAGCAATGGCCGCCAAATCATGGGCTCGAAAAAATTGAGCTATTTCCGTAGTAGTAAAATCAAAATCGGTTTTGCCGATAATCTCGGATTCCTTGGCACCATAGAGTTGTTCGAATAAAGGATTACAGGTCAAATAAACACCATTTGGATCCTTGAGCCAAACCAGATCCGGCATGGTGTTTATTAAAGTCCTTAAATGAGTTTTTTCATATTCAAGATGTTTAGCGCCCTGCTGGAGTTGTTGTCGAGTGTAGAGAAGCTGGCGGGTGTAGTTGAAAAGAGCCACCAACAACCCGAGTATCAGCACTAGGGATATCAGTAAAATGGTAATGGCAGGCCGGTGGTTGAGCCAAATGTCATCCCAGCTGATCTCCGGTCGCACATCGTAAGGGGGTAACCGTAATTCTCTGGCCAGTTCGCGAACCGGTTCGTAATTGTAAGGAATCACGAAAGAGTGGATGCCCATGGCCTTGGTGATATTGCTGCCTTCTGGTAACGACAACAAGGCGGCGGTAAATTGGGCGGCGTGCTCGGGACTCACATGCGGTAAGGCGGCTATAGGCCATTCCGGATATAGCCGTGTCGATACGGCCAGCGGGAAACCGGGCAGATCTTGCTGGTTGAACACCTTCAAGAGTCCGGGAGCCAGTTTTTTCTCGTCAAGCATTTCTTCCAACAAACCACTACGCACGAAGCCAACATCGATCCGTCCATCGATTAGCGCTTGAATGATCTTGTCATGCGGCATCCCAAGCATTTCAATGGATTTTGCCACTTTGGCGATGTTCAGGCCATGCTGGGCCAATTCGAAAGCCTGCATTTGGTAACCGCCGAAGGAATCCTTGGCAACCGCTCCGATTCGTTTATCCCTGATGTCTGCCAAAGTATTCAAATCATTACGATCGGCTTTAATCAACATGGTGCCACCGAAACCCCGCATCGGGATACCCTGATACTCGGTGACTAAACCGGCCAATGGTTGAGTTAGGCCAAGCCGATGCTCCAACAACACGTAACTAGCAGGATTGGTGACGATAAAATCGATTTCCCGCCGTTGAATGGCTGACTCCAGTTCCAGGTAATCATAGACTTTGATATGGAAGCGTTCGGCATGGAAATACGTCTTGAAATGTTGATCAAGGTAAGGAATGAGCGCCTGCCAATGGGTTTCTACTTGTGCTTTTGGCCGATAGGCCAGGATGCCAATGTAAAGCGATTTTTCCGCGAAACAGGGCATGCTCAATATCATCGCAAGCCATATCAACGCGAGACGGGTAAATGCACGCATGATGTCAGGACTTAGGCAGATAAGCCGCTTGAAAAAAGTCTGTTGGAATTTGACTAGGGTTCATTTCAATCAAAGTACATATTTCCTTTGATAATGTAGTTAACTCATCTGCCGCCCCACCCAGCATGTGCCGGTTATAAACCAGATCCGGCAATTCCAGTCCTCGGAACAGCATTTGTATGTCTTCGCCTTTGGCATTCAGTCGTTTGGCCAGACGATAAGACGTGTCAATCGGGTTGGTTTTCCAGGCCCACTGCGCCTTGAAATGACTGCGGATCAAGGCTTGAATTTGTCGGCTGTATTGTTCCGCAACGTCCATACGCACGGCCAAAACATCAAAAATGGTATTGGGGATTTCACGGCTGTCGAACAGTCGCACAGCCCCCAACTCTTCAATTTTAGTGGCGGTGGGTTCATAAGTGATCAATGCGTCCAGGTGATTATTTTGCCAGTTCTCCAGATGGCTATCGATATTGATATGAGCCACTTCTAAATCTGTAGGCAGTAAATTGGCTTTAGCCAGGATTTTTTTTAACATCAACGCGCCGACTGCAGTGGTTTCAACCCCAATTCGTGCACCCTTAAGATCGGACAGACTTTTGATATGGGATTTTACCATTAAGGCATCGGCACCCGAGGATACGTCGAATAACAACACCACACAAAGCGGTAAGCCCTGCTGAATGACGCGCAAGGTTTCGTCCAGTGTCAATGCCGCTCCCTGCACTTTGCCGCTCAACAAATTTTCCAGTGATTCTGAGGCGTTATGGGTTTCCAGCAAAACTGCCTCTTCGGGGTTCAACCAACCCCTATCTCGGGCAAGAAATAAGAATTCATAACCTGGCCAGACGTGACTGGCAATAGTAATGGGGCCCGATGCGCTACAGCCACCCAGGCCGCCAAGCCATGTGGCAACCGAGAGGATGGTGGTCGCTTTTAAAAATTGGCGGCGATTGGGTTGCGTGCAGGATTGATTTGGATTTAACACGCACTCTCCTGATCACGGTATCGCGCGGCGATATTCTGAAAGTCATCGAGTCTGGACAGAAATGCCTCTACGATATCCGGATCGAAGTGTTTGCCTTTGCCCTCGATAATGATTTCAATGGCTTTATCAACCGTGAAGGCAGACTTATAGACGCGTTTGCTGATCAAGGCATCAAACACATCAGCCAGTGCCATCAAACGTGCCGATAGCGGAATATTGTTGCCTTTTAAACCCTCCGGATAACCACTGCCATCCCATTTTTCATGGTGGTAATGAGCGATGTCCATGGCAATATGCAAAAAATCCAACTCGGTTTGATCTTCCTCGTTTTGAATGGCCCGCCAGATGGCATCCGAACCAATGCGGGAGTGGGTTTGCATAACGGCCCACTCTGCGGGTTCGAATTTACCCGGTTTGTTGAGGATTTCATCGGGTATGCCGACTTTGCCGATATCATGCAGAGGAGCGGCTTTGGTATAGCTGTCTATCATTGCCGGGGTGAGAGCGGCTGCATGATGATGTTGCTTGGCCAACTCGTTGGCCAGGACATTGACATAGGCCTGAGTACGCAAAATATGGTTGCCGGTTTCGTTGTCGCGGGTTTCCGCCAAACTGGCCAACGCGCGCATGCTGGCATCCTGTATCCGTTGATTCTGTCTCATGCGCCGCATGACTTCAGTTTCCAGCCAGGTGTTTTGATCGCGTAAGCGGTCGCGAGCCTGCTTCAATTCGAGCTGGGCTTTAACTCGAGCCAGCACGATGGTTGGTCGTAAGGGTTTGGTAATGTAATCGGCCGCACCCAGATCGAGTCCGTGCGATTCATCTTCAGTACCGTCCAGCGCAGTAATAAAAATGACCGGTATATCCCGAGTATCCGGGTTTTGCCTAAGTTTGGCCAACACTTCGTAGCCGTCCATCTCGGGCATCATGACATCCAGCAATATCAAGTCCGGTTGAGGAAAAACCATTGCAGAATCTAAGGCACGCCGTCCGTTGGTGCTCACTCGAACCGAATAAAATGGTTTCAGCAATTCACCCAGCACCGTGATATTTTCCGGGGTGTCGTCGACAACCAGGATGGTCGATTGAAAAGATGATTGAGGAGCAGAAGTCATTATGACCACATTCAAATAGTATAATTCGAAATACATTATGACATCGAACCCACGCGGTGCGAATGCCTTTACCTTGATAAGAATGCAAAATTGATCGTCGGTTTGAAAATTTCCCTATTCTGGTTGCAGGATTAACGGGAAAGGTCAAGTTATAAGATCCTCAGGGCCTGCATAATCCCAGTGAACTTTAGGCCGCGACAAATTGTCGCAAATTTTTCTGGACAGCTAATTTTTATTCCCATAGAATGCGCCCACCTTGACTTAGGTCAATGCGAGAAATAAAACTCGTATCTGTTTAAGGGGGAGGAAAGCGACCGTGTATACGGTACAACAATAATAAGAGCGCAAGCTATTAACCTGCTGTCTTTGATGGTAGGCGTCCACAAAAACTATTAAAAATAAACCGGACGAGAGCCCACTTTATGTGGGCTTTTTTATGTCTGAAATTTCCATTATCACCCAGCAGAGTTGCCGATAGTTTTGTCGGTTTTGCTAATACTCGGCCCGTGTAATCAGCCAAATTCGGTTTCAAGCTCCGGTAGACTGGCCGAGAGAGTGGCGGTGATTTCAGCCCAGCGGATCAGTTCAAGCCGACCATCGAAATGCTCGACAATCGCCGTGCAGCTCTCGACAAAATCACCGGTATTGATATACCAGAAGCCTTCGATTTGCTTGATTTCAGCGTGATGAATATGCCCGCAAATCACGCCGTCTAGACCTTCGTTGCGCAGGGTGCTGACAATGCTTTCTTCGTAATCGGACATAAATTGCACCACATTTTTGACTTTAAACTTGATGTAGCCTGCCAGCGAAAAATGTGAGGGCATGTTGAACAAGCGTCGAAAAAACCGCAGTACCCGGTTGATCTCTATCAACCAGTCGTAACCCACGCTGCCTATTTTGGCGATCCAGCGGTGATGCCGGGCAATGGTGTCGTATTCATCACCATGCACGATCAAAAATCGCTGACCTTGCGCGGTGGTGTGAATATCGCTGGTTTTCACCAGAATATCGCCAAAAACGTATTGATCATAGTCGCGCACGTTTTCATCATGATTGCCCGGCACGTAAATGATTTGCGTACCATGCCGGGCTTTACGCAACAATTTTTGAATGATGGTGTTGTGTTCGCGAGGCCAGTACATTTTCTTGGATAAGGCCCAAAAATCGATAATGTCACCGACCAGATATAGCTTTTCACTTTCGGTGTGCTTGAGGAAATCCAGCAGGGCATCAGCCTGGCATTGGGTGGAGCCGATGTGTAAATCGGAGATCCAGATAGTGCGGTACAGAGGTTGGGTCATGTTGTCAAAACGGTAAGTGGCAAATCAACATGTCACCATTCTCAGTGCTGAATATGACAAGGCTATGACAAATGGAATTGATGCTTTTGTCATATTATTGAAATATTGCCTGCCTAGACTTTGGCTATTGAATATTTCAGCCAGGACCTTTTTATGATCGATGCCCAACGCATCCTGCAAGAAACCTATCCCGATTTAAAATTAACTCAGCAAAACCCGCTCGCCATCAAAGCCTTAAAAAAGCTGCTGCATGAAGATGATTTCAACGACGTCATTCACAAGAATCAGCATTTACGCGGCTACGCCTTTCTCGACAAACTGTTGAGCTATTTCAGGTTCAATTATCAAGTCAGTAATGCTTCTTACAACAACATTCCCTCTGAAGGGCGGCTGTTGGTGGTGGCCAATCATCCGATCGGGACGCTGGATGGTTTGGCGCTGGTCAAATTGATTCGTTCGGTGCGACCCGATGTGCGTATTGTCGCCAATCGGGTGCTGTCGCATATGGAACCATTACAGTCGATTTTCTTGCCGGTGGATGTGTTAACCGATAAAAAACAGCTCAAAGACAGCTATCAGGCCATGCTGGCTGCTTTGGAAAATGAAGAAGCCGTGATCATTTTTCCGGCGGGTGAAGTTTCGCGCATCACGCCCAAAGGCATTCGGGATGGCAAGTGGCAGACGGGTTTTATCAAACTGGCCAAAAAAGCCCGTTGCCCGATTTTACCTATTCACATCAAGGCTAAAAACTCGGCACTGTTTTATAGTCTGTCGACCTTATACAAGCCTTTGGGCACCATCATGCTGGTCAAGGAGATGTTCAATAAAAAAGGCCAGGAAATCAAATTTAAAGTGGGTGCGCCCATACCCTTATCGGCCTTTGCCACTTCTCTGGAAAATAACAAGCAATTGGCGCAGCGATTTCGCAAGCATGTGCAAAACCTGGGTAAAAAAGACAAGCCCGCACTGTTTGAAACCGTGGAAACCGTGGTGCATCCCATTGATATCAAGGCGGTCAAAAAAGCTTTGTACCAATCGCAACTACTGGGCGAAACCCGCGATGGTAAAAAGATTTTCTTGTATCAAAGCCAGGACGATTGTCCGGTCATGCAAGAAATTGCCCGATTGCGGGAGTTGACCTTTCGAACCGTTGAAGAGGGAACCGGATTGGCTTTGGACCTGGATAAGTTTGATGTGTATTACAGCCATATCGTGTTATGGGACGATATGGATCTGGAAATCGTCGGCGCTTACCGGGTGGGTTATGGGCCAAGCATCCTGGCTACCCAGGGTGTTGAAGGATTCTATACCCATACCTTATTTGATTTGCGTGGCAGCTTTGCCGAGTATCTGCCCGAAAGTATCGAGTTAGGTCGCAGTTTCGTGCAGCCGCGTTATTGGGGGCAACATAGCCTGGAGTATTTGTGGTTTGGTATCGGCGCTTATTTGCGGGAGCATCCGGAAATCAAATACCTGTTTGGACCGGTGAGTATCAGTAATGCTTATCCCGACGAAGCCAAGGAACTGATTGTGAGTTTTTATCAACGCCAATTTGGCAGCTTGGTACCCCCGGCTAAAGCCCGTGAGCCGTTTGTGATTTCACAACAAAGTCAGCAATTTGCTGTTGAATCGTTCAGTGAAGACTATTCGACCAGCTATAAAATTCTCAACAGCGAATTAAGAAAGCTGGGTGTCAAAGTCCCTACGCTTTACAAGCAGTATGTGGAATTATGTGTGGATAACGGCTGTCATTTCATCGATTTCAATGTCGATCCTGCCTTCAATCAGTGCATCGATGGCTTGATTATGGTGGAAATCGACAAAATCACCCCTAAAAAACGCCAGCGTTATATCGAGCACTCCTTTGGTTTGGCTTCCTGAGCGATGATATATCCCGATTTTCCAGAATTAACCCAGTTACAGGCTTTACTCGGTGAATTAGAGGCTCATGCCAATATAGAAATCGTCGAGCAAATCAATTTCCAGGAACTGACATTCCCGATTCACTGTATTTCTATTGGCTCCACGGCAGCCGATGTGCCGGTGATTGCTTATTTTGGTGGCGTACACGGTTTGGAAAAAATCGGTACGGAGATTTTGCTGGCCTATCTGCAAACCCTGCTGCAATTATTAAGTTGGGATGGCGAATGGGTTTCGCGTCTAGACAGGATGCGCTTGATCTTTATGCCCATCGTCAATCCGGTTGGGGTATTTCGGGGGACGCGTTGCAATGGCAATGGAGTGGATTTAATGCGCAATGCGCCCATTGAAGGCAACGGAAAAACCAAACTGTACAGCGGGCACAGGATTAGTCCCAGCTTGCCCTGGTTTCGCGGTAGCGAATCCAGCATGGAGCCTGAAGCGCAGGCTTTATGTCGGGTGGTTAGGGAGCAATTGGCACAGTCACCCTTGGTCATTGCAGTGGACTTGCATTCCGGATTCGGTATCAAGGATCGATTGTGGTTTCCCTACGCCGGTCGTCAGCAACCCTTTACTGCTTTGCCCGAGGCTCATGCCTTAAAACAATTGTTTGATCGCAGCTACCCGAATCACTTTTACACCGTCGAGCCTATGAGTCAGGAATACGTGATCAATGGTGATCTGTGGGATTATCTATTCGACGAACAGCAAACTAAGGGCACCGATACGGTTTTCATGCCCTTGACCTTGGAGATGGGTTCCTGGTCATGGTTGCGTAAAAGTCCCATGCATCTTTTTTTACGCCATGGGCTGTTTCATCCGCTACTGCCGCATAGACAACAACGCATATTGCGTCGGCATCTGACGCTGTTTGATTTTCTGAGCCGGGCTGCGCTTTATCCACAGCAGTGGGCGTATATGTCTGAAGCAGAGCGACTGCATCATCATCAGCTGGCGATGCAGGCCTGGTATGACTGATTTTTACCCTCAAAACTGGATATTGCTCAGGGGATTAGGTCGAGAGACTGCGCATTGGGGCGGATTCTTGAGTCAGTTGCAGGAGGCTTTCCCGTTAGCCAATATTCATGCTCTCGATTTACCCGGCAGTGGCAAACTCAACCAGCAGGACAGTCCTGCAAGCATTCAAGCGCTGGTCGAGGCGGTTCGTCAAGCAGCGGCATCCGAAAACCTGTTCAATCCACCCTGTATCCTGCTGGGCTTGTCCCTGGGAGGGATGGTAGCTTGGCAGTGGTTGTTACAATTTCCAAACGATGCCTGTGCGGCGGTGTTAATTAATAGCAGCTTTGCCAGTTTGAGCCCGTTTTACCGCAGGTTAAACTGGCAAAGCTATCCGTACATGGCCAAAATCATGACGGCATCAACGGATGCCGAGCGGGAGCGCTTGATAGTCTCTTTAGTCAGTAATGCAGATGAAGGAACTCGTGCAGAAATAACCCGCCGCTGGGCTGATATCCGTCAGCAGCGGCCCATGTCCGCACTGAATGAAATCAGGCAAATTTTGGCCGCGGCCCGTTTCAAGCCCAATCTTCAATCCCCCAAACAGCCGGTATTGCTACTCAATAGTCTGGGTGATCGATTGGTGTCTCCGGCCTGTTCTTTGGCGATACACCAACAATACGGTTTACCCATATGTACTCATCCAACTGCGGGGCATGATTTACCCAACGATGATGGGCAATGGGTGGTGAGGCAATTACAAAACTGGCTTACGCATAGCCAGTCAAGTCTCTAATGTTTGCTTGAACTGTTGGGTTTCTTTTCGGCGGGGTTGGATTTTTGCAGCAAGGCCTGCTTGTCCTGCTTATCCTGTTTGTGTTGTTTGCTTTGGCATTTTTTCATACAGAAGGTTTTCTTTAATCCGCCTTTATCCGCGCAACTTTGCTCGCAGGATTCCGGGGCTGATGTCTTGATGACCGGTGGCGGGGTTTTGTGTTGCACGACCGGCGCAGCAGGTTTCTCCTGGCTAAAGCAAGAGCAGCCCGTCAAGAAAAGAATAACGATATGTTGACCGATTTTTTTCATCCGCTTGGTTGGTTAACTGTTATCAAGAGCGGTATTTAATGTTCAAGAAGAGTGCCCACTTTACCTTATTTCCAAAGTTTGTCAGAAAATCATTACACGTTGTTGATGCATCCACACCAGCTTGTTGAGTCGATAAATAGGTGTGGTTTTCACGTTTACAAGGGTTTATCAACGGTTCAGCCTTCGCTATCGTCTGATTGTTTCGCTTTAGTTGGCAGTGCATATTTCTTGATCAAATAATCTGCCAGCCAAACCGCCGTATCGGCAGTCTTGGTGTCTGCGGCGTCCTTGGTTAATTGCAAACGTTGTCTGACCCCATGTTCAGGCATTAATAGCAGTTCGATATCTGCCATGGATACAAATTTATCGGCCGCAGTGTTTTTACCATTCATGATTTTAAACAGCTGGTGCTTTTTCAGTCCCAAATGTGAATGCAGTTCTTCTTTAAATTCCAGAAATATCGGCAACAGATCGCAACCCGTGCAGTTGTCGTCCTGGAGCTTGTGGAGTTTGCTCAGCAAATGATCAATCGCAAAGCGATAGAGTTTCGATTCACGGACAAAAAGACGAGCGGCCGTATGCCTGACAGCGGTGCGGTCGGCATTATTCAAACGTAGTGAGACGACCTGTTTTACATCGTCCAGGAATTCCTCTGTCTCATCCAGGGGTATAACTTCTTCTGATTTCATAGTGTTCGTATTTCATCCACCATTGTGGGGTGTTCCAAATGACCTTGACAGCATTCAATCAACTCGGCTTTTAACTATTCAGTGTTTAATCCTGGTCATATGTAGGGTGGATAAGCCATGCGCATCCACCGCAGTTGCTGTTTGACCAAATGATTGAATAGTTACTCGGCTTATATCAGGCTACCACTTCGATCCGATAAGGATAGGGCTCGAATATGACAGTTTTATAACAAGCGTAACGGTGTTAGTGGCTCAAGATGAAAAAATCACCTGAACGTATGACGGAAGTAATGTTTCATTAATTACTGGTCCGTATTACTGAGTCGATGTGTTGCAAGTGGATCTAAATACACAGTTCTAATTATTACGTCTAAGAAAACTCGATTTTTTTTAATTTTGCTGACTCATTTAGCATCACGTCAGCCGTTTTGGGATCAGACCAGAGTTTTTTTCGTCCGTGCCGCACTCAACAATGTCAATTTGGCTTTCTGGGCCCACATCAGGTTGCTGTCGGTAGGGAAATGCTCATAAGTTTTGACCACAAAGGAATCAGCACGGCTATTCAAAGGTTCTTCTAAGTTTTTTTTAACAGCGAGTGTCCTGCGTTAACCACTGCCTGGTTGATGCGATCCCATAGCTCGTGCGTAAACAAACTGACGTTGTCCCGAATCGTTTGCACCTCGTGTTCGTCCAGCCAGTCGCAATGTCCGAGCATCTGCCGGATCGTCTTGTGTTGATTGGCAAGCTTTTGAATCCGATCGTAAACGTAATACATGTCATGGAATCTTAACCTGACTGTAAAAATTAGGACGCATTAAGTATGAAAAAATTTGCATCAAGTCGTGTTCTGTTGCAAATCTGCAGGCGAATAAACCGATAGCACATTAACCATACTTGGTTGCCAACGTTCGGAATTGGTGAT
>SXGU01208407.1_pt1 | contig 12825 bp, 7 predicted proteins | sample 3174531 | NCBI WGS metagenome assembly SXGU01 (sample SAMN11356863, study PRJNA531348) | freshwater metagenome | isolation source: freshwater sample F1-140 | place: China: Fuxian Lake, Yuxi | collected 2017-12-25 | reverse complement strand
TTCTTCCTTCAAAGCGGATTGTGGTTTGGAGCCGGAGGCGAAGACCAGTCCGTGATGAGTCGTTCTCGGCGTCCGGATTTAACCCGCACCTTTCGACCAGTTGGACCTTTTTCACCCACACCAAAACGTGGAGAACCAAAAATTCGCGTTCACTGAAACGCTCCACGCCAACGCCGACTTCGGCCCCGACCTCCGCCCCGCCGACGTCCCCCTCCGCACCCGCGCCCTCGCCGACGTCTGCCTCGCCCTCTGCAACGCCAACGAATTCTCCTATGTCGACTGAGCGACCGTCCGCTTGGTCTGGAAAAATCTTCTTACCAAAAAAATCTTCCGACCTAAAATTCCGATCCATTGAGGTAGGAAGATTCTATTGGTAGGAAAATTTTCTCAAACCATCAATCCCTCGAGCCCCGTTTCTCGCCCCGTGCCGACATCTGCTTCACCCTCTTCAACGCCATTGAATTTTCGTATGTCGACTAAAGCCCCGCCCAGCCCTGCTTTGGTCCGAAAAATTTTCCTACCAACAAAATTTTCCTACCTAAAATTCCGATCCATTGAGGTAGGAAGATTTTATTGGTAGGAAAATTTTCTCGATCACCGATCCGCCGATCCCCCATCCGCCGCGCGCCGTTCCTGCTCCATGCCGATCGAGTTGCCATTCCCGCTGCCCCGGCTCTCCACCGAAGAGTTCAAGGAACTCGATCATCGGGTGATGGCGCACGCCTTCGCTTCGCACCGCGACCTCGGCCGACTCTGCGACGAGACCATCTATCAGGCCGACCTCGCCGAGCGTCTCACCGCCGCCGGCCTTGGGCCAGTGCGGCGCGAATTTCCGATCACGGCCTCTTTCCGCGGTTTCACGCACACCTACTTCGCCGACCTCGTGGTCGCCGACCGGGCGCTCTACGAGCTGAAGACCGAGACAACCCTCGCGTCTGCGCACGACGCACAGCTGCTGAACTATCTACTCTTGGCCAACGCAGCGCGCGGCAAACTCGTCAATTTTCGCCCGCCCTCAGTCGAGTCGCGCTTCGTCAACGCCCCGCTCGATACCGCCGAGCGCCACCGCTTCACCGTCCATTGTGATCGGCCCGATCCGTTTTTCACGCTCATCACCGAACTCATCATGGACTTTGGCACCGGTCTCGAGACCGCCCGCTATATTCGCACCCTGACCCATCTGCTCGGCGGCGAACCCGAGGTTGTTCGACAGCTCCCGATGACGCGCGGCCCCGTCCACCTCGGCAACCAGCGCTTCCATCTCGCGGCGTCCGACACCGCGTTCTTCCTCACGTCGTTGCCGTCCATCGACACGACGCATCGCACCCACCTCCAGCGTCTGCTTCAATCCAGCCCGCTCACTCGTCTCCTGTGGGCCAACCTCGCCCTCCACGACCTCTCCTTCACCACGATCGCCCGAACTCCGTCTCCGTAAGATTTTCCGACCAACAAAATCTTCCTACCTAAAATTCCGAGCCATTGAGGTAGGAAAAGTTTATTGGTAAGAAAATTTCCCAACCCCAGGAAATTTTTCCCGTCTTCTCGGGGCCAACCTCGCCCTCCACGACCTCTCCTTCACCACGATCGCCCGAACTCCGTCTCCGTAAGATTTTCCTACCAACAAAATCTTCCTACCTAAAATTCCGAGCCATTGAGGTAGGAAAGTTTTATTGGTAGGAAGATTTCCAAACCAAGAAAAACATTCCTGCCATGAGCACACCCTACTTCCCCTGCGCCGGTGCCCGCGCGCTCCACGCCCCCACCCGGCGCGACTTCCTCTACGGCCTCGGCGCGAGCCTCGGCAGCGTCGCCTTCTCGGCCCTGCTCGCCCAGTCCTCCTCGGCCCGCGCGGCGGAGAAAGCCAATCCTCTTGCCCCCAAGCCCGGCCATCTCCCGGCCAAGGCGAAAAACTGCATCTTCCTCATGATGGAGGGCGGGCCCTCGCACATCGACACCTTCGACCCGAAGCCGATGCTCGCCAAGCTCCACCTCGAGGAGTTCACCCGCGAGGGGAAACAAAAATCCGCCATGGAGAGCGGCAAACGCTACTACGTCCAAAGCCCGTTCTCCTTCCACAAAGTCGGCCAGAGCGGCGCCGACATGGCCACCAACTGGTCGCATCTCGCCAAGGTTGCCGACGACCTTTGCTTCTACCGCGGTTGCCAGGTCGACAGCGTCAACCACCCGACCGCCATGTATCAGATGAACTGTGGCAACCGTTTCGGCGGCGATCCCGGTCTCGGCGCGTGGGTCAACTACGGTCTCGGCTCCCTGAACCAAGATCTCCCTGGTTTCATCGTGCTCCCGGAAGTTTCCTACCCGCAGGGTGGCACCGCCAACTGGAGCAACGGCTACCTGCCCGCGAGTTTTCAGGGCACCCCGCTTCGCGCCAAGGGCTCGCCCATTCTCGACCTCACGCCACCCGCCGGCGTCACGCCCGACCGTCAGCGCAAGAATCTCGATCTCATCGCCCAGCTCAACGCCACCCACGCCGCGCGGCATCCCGGTTTCGACGAACTCGCCGCGCGCATGGACAACTACGAACTCGCCTTCCGCATGCAGATGCAGGTCCCGGAGACGCTGGATCTCTCCAAGGAGGACGAGAAAACCAAAGCGCTCTACGGCATCGGGCAGGACGCGACGGATTCCTTCGGTCGCAAATGTCTGCTCGCCCGCAAGCTCGTCGAGAAGGGCGTGCGCTTCGTTCAGCTCTACAACGGCACGTGGGACAGTCATGACTACATCGCGCGCGCCCACGGCAATCTCGTCCGCGGCGTCGACCAACCGATCACCGCGCTCATCACCGACCTCAAGCAACGCGGCCTCCTCGACAGCACGCTCATCGTGTGGTGCGGCGAGTTTGGCCGCACGCCCGACAACGGCGTGCGTGGCGGCACCGCCTACGGCCGCGATCACAATCCCAACGCCATGACGATGTGGCTTGCCGGCGGAGGCGTGAAAGCCGGCCACACCATCGGCGCCACCGACGACACCGGCATGACCGCCGTCGAACGGGTGCATCACGTGCGCGACGTCCATTGCACGCTCCTGCGACTTCTTGGTCTCGATGACAACAAGCTCACCTATTACCACGCCGGCCGTTTCAAACAGCTCAGCCAGTTTGGTGGCGCAGTGATCAAGGAATTGATCGCGTAGAAAATATCCGCGTCCGCAGGCAAATCCTGACCCGAAGATTTTTCACCTCGAAGTGTGCCTGTACTCGTACGGATCATGCATGGTTGCGACGATTTTGATCGTTCCCGCAGGAGCGGCGGTTTCCCAACCGCCGAAGGACCGTCGGCCGACCTTATTTGGGCGGTTGGGCGACCGCCCCTCCTTCGATCTGCCGTCTCCGAACCGCATTTGTTAGGAAAGAATTGTGGGCCAAGCGCGGCCCTTGCCCGGATCTTTCACAACGCGGCTCAGGGCCGCAATCAAATCGAGCTGTGGATCCCATCGTTCTCGTAATCGTTCCTCGTTCTCGTTTTCTCAATCCGAGGAGAACGAGGAACGATTACGAGAATCAGAACGATGAAAAGGCAGTAATCCTTTCGGTTGCGGTTGCCGCGTTAGGAAATCTTCGGGCGAACCCCCTACGCGCCGGCGGGATCGCTGCCGCGGCTGACGGGGGCACGGGCAGGTTGCGGCGGCGCCATGAAGGGCAGCAGCAAGAGCGGCAGCAGACCGGCCACGCAGTCGAGCACCAGAGTCTTCGGGTAGCCGAATCGGGTGATCGCGAAACCTTGCCAGGTGGAGGTGTAGGAGATGGCTAAATTCTGCAAGGCCATGTACGCGGTGAACTGCGTGGCGGCCACGGCGGGCGTGGTGATATCCATGAACAGGGCGGACCGGATTCCGTAGTAAAGACCTTGGAAGAGGTTGTAGGACAGCACGGCAATCCAGTAGGCGGTGATCAGCGGCGCGGGGACCGGCGGTCGGTTCGGAGCGTTGGCCGGGATCGACTGGATCCAGTTATGCGCCTGCAGTTCCCAGGCCAGATAGAGCGTAGGCACGGTCGTCAGTGCGATGAAGAGCCCGAGGGTGCGCCGCCGACCAAAGCGATCCGAACACCAGCCGCCGCAAACGCAGGCCACGGCAAAGATGATCGTCGAACAGACATTGAGCTTGGCCACTTGCTGGTCGTTGAATCCGAGTTCGACGGCGAGCGTGGACTGCAGCGCCAGGCCCAACGCGAACGCTCCGCAGGGCAGCAGCGCGAAAAAAACACCGACGAACGCGGACCGTGTTCCGATGAAGGCCCGATAGGCACTGACGACAAAGACCGACAGCCGGTTTGATACATCCCTGATTTTCGAGCCGGCAATCGCCGGACGGATTGGCCCGGCCTTTTCCTGGAGCGGCAGGACGACAAAGATCGTCACCAGCAGAATGGCGCCGATCACGAAAAAATAGGCGGCCTGGAACGGCATGATGCTGGTGAGAAACAGCACCATCGCCCCGCCGATGGTCTGCCCGATCGAGGCGCCGCCAAACATGAAGCCGTTGGCCACGCCGCGTTCTGCTTCAGGCAGCACATTGCAGGCCAGGGCGTCGATGGCCACATCCATGGTGGCGGCAAACCCGTTGTGGATGGCGATGACGATGGTGAAGAGCGACAGGCTGCGGACAAAGTCGATCGGATAGGCTGCCAGCAGTGTCAGCACCATGCCGATCTGCATCAGGAGAATCCAGAGCCGGCGGCGGCCGAAACGATCGCTGGAAAAAGTGTCGACGAACGGGCCGGCCATCCACTTGAAGGCCCAGGGGAGATAGAGCGAGCCGACGAAAGCGCCGATCAGTTCGGGGGCGACTCCTTGGCGGCGCATTTGAGTGGCGATCGCCGTGGCGGTGAAGCCGAGCGGAATTCCCTCTGTCAGATAGAGGAGGAAGAATGCGGTGAGACGCCCGCGTTTGGTGGCCAGAAGATCGGGGAAGGGCAGGCGCATGATGGGAGGTTAAAAAGACGGGAGGAGCCCGATCCATCCCGTCTGGCTGCAGGCGCTGACGTTGTTCCGTCTTCCGGCACTCCCCGGGGTGGGGTGGGTCTGGGGCTACTCCGGCCTCCGTTTGATTAAACGGAAAGGCGTTGTCAACCCACCGGACGAATTTCCAGCAGCTTAGCCGTCTCCATTCAGTCGACGTGCGTTTTACCTCTGGAAACGAAATCACTGAAAAGTGGAACGTGCCTCCGGCGCGCAAGCCCGATGTCCTCATCGGGTTTTGAGCCGTACGCTCCCAAATCAGCCCGTTGGGGACAACGGGCTCCACCTCGGACTTAATCGTTTGGCTTAGCGTAACCCAAGATTGGGGACGCGAGCCGGCGTGATCGGCGACACGTGATCGCCGGTCACCGGTCGCGCCGGTTCGAATTCACCGCTCCGGTCGCCGCATCCAGTGCCGTTACCTTGGCCACAATCTGCTCTTCCAGCCCGCGGGCCCAGGGTCCGGGGTGGGCGCTGTGGCGCATCTGTTCGCCGCCTTCGTAGCCGCCTTCGCGCAGCACGCGCTCGCTCGGGATGTATGCCATGACGTCGTTGGAATAGCCGGCGATCCAGACCGCACCCGGACCGCCGAACTGTTGTTTCAGTCGCAGGGAGTAGTCGACGACCACCTCACCGCCGAGCGCGACGAGTTTGAGTTCGCGGCCGAGTTGCACGACCTGCACGGGATAGGGATAGCTGGCTGGCACGGCTCCGTCCCGGGCGATGTGGTCCAACATGCGGCGGGCATGGGCGACCGCGAGTTTATCTTTCGATTCGAGACGGGCCTCGAACTCGGCCCGCGTTGGGGGAGGAGCGTAGCGCAGGTCGATCTCGGCGTAGGCGGAACTGACGGTTCCGGTCAGGGGCGTGGCGGCGGCGACCAGCGCGGCCTCCACGGCGGTGGCAAGGGTTCGACCGTGGGTCTGGGCCAGCGCGACGGTGTTGCGCGGATAGGGGTTCTGGTCGCCGGCACAACCGGTCATGAACAGCGCGATCGCGCCCGGATGATCGGCCTGCAGATATTCCTGCGCGAACCCGGCATAGTCGCCGCAAAATTGATAAAAGCTCAGCGTGGTGTTGTGGCAGGCGTAGCCAAACAGCACGGCCCGCAGGCGTCCGTCCGCGCCGTCCACCCGGAGCACGGGCACATCGTGGTCCACCGGGCCGTCGGGAAAGGGGGCGTTCGTGTATCCGCCGTTTTTGTTCGGACGACGTCGGTTCATCGCGAACCCGGCCCGGGCCCGCGTGGCGGCGAGGCGTGCCGGCGCGAGGTCGGCGAGGGCGGCTCCGACCAGCGCGTGGACCTTGTCCTCCAACGCCGCGTTGTACGCCGGAATTAGTGCGGCGGGGCCGGACGCGCTCGCGCCCGGTGGCACCTTGTAGGGCCTCGGCTCCGGCCCGCAGTGCGTATGCGAGGCGACGAGGACGAATTGCTCGGGGCGCAGCTGATAGGATTGCGCCAGCCGGCGCTCCAGCGATTTGCGGAGGTCGCGGGTGATCCCGATGAGGTCCAGGGTGACGAAGACGAAGCGTCCGTCCTGCGCATCGGCGAGCGCGAGCGCCTTGGCGTGGAGATTTTGCACCGTTCCTTCCGAAGGCTTGGTGCGGCTGGCGTAGCCCGCCATCCACATGCTGGTCTCCGGTGTAATTACAACGGTGGCGGCCCCGGCCCGCCACGTCAGGGTGGCTGGGGCGGCGCCGGCGCCGGCCGGCAGGACGAAACTGACGATCGCCGCCAGGGCCCCGATTCGTGTCGGCGAGGTTCGGGCGAGGCAACGGAAACCACGAGGGAATTTCATCGGATCGATAGCTCTGAGGGAATCGATGAGCCTTGGCGAGAATCGAGACGAGGGTGGCGGTGGGGAATATCGGACTACTGCTTTCCCCAGACCACTTGCCTCACGATTGGGGCCAGTCGTTCGGCCATGAGTTCGTTGCCTGCATCGTTCGGGTGCTGCGGATCGCGGAAAAGTTTCTGGTCGGCCTCGCCGAACAATTCGAGCCCTTCGACCACGAACGTGAGTTTGTCGCCGGCCTCGCGGCGCTCCACCGCGGCTTCCCGCATCAGATTGCGCAAGCGCACGGATTTTTCCAGATACGCCGCATCGATGGGTTCGTTGGTCGAATAGATCGGCGTCACGCACAGGATCGGGGCCTGCGGGTGCGCGGCGCGGATGGTCGCCAGCATGCGCGCGTAGGGTTCCTTGGTCTGATTGCCGTAGGATTTCCCGAGATCGAAAATATAACAGGACGCCTCCAGCTGATTTACGAGGTCCACGACGGCCGGTTCGGCCTTGCCCGCTCCGCCAAAGCCCAGGTTCACGAAATCGAGGTTCAAACTCCGCGCCATCGCGGCGACATAGGTTTTCGACGGGTGGGCGGCGCCGGTCCCCTGCATGACCGAAGAACCATAGCAGACCACGGGCGCTGGCCGGGCGAAGGCGGGCGGCGGTGTCAGCTCCGCCTCGGCGTCAACTCCGACCGCCAGCACGCGAATCGCATGATTGTTGGGCAGGTAAATCGTGATGTTCTTTCGCTCCCGACCCTTGCCTGCGAAGAGCAGGAACTCGGTGGGTTGGGCGCCCAGGGCCCGGGCCGAGCCGGCGAGTTCCTGGCCGATGTACGTGTCGATGAAGCACGGCTTCGCCTGGTTCGGCGTGGTCTGCACGCGGATGGCCAGGCGGGAAGTGGTGCTGGAAATGCGAATACGTCCGCCATCGGAGGCCACCGCTCGATTCCAGACCCCGACCGGAATCCGGGCCTTGGCCGATCGTGGCAGGCGCCACAACTCCGGGGCGTTTTCCTGAAACCACGGCAGGCCCCGGAGCTCCAGCCACGGAGAGGGGAAGGGCAGCCAGCGCAGGTCTCCGGGGACCGGTGCCGGCGCCGGCGCGATTTTCGCCGTCGCTGTTTTTTCCGCGGCCAGAGCGGACATGGCCAGCGCGCCGCAGCACAGGAAGGTCGTCAATTTTTTCATGGTGTGATCAAGTCGGACGGTTTTCGCGTGGAAGGGAAACTCCTTACGGATGAGCGGAGTTCGGGTGGGTGCAGCTCTCTGGAGCGTTGTCCTTGTCAAAGTGCGGGTCAAGGGAGCGGCGCTTGCCCAAGCGCCGGTGGCAAACCCGGCGCGTCGGCGCTTCGGCAAGCGCCGCCCCTCCGGTGCCGAATCTCCAGCGAACGTTCGGAGAGTCTCGCTCGATCGGTTGGCGGCGCGTGATGGCAGACCGCATCATCGCTTCAAAAACGGCCCTTGATCCCAAACGTCCAGAGCGCGCCGTATTCCACGTGCTGGTCCAGCTGCGCATGCGGCGGCGTGCTCGGTCCCGCGATTTCCCGCAGCAAGGGCGCATCGTTGAAGTTGCGGAGCGTGGCGAACGCCACCAGCCGTTTGGCAACAGTGTATTCGCCCAGGATGTCGTACGAGTAGCGCCGGGCCGTCCAATTATAGGTGCCGGCCTCAATGCCCCGCCCGGCGGCCACCAAGCCTTCCCGCTGGCGGCCGCGGTCGTTCCAGTTCATGCGGAGGTTGTATTTGGCCCGCGTGAGGCTGACGCCCCAGCTGTAGGTGCGCGGGATGAGGGCGACGCCCGTGAAGTTGCCCAGATTGGGGCCGACCGCGCGCATCGAGCTGGCGTTGGCAAACACCTGCAGGCCGCGGGCCCACGGGGGCAGAAATGTCAGCGCCTGCTTGTAGCTGAAATCGAGCCCCTCCAGGCGCAGGACGCCTGGGAGGTTTTGCTGCGTGGAAACGTCGAAGGCCTCGTAGGTGGCGGGATCCAGACCGTAGAGGGAGAGAAACTCCGGTGTGGCATGGAACACGGTGCCGCCGAAGAAATCTGTGAAATCGCGCCGAAACCCGCCGACGGTAATCTGGCCGACGCCGGCAAAATAGTACTCGAAGCGCACGTTGGTCGACCGCGCGCTCCACGCTTTGATGCCGGCGTTGTTCACCGTAATGCGATTGCCCGCGCCCGGCGGGTTGTCCGGGTTGGGCAGCGTGACGCCACCGGCATATTGGTTGAAGTTGGGCCGGCCGACCGAGTGGGAGTACGAGGCCCGCGCGATCAGGTTTTCCCGCACGTTGAAGCTCGCGTTGATGCTGGGAAAAAGACGGAGATATTCCTTCTCGGCGCGCGTCCCGCGTTCGATGAACGTGAGCTTGGATATCTCCAGCGCATTCGTGGTGATGGGCAGCGGAGTGCCATTGGCCGCGAGGATGGGCCGGCCCTGGGCGTTGCGCTGAATATTGCGCGACAGGTCGGTGAGCGGGCCCTCCGCGTTGATCTTGGTCTGCTCGGCGCGCACGCCGCCGACCAGCTTCAGCCGACGCTCGAACCACGACAGATCGCCGCGCAGATAAGCGGAGGAGATCACCTCCGCGGCGTGCTTGGAGGTGCTGACCAGCGTGCGGTAGGTGTTGTCTTCATTGCGGGCGAACTGCGCGGGGTTGGCGCGGTAGGCCTCCCACACCAGCTCGGCGCTGACCCACTGGATGCGCGGGAAACCAAACGGCGCCACGCGTTGCGAGAAGCCGGCGTCCAGGAACGGGGCGGCGCTGTCGTCGCTGCCGACGGGGGTGGTGGATCCACGGCCGTCGCGTCCGACATAGGCGTAGGGGGCGTTGTAGTTGCCGGGGACATTCCGCACCGACTGGCGCACATCGAGGCCGCCCTTGACGGTGAACGGCACCGGCCAGGTGAAATCGCGGCGCACGTTGGCGTAGACGCTCCGCTGGACGTCGGCGGGATCCCGCTTCTGGTCATTCGCGGAAATCAGCGCGTAGTTGCTGAGGCTGTACGGATCGACCGGCGCGCCCGTGGTCCCTTCCGTGACCGTGAGCCGGCCCGGGCGCAGATGGACGATATCGTCAAACGACACCGTCACGCCCGTCCGCCGGGCGGTGAGGACGTTGAAGAAGCCCTTGTCGACACCGCGAATGGCGTTGGTCGCGGAGGAGAAGCCCGCCCCGGCCTCGGCCTTCCAGATCGGGCCATCGTGGCGCCACACGAGTGTCGGCATGTGCGTCCGGTTCAGACGATCGGCGCCGGAGTCGGTCGCGATGTCGATGCTGCCGGCGCCGGCGAAGCCATGGGTCGAGCGGGTGGTAAACGCCCCGGGCAGGACCCGGTTGACGTTGAACGTGAGCAGGCGGTTCATGGCGAGCACGGAGAAGGTCGACACCTGGTACGAGAACGTGATCCGGTCGCGGGCCGTGAGTTTGTAGTCGAGGGTGACGCCAATCGAATTGCGGGTGGTGGTTTTCGCGCCGTCGCGCACGATATACTGCGAGAGATAGGGCTGGTCGGGGGTGGTGTCAGGAAACAGGCCGCCGTTCGTCACCGCGCCCGCGCCGCGCCAGGTGGCGGACGAAAGCGACTGCATGGAATACTGGGTCGAACTCCCGCCCGAGAGCGTGAAGCCGAAACGCTGGTTCACGGGTACGATGGCGGAAAAATCGAAGCCCGGATGGACCTTGCGCGACGAGCCCTTGAGCGGACCGGGGGTGGAGTTGAAGTGCCGGTCGTTGTCCCGCATCATGAAGTAGACGCTGCCGTGGTAGACGGGGCGCGAGCGTCCAAAGGACGAGCGCGGCACCAGATTGACCGAGCCGGCGAGCGCCGAACCCTGCGACTCCGGTGTGGGCGAAAACGAGACCTCGATGAGGGATGCATTGTTGATGGAGACGAAGTCGAGGGCGACCTCGCGACTGGTGCCGCCGGACTCGGTGCTGGCGAGGCTGAAGCCGTCGATGGTGATCGGCACGTTGGCGGACGGGACGCCGTTGAGGGAAACCGTGCGCGCATTGCCGCCGTTGAAATCGACGGTGAGGCCCGGCAGAAACTTGATGAACTCGACCACGTTGCCCTCGGCCACGCCGCCGAACTCCTCGGTCGAGACGACGTTCTTGATATTGGGCGCAAAGCGTTGCTCGTTGATCGCCAGCGCGGCGGCGCTCATCTCGCGGGAGGCGGCGACCACGAACTCGGAAAGCGCGACGACGTCGCCGGTCGCGCGGACTCCCGGCCGTTCTTGAATTGCGCTAAGACTGACGTCATGGGTCACGATCTGGCCGGCGGCAATCGTGAGACTGTCGGTCTGCGAGGTGCGACCGGTGTAGAACACCTTTACCTTGGCGGTTCCCGCGGGCACGTCGCTCAGGCGGTACGAGCCGTCGGAATCGGTGAAGGTTTCGAGGGCCGTGCCCTCGACGGTGAGACGGGCCTTCTCGAGAAAATCTCCGTTGGAGGCGTTTCGGACGCGACCCACGATGTTTCCGGTCGGCCGGCTGGAGGCACTCGCGGGCGTGGCGTCCTCTCCGCTCACGGCGTGGTGCGGGGCCAGGGCAAGGACGAGCCAGGCGGCCAGCAGGGCAGGGCGGATGTTTCGCGGAATCGTCGGCATGGTTTTCAGGGGCGGGGTGTTGGTTCGGACGGGCGGGAGCGGGGAAGCTCGTCCTGCTGAGCAAGGGGAGGAATGATCAGCGCGCCGATTTTCTGGAACTGCAAGTTTGCATTGCGTCGGCTTAAAACCGCCCCTGCACGCCGGCGGTGATCGGGGTGCCTTGCCTGCTTAAGCGTTTCGAGGGTCTGGCGAAGCGCGGGTTTGTCGAAGGGGGCGCAGGCTTCAGTGATGAGCTGCTGGCGGGAGTGTGGCCTCCGGAGGCGGTGACGATTTGCTGGCGCTGGGCGGGTTCGAGTTCGCGGTCGAGCCTCGCCAAGCGCGCGGCGAGGGTGGTGAGGGTGGCTTCGATCTGGCAATCGCGCATGCCCAGTGCCCACCCGCTTCACCAACCCGGCCTTCAACAGCGGACGCAGTAAGTCCATCGCGCCCTGTTTGGACACCTGGAGTGCTGCTCAGAATTCGGACGGGGGCATGCCGCCGCTCTTGCCGAGCACCTTGAGCAACTGCTCTTGGCGTGGGCGGAGCACCGGTTTTTCGCGCGCCGTGGAAACCGAAAGCTGCCGTGTCCGCATCCGCCACGCCCACGTAGCGTCCGGGGTTGAGCGACCAGCCTTGCGCTTCGATTTGGGCATTTTTCCGGTCACGCTTGATCGGTGTCCCGGCCCAGGAGCACCTTGCGCAGTTGAGCCTCGGTCACGCGCGGCCATTTCAGTTTTCGCAGCCAGAGATTGGTCTTCTCCACGTCGAAGGCGGCGGCGTCGAACGGGCGGCCCAGCCATACCTTCATGCTTTTGTGCTCCGGGTGTTTCCGGTTCTTGAGAATCTTGAGCAGGTTGTCGTAACCCCAAACGCCGCCGCAATCCTCCGGCGGACAGGCGCGGGCACCCTCGAGGCAGTGCGCGGAAGAGGAAGGGGCCGCGTCCGGCAGGATTTTCTCCACCGTGATCCCGTGCTCCCAGGAATCGCCAAAGTCGTATTCGTAACCGAAGGCGTCATGCACGCGCGGAGCGATTTGCCGGAGAGTGAACTTGCGCTCTTCGAGGATTTCCGGGTCGTCCTCAAACTCGGCAAAGTGATGGCGCGTGTCCGAGTAGCAGGCCCCGCCCACCTTGAATTGATGCAGATGGCTGTTGGTCCAGCCCATCGCGACCTGAAGGACGGCATGCAGCCAGTCGAGCCTGGCCTCGCCGGAAACTTGCAACCGCCGCCAAACGGGTGGTCCGCTGTCGAGCAGGACGACCTTCAAGTGGTAAGTCGGGGCGTTGCCTTCCCCGGCAGCGGTTTCAATGGCGGAAATCATGAGTCTCAGACATCCTGACCTGCACCTGAAGCGAAGAGGTGGAGAGAGGAACGAAAAAGAGACCTGAACCTGAGTTGGGCCGGTCCGGGATTGAAGGCGGGAACCAGCCGTGGCAAGGGAGACGAATGCCGCAAATTCAAT
>SXGU01051964.1_pt1 | contig 12825 bp, 10 predicted proteins | sample 3174531 | NCBI WGS metagenome assembly SXGU01 (sample SAMN11356863, study PRJNA531348) | freshwater metagenome | isolation source: freshwater sample F1-140 | place: China: Fuxian Lake, Yuxi | collected 2017-12-25 | reverse complement strand
TCGGCAGCTGCGCGGGAGCTGTAGTGGATTTCGATCTGGATATGAACGAGGTTTTGATCATAGGTCCGGAGCGTGTGCTCCAGACCACCCCGGGCGTCTACTTCGGCGAAGCCCCCCGCGCAGCGGCTTCGTTCAATCCTCCATTAGCACTGTAACCGGCTTTCCCACACCACGCCCAGCTTTGGATTCGACCCGAATCAATACCGGATTCAAACCTCGATGCGTTCCCCGCAACTGTGCCGTAAATTTGCAAGTGTGCGCCGGCAGGATTCAGTCGTCGTGATACTGAATTCGATCCCACACTGCGGATAGAGTTTCTGTTGTGTTCAGAAAGCTTCTCCTTACTAGGCTCTTTCGTCAGCCATTGGCAGGAATCCTTCTCACTCAGTTGCTCCCCCTCGCTGCGTCTTCCGAGTCGATTCGCGCGTTTCTTCAAGTCCATTGTGTGGAATGCCATGACGCAATCTCCCGAAAAGGTGGCATCCAACTAGATTCTCTCAATTTGGCGGCGCCGTCTGCAGACTCCCTGGAGCTTTTGGGCAATGTCTACAAGCAATTGGACCTGAGAGAGATGCCACCCGCCAAGAAGCCGCAGCCAACCACAGCCGATCGCGAGGCGTTCCTCGATTCCCTCGGAAGGACTCTCCGCGCTGCCACCACCTCAACCGAAACCAATTCCAGCCGCGCCACGTCGCGTCGTCTCAATCGATTCGAATATCAAAACACACTTCGCGACCTGCTTGGACTGGATCTAAATGTGCTCGAACTCTTGCCGGAAGACGGCGCCGCCTTTGGCTTCGACAAGGTATCGTCAGCGCTCACACTCTCCGCCGTACAATTGGAAAAGTATCTCGAGGCAGCGGATGTAGCCCTTGACGCCGTGCTCCAGGTTGGTCCTCAACCCAAATTCATTCGGGAAGAATTCACTGGGGCGGATGTTGTGGATCGTTGGGATGCTAGGAGCTTCCGCAAGGAAGGAACCAATGTGTGGGCCGTTTTGTTTAATTCCACCGAGTCCCCGACTGAATTGAAGAAATTCCGGGCATCAGCACCGGGCGAATACACCGTGCGAATTCTGGCCAACGGCATTCAGACTTCCAATAAACCCATGATTTTCAGGGTCTACGGAGGCACTTTTCACAGCGGTGGAAGATCCAGATTGCTCGGATACTTCGAGGTACCGCCTGACCGACCCAAGGCTGTCGAATTCACGACACGATTCGAAGCGCGCCGCGATACTCTCAAAATCGTTCCTTATGGCAGCGTGCCCTGGCACAACGACCCCCTCAGCTATTCGGGCCCCGGACTTGCTGTGCACTCCGTCATCGTGGAAGGCCCTCTGGAAGCGAATCACTGGCCGCCACCCGCAAATCAAAAGCTGCTCGGCAACGTGGATCCAAAACTTGGAACCCTCTCAGATGCAAAAGCCATCCTTCGATTGTTCGCTCCGCGCGCGTTTCGCCGCCCAATCACAGACGCGGAACTCTCTCCTTACCTCAAACTCGTCGAGGAACGATTGCAGTCGGCCTCCCCGTTCATCGATGCCTTGCGAGCCGGCTTAAAAGCCATTCTCGTTTCACCCCGCTTCCTGCTATTGCTGGAATCACCCGGAAAGCTCGACGCCTACGCATTGGCATCTCGGTTGAGTTACTTCCTTTGGAGTACCACACCCGACGAGGCCCTCATCGAAAGCGCCGCCAGCGGCAGATTGGAAACACCCGAGGAACTTCATGCACAAGTAGAACGGATGCTGGCACACCCCAATGCCCGTAGGTTCACGACCGATTTCACCGGGCAATGGCTCGGGCTTCGTCAAATCGACTTCACCACTCCGGATCCTAAATTGTACCCGGAATTCGATGAATGGCTCCAAGTATCCATGCCGGAGGAGACCCACGCATTCTTTGATGAACTGCTTCAACATAACCTTAGCCTCCTCCAATTCGTTCAAAGCGATTTCGTCATGCTGAATGAACGGCTAGCACGCCACTACGACTTAACCGGCTCTACCGGCCTCGAAATTCGCAAATACCCATTGCCGAAAAATTCTCATCGAGGAGGGGTTATCTCTCACGCCAGTGTTCTTAAAGTCTCAGCCAATGGAACCACCACGTCACCCGTCATCCGAGGCGCATGGATGCTCGATCGCATACTCGGCAAAACCGTCCCGCCCCCACCACCCAATGTCCCGTCGGCAGAACCTGACATCCGCGGTGCCGTCGGTATCCGCGATCAACTTGCCAAACACCGCGCCGATCCCAGTTGCGCCGGCTGCCATTCCAAAATGGATCCGATCGGCTTTGCCTTAGAAAGTTACGATGTCATCGGCGGTTGGCGCGAACGCTATCGCATCTCTCCCCAGCCGGGCGTGCGGGTGAATCCTATCATCGCGACACTCCTGGTCCATCAACGCCCGCACAAAATCGCCTTCGGTAAAACCGTCGACACAAGAGATCAACTTTCAAATGGACGCCGCTTTTCTAACCTAGAAGAGCTCCAATCCATCCTGCTCGAGAATCCCGACGCCATCGCCCGCGGCCTGACGCAAAAACTGCTCGTCTACGCCACCGGACAGGGCATCACGCCTGGAGATGAACCCGCAATTGGTGAAATCGTTCTCGCCGTGAAGCGCCACGACTACGGTTTGAGAAGCCTCATCCACGAGGTAGTCGCCAGCCAAACGTTCCAACACAAATAGCCCATCGACATGAAGACACCCCTCTCCCGTCGACGATTCCTGCGCGCGACCGGCGTGACGCTCACCCTGCCTTGGTTGGAATCGTGCTCCAATGGCGCCTCTACACTAGCAACAAGCTCCACCGCACCCATTCGCCGGATGGTCTGCCTCTGCACCACCCTGGGGATTCACCCAGAACACTTGTTTCCAGCCAAAACCGGCCGCGACTATGAAGTCACCCAATACCTCGAACCCCTCCAAAGTCTCCGAAACGATGTGACCTTGTTCTCCGGCGTTTCACATCCCGAAGTCGACGGAGGACATGTCAGCGAAGGCTCTTTTCTCACAGGTGCCCCACGCCCCGGCACAGGCGGGTATCGCAATACCATTTCCATCGACCAATACATGCTCGAGAAACTACCGCCCGCCACCCGTTTTCAAAGTCTCATCCTAAGCACCGGTAACAGCAGCACCAGCATTTCGGTCACTCGTGGCGGAACAATACTTCCAGCCGACTTCCGTCCTTCCGAAGTCTTCCGGAAGCTTTTTATCAGCGGCTCGGCCACAGAAATCGCGCAACAGACCCGAAGGCTCCAGGACGGCCGTAGCATCATGGACACAATGCGCACCGAAACTCAGATTCTCCAGCAGCGCGTCACGAATCGAGACCGGCAAACTTTGGACGAATACTTCACTTCAGTTCGCGAGGTCGAGCAACGGCTTCAGCTAGCCCAAGATTGGGCTTCAAAACCCAAACCGCATGTCTCAGTTCCACCGCCAATCGACATTCAGAACGCCGCTGATGTCGCAGGCCGCACTCGACTGATGCTCGACCTGGCACATCTGGCGCTGCAAACCGATTCCACCCGCGCCATCACCCTGCGCATCCATGGCCATAGCAACGTCCCACCCATACCAGGCGTCACGCAGGATTGGCATAATTTGTCCCACCACGGACGCGATCTCGGCAAAATCGCTCAACTCAAACGGATCGAACTTCAGCAGATGACGTTGCTGGCCTCGTTCCTCACGAAACTGAAAGTGTCCACCGCGGGAGACTCAACCTTGCTTGACCGTACCATGGTCCTCTATGGCTCCAATCTCGGCAACGCCTCCAGCCACTCGACCCGAAATCTACCCATTCTGCTCGCCGGCGGTGGCTTTAAACATGGTCAACACCTCGCCGGCAACCCTGCCAACAACCTGCCACTCTGCCGACTCTTCGTCTCGATGCTCCAGCGGTTGGGGCTGGACGTAGATTCATTCTCGTCGGGTATCGGCCCAATGAAAGGCCTGGACCTGACCTGATCGCATCCGACCCTCTCGGTCTCAAAGAGCACATCTCCCCAAAAGCATTCCGTCGACATTCGGCTCGACCTACACCGTGGAATTCACGTACGCAACGCCATGACTATTGAAGAGAAACTGAAGGCCAAACATCTCGCCCTACCCGAGGCACCCAAACAACGCGGCAAACTTCGTCCGGCCATCCGCGTCGGCAATATCGTTCGCACAAGCGGCCACACCTCCACTGTCACCGGCAAACTCGGCAAAGAAGTCACCGTCGATCAAGGCTACGAAGCCGCCCGCGAAACACTCCTCAAATGTCTCACGTCGGTCAAATCCGTCACCGGCGATCTCCAAAAGGTCAAACGCATCGTGCACGTGCTCGGGCTCGTCAACGCCGGTGAGTCGTTTGTCCAGATGCCACAAGTCATCCACGGCGCCACCGACCTCCTACTCGAGCTTTGGGGTGAAGACGCCGGTTGGCACACCCGCAGCGCGATCGGTGTCTACCAGTTACCCGGCAATTCCGCCGTCGAAATCGAACTGACCGTCGAGGTTGGGGATTGACCGAACGCGCGCTTGCAACCGGCCCCCAACCAAGTACGGTGGCGCGTGACGATTACGCGGTTTGTATTGTATGAAACCACGCCTTTCTTTCTTCACAGCCAGGAGTTCACTCGCGTTCACCCTCATTGAACTTTTGGTGGTGATCGCCATTATCGCCATCCTCGCCGGCATGCTCCTGCCCGCCCTTTCCAAGGCCAAGGAACGTGCCAAACGCATCTCCTGCGTCTCCAATCTCAAGAACCAAGCGCTGGCGTTCACGATGTACGCCGACGACTACCAGGGGCTATTCCCCACCGCTGCTCAGCAAGAACGTAATTTTGCGGCGCTTTATGTCATGAGCAGTAATCAGGGTGTCACCCTCATGTCCTATGGCCTCAACGGGGGGCGCATGCGCGCTTCAGCCGCCGATTTCGATTCCGATATCAAGAAGGCCATCGTCCCCACCGTCTGGAAATGCCCCGCTCGGCTGGATATTCCCCGTTTGTTCGATCAGGAAGGCCTACTGCACGTCGATCATTTCATGATCCTCACCGGTCTCCCCGGCGCTCATCGTGAGTGGTGGCGCGGAACCAATTCCCCCAAGAAAAACATCGACCCCATCGGCCCATTGACCGCCGACCACACCATGATCTTTCGAGACAAGAGTTCCTGGGTATCCAATCATGGCATTCAAGGGCCACCGCCAGCCGTGGGTGCCGTCAATTTTCTCAACACCCCTGCAGGTCACAATCAATCCTTTAGCGATGGCCGGGCTGAATGGATCCCCCAATCGAAATTCCCCCGCGCCAAAGTCGGGGACAAACTGCCCAAATCACTCTGGGCTTCGGGTTGGCCCTGGGATTGGACTTGGGCCGAAAACTAAGCCTCCAAGGAAACACAAACTGGTTACAGTCGGAATTTCAGGTGCGTGGCGAGTCGTTGTTTCTCAATCCCGTAAGTCTTCACCAATTCGTTGACCGTCGCCTCCATCGCGCGACGATCGCCCTGACCGATCCGCTTCACCGCCGCAATCATAAGATTCTTGGTGGTATGTTCCGGTGAAATGAACTCGAAAACCCTGGTGTCATACCCAGCCCATTCGAGCAGCGCCGCTCGCAGCGCATCGGTCACAAACTCGGCATGCCGCTCCCGCAGGATCCCATGACGCAAGGCATCCGCCAGTGCCGGCGGCGCTTTCAGTTGCGGACGGATTTCCTTGTGACAGCACGGCGCCGCGATGATCAAGGCGGCACCCGCTTCAATGCCCCGCGCCAAAGCATCGTCAGTCGCCGTATCGCACGCGTGCAGCGCCACCACGATATCCACCGACTCCAAGGGATAGCCTTCGATGGATCCCGCCGAGAACCGGAGGTTTTCAAATCCGCATTCCGCAGCGACTCGGTTGCATAGATCCACCAACTCCCGACGCACCTCAATCCCTCGAACCCGAACGCGAGTCCCGAACTCTCGCGTCAGAAACTCGTAAGCCGCAAACGTGAGATATCCTTTGCCCGAACCCATATCGACCAAACTCACTGTAGCCTCAGAATCCTTCTTGAGGACGGCGGCGGCTTCACGCGTCAGATGATCCAGCAATTCCACAAACCGATGAATCTGGCGATGCTTCGCTTCCATGCCCGCCTTGACTGTCCCCGTCTCAGTGGTCACTCCCAAGGCTGGCATCCACGGACGCGTTTCTGTCGGCATGACCCGCTGCTTGGGTCGATCATGTGAAAGCGACGGCGGTTCCGTCGATTCCGGCGGCAGCACGCGCAATCGCGGGTCACGACCCTTCCGGAATTGAATCTCTACCGTTCGCTCGGTCGTGAAGAGTGTTGCCGCCAAAAAATCGCGTCCCAATAACTCAGCCAAAAGGGCTAACCCCTCTTCATGAGCCAAATTGCGGGTGATGTCGCGCGTATCATGACGCCAGACAAACGACAGCATCGGCTGCTCCCGGATGAGCACGGGACGTACCAGCAGTTTTCGGATGGACTGATCGCGCCGGCAATAGCCGCCGACCGAGACCCGGATCAAAGTCCCGGATGTCAGCGAAGCGCGAAGAAAGTCGTGCCATTGTGTGGCAGCCGAAGAAGTCATCGGAGGACTATCGACGACAGCCGGACGCAAACAAGTACTTCGAACATCGAGTTCGATCAGTGTTTGCGGAGTGTAAAATAATCGTGGCGCTGGCCCCGGTCCCCAAGAAAGGTCAAATCCAGTTCTAGCCCATTGAAATCCAACACAATGGACCCGAGCTTGTTCACCGAAACATACATTACCGGATGGTTAAGTTTTCCCCCGGTAACCTGCCCAGAACTGCCAGCCACCACATAAACCGCACCCTCATGAGGCGGTCTACCTGCAGGTTTCACGTAAGCTCCGTTGCCATCGAGACGACCATCGCCTGCATTTTTGATCATGCGCTTCGGTACCAGATTGGTTGACACGTCGTAGTGTCCATCCAACAAGTAACTTCGCTCGTAAGAATGGCTGTGCCCGCAGAGCACCAAGTCCACCCCCCCTTCCTCCAAAATGGGCAAGATTTTCTCGCGCATGTCCCGCAACCGCCCGCCGCTGTCTTTCGGGTTGTCCGAGTCATGGGATCCCTTGGAATAGGGTGGGTGATGGAAAAAGGTGACAACCCAATCCTGGCGCGTGGACTCTAAATCCGCTTTCAGCCAACGCGCCATGGCCCCTGTGCTCGATCGATCCGAACCTTCTGAATCCAAACAGACGAAATGGATGTTCGCACAATCAAACGCATAGAAGGCTTCGGTACCGCTCGGCACCCCGCCCGCCTGCCCCAATGTCGGCAACGAAAAAACATCAAAATAGACTCCAGATTGAGTGTCCGAATTGGCACTACCCGCATCGTGGTTGCCAAGCGTCGGCCAGAGACAGGAAGACCGTAACAGTTTGTCGTACATTTCGAAAACCGCCTTCTGATACTGCTTGTCGGTCCCAATGGTGTACGCATTGTCCCCCAGCATCAGCCACAAGTCGGGCGGACGATCCTTCGCCCACTCATAAAATGAATCCCGAACGACACGCTGATCCTTGTTGGCCGTACCGGGATCACCAACCGCCCAGACACGCAACGGATGCGTCGGCCCCGGTTGGGGGTAGGTGACAAAGGAATAATCAAACGTGCCTCCCGCCAGAATCCGAGTCTCGGAAGTCCCCACCGCATAATAATAGCGAGTGTTGAGACGCAATCCGGTTAACCCGACAATGTGCTCGGTAAACTCACCAGCAGCAGCGGCTCGATTGGTCATGGCGTCCAACGAGGTCCCGTACAACACCACGCCCTGGTTCGCGCTATCCGTGCGCCAACGAATGACAACACTCTCGTGAGTCATGGATTGCAGATATGGGCCACGGACCACGCGATCCCAACCTAACCCCACCCCCTCAACGCCAACCCAATTCAATATCCACAACATCCACCGCAGCGAAGGAAGCAAGCGAAGCAACGGATGAGATCCCAATGCCCAAGGGATAGGTCGGCTATCGGCAGAAGGTTCCATGAACTGGTAGCAGTATGGTTCGCAGGCAGGCTCTCAGAAATAGGAGCCTTCCGTAGGCCGTCTCAATACGCTTTTCTTAGATGGCTGGGCAAGATATTCAACTCTGCCCGATACTTCGCCACGGTCCGACGCGCAATCATGATCCCCTTCCCCTTCAACCGATCGACAATCTCGTCATCCGACAACGGACTCAATCGGTCTTCACCCCCAATAATCTCAGCAATAACCGTCTTCACAGAGGTATTGGACATGGTTTGTCCGCTCGATGTCTGTACCCCCGAGGTGAAGAAGTACTTCATCTCGAAAATGCCCTGCGGCGTCTGCATGTATTTGCCTGAAACAGCGCGACTCACCGTGGTCTCGTGTACTCCCACCACCTCGGCAACCTGGACCATTGTCAATGGCTTGAGGTGCTGAACACCCTTCTCCATAAAATCCCTCTGCCGCTTCACAAGCTCGCTCGCAATCCGGAGGATGGTGTCATGGCGCTGATGGATGCTCTTGATCAAGAATTTTCCAGCCCGGATCTTATCCCGGATGTATTCTCGCACCTCACCTGAGGTCTCATTCTGCGAAAGCAAATCCTTGTAGGTGTTGCTGATCCGCAAATGGGGCAGGAACTCATTGTTCTGACCCACAACAAAGTCTTCCCCGTTTTTCGTCACCGTCACCTCCGGCACTACATAAGTGTTGTTGTCCGGAGAAAATTCGCCGCCGGGATGAGGATCCAATAATGCAATGCGCTTGGCGGCGTCCTGAATTTCGTCAATGTCACGCGCGGTCTGGCGTGCAATTTCCGGAAACCGACGCTTCCCCAACGCTTCGAAATGGTCACTCAAAATCCGGTATTCAAGCGTCTTTTCACGCCCCGCACGCTCCAACTGGAGCATCAGACATTCCCGGAGGTTCCGGGCACCCACACCCGGCGGATCCAAGGTCTGAATGACTTTCAACACCGCCGCAATACCTTCCGCCGGAAGCCCGGTCGAAAAGGACAACTCCTCGACACCCGATTGCAAGTAGCCACGGTCATCAATGTTTCCAATCAACATTTCCGCGACCGCACGCTGACTTTCCTCAAGATCCGTCAGACGCACTTGCTCAACCAAGTGTTCCTGCAAGGATCTGCCGGCCACTAGCGAATCAAACATGAACTGCCGCCGCTCTTCGTCTTCAGGGGTGTTCCGTGACGGCACATTGGAGGCACTAAAGTGATCCCGCCACTCCTGATCCATCTGCAACAACCGCTGGAGCTCAGCCTCAAATTTGTCCACAGGCTCGTTGGATGGCTTTTCCGTGGCCGGATCGTATTGAGTGTCCGCTGGTGGCTCGGCGGGGTCCGCCGCCGCCGCCGCTTCATCCGCACGCGTTTCTCCCCCCTCCTCATTCATCTCCATTCCAGGCATGTCCTCTAGCACTGGGTTCTGTTGGAGCTCCTGCTCAATCATCGCCTTAAGCTCCAAGACGGGGGCTTGAAGTAGTGCAAGCGATTGCTGCAGCTGTGGCGAGAGTACCATCTGCTGCGACAAGCGCTGTGAAAGATGAAGGCCTTGTGACACCTGAGTGCAGCTTAGACGGGTTATGACGAAGAACAAGACTTCTGCGCAATCTTGGCGCGAAAGTTGCGTTCATTTTCAAAAAATAAGGGTTTTTTACTCTTTTTTCACTAGAGGGTTCAATCACCCACCTAAAATTCAGGCCGTTTCGGAGAAGATACCCCCTATTTTTTGGATGAACCTAGTCCGGGGAAAGTTAATGCCCCCTCCCCCCCAATTCACCCCCTCACATGATTCGATCACTTCTCCATGGTCTTAGCCCGACTCTCCTCATAGCCTTCGTTCAGTGTCTGTCACATTCACCATCTTAGGCAGCGGGTCGTCCGGGAATTGCGCCTACCTTGAGGCTGGAGAAACCCGATTGCTTATTGACGCCGGCTTCAGTGCAAAACAAATCCGAGAACGCTTGGCCAGCATCGGCCGCACTCCAGAAAGCCTCTCTGGAATTCTTGTCACCCACGAACACGGCGATCATATCCGTGGCCTCGGCACTTTATGCTCGAAAACCGGCATTCCCATCGTCTGTAACCGACTGACCCAGGAAGCCATCCAGCACGAATTCGGAAGCACCCGGCTGCAATTCACCCGCTTCGAAACTGGCGCCAACTTCAGCATGGGTAATGTCGAGATTCAAACCTTCTCGATCCCCCACGATGCCATGGACCCAGTGGGGTTCTTGATCCGGACACACTGTGGAAACATCGGATTCCTGACGGACCTAGGCCATGCCACGAAGCTTATCCTCGAACGAGTGCGTCCCGCCAACATTCTCGTGCTCGAAGCCAACCATGACCTGAAGCTCCTCCAGGACGATACCAAACGCCCCTGGAGCACCAAACAACGGATCCTCAGCCGCCACGGTCACTTATCAAACGACGCTGCGGCAACCCTCGCCGTTGAGGTCGCTTCTGCCACTTTGGGGCGTATTTATTTGGGCCACTTGAGCCGCGACTGCAATCGACCTGAATTGGCCCACCGCGCGGTCAGCCAACGTTTGCAAGCCATCGGCGCAACGCACATCCAAGTGCAAAACACCTCGCAGGAAAAGCCTTGCCCAACCGTGGCCGTCAACAGTACCCAACCTCAACCGGTTCTCTTGTGAGCGTGGTTTGACACTCCTCAGACACTTCTCTAGCTTCTCTCTGCCATGACTGCGACCACCCCAGAAACCACGACAGAAGTTGCCACGGAACCCGTCATCACCCTCACAGAAAGCGCTGCCCGCCAGATCACGTCGATGCAGGCCGAGGACAAAGAAAACGCCGGGAAAGCCTTGCGAGTCTTCATTGAGGCCGGCGGGTGCTCAGGCATGCAATATGGCATGGTGTTCGACGAAGTTCGCGCCGACGACCTCACCGCTGACTTCCACGGTGTGCGCGTGGTGGTGGATTCGGTCAGCGCCAATTATGTGCGGGGTGCCAAGATCGATTTCTCTGAGGAACTCACCGGTGGCGGTTTCAAGATCGCAAATCCTAACGCCCAAAGCTCTTGCGGCTGCGGAAAATCGTTCGAAGCCTGAGATCAGCTCAAATCCCACTGAGCCGCTTTCGTCTCAAGGCCTGTTGCCTCTTCAAGAGGCCTCAGCGATTTTTAGGGTGATGTCACTAGTCTTCCGCGATATCTACCAACTCGTTACTCCTTTTTAGAGATTTTCCAAAACTAGGACACTTGGTATAGGGTCAGCACATGCTTCGATTACCTAAACTGGGATGGGCCGCGTCGATACTGCTCTGCACTTCCTCACCACTCGCCATCGCGGCCCCCGAGCCAGTAACGAACGCCAGCACTTCACCCGCCGAGTCGACCGGCCGGATCGAAATACCGGTGGGGGAATGGCCAAAAGGCGGCCGTCTTGAAATACCCTGGACCGGCCAACTTCCCGTTGCCGCCAACCTGACGACTTCGCCCCACCAATTCGTCTACGCCTGGGAGATGGCCCAGGATGGGCAACACCTCCGTCTCCTGCTTCAACAAGTCCGAAAATTCAATGAAAATGGCGCTGTTTGGCTCGAGGCTCTCCAGCCAAACCAGCAACTCACCGATGGCCGCGTTCAATTCCCGCTGTCAATCGGCAAGGCCGAGGCCTTGCCGGGTACCACCAAATCCTGGAGCTGGGAGTTGAATCCCACCCGCGCCGGCACTTACACGGTGGAAGTCACCGCCGCCAGCCCCAAAGCCGGTGGTGAAGTGGTCGAAGTCGGCTTCGACAAAGAGTGGGCCATGGGCATGATCCAGCCCACCGGCAAGCGCACTCGTTACATCCAAACGTCTATCGGCAGGCTCCACATCCCCGATGCCCAATCCCGCCGACTCTACCTCCGGCTCGGCGAAGGGGAAAAAGTGACTGGATCCCTCTACGCGCTCTCCATGCGTCCAACCAGCGAAAGTGGGCGATTGATTGGGCAGGATGCCAGTGGGAACGTCCATCTCCGAGCGGAAGACGCCATCCTCTTGGGGCAGCATGCCCGCCTCGATTCCACCACAAAAACTGTCGTCGATTGGAAAACCGTGTCCGACGCTTTGGGATGGGAGTTTAACACAAAACGCCCCGGCACCTTCGCTGCGGAAATCCGATTCCAACCGGGGACTCTTACGGATGGAACACAACTTGAACTCTCCAGTGGCAACCAAAAAATACCGCTCCGCTTGGAGCCAAACCAAGACCTGGCCGTTGGGGTCGGCGACCTGAATCTTTCAGGAGTTGGTGACCAACGCGTAACTTTGAGACTGCTGAAACACACCACCTCGAAACCCCTCGAGCTTCGCGAAATTCGGCTGCTCCAAAAATCAGAGGACCTCGCCCTCAAGCAATCCCAGTAACCGCGGTGACTGCTAAGACCCGCACGCAAACAGCTTGTGTCCAGAAACTGGTCCGTAGCTTCAACTCCACGCACCTGGCAATTCCTGGAACTCGCCCCTCCGGCGACGGTGAGTTCCATGGCTAAGGGCTAATAGATTCAACTAATTTGGCGCGACTAATCGATAGGGATTCCTGTATATAGATTTGAAGCCATTGAATCCCGGGTGTCCCGGATAGTCCGGTCTTATGGTCCAATTGGAACGTTGATGTCGCAAGCAAGTGCTTCTGACGCAGGGCAGTTTCAAGATTTCGACTTTAAGGAGGCAGGTGAAACAAAAGGCGGTATAAAACTGGACAAAAGGCGCTGACTTTATTTAACTGCCGGCATGTCCGAGCCTATTACGCTACCCGAGCACGAGCAACAAACGG
>SXGU01332647.1_pt1 | contig 12826 bp, 9 predicted proteins | sample 3174531 | NCBI WGS metagenome assembly SXGU01 (sample SAMN11356863, study PRJNA531348) | freshwater metagenome | isolation source: freshwater sample F1-140 | place: China: Fuxian Lake, Yuxi | collected 2017-12-25 | reverse complement strand
CACAAGTGCATCGCCAAAGAGTCCGACGCGGTCGCCAAAGATGTCAATCGTTCCGCCTTTGCCTGTGCTGCTTGAAGCATCAAGAGTTCCGTTGACTGCAAGCACTCCACCCTTGCCGCCGCGTGCTGCGATGCTCTTGCCCACGATCGTTCCTGAAAGATCCATCGCGAGCGAATAGAAATCGCCATTCGCCATGGTCACGCTGCCTTCGCCAGCATCAATCGTTCCGGTATTTGAAATTGCAGCCTTCGTTCCCGCGCCCGAACCATCAGCTCCCATTTGCGATCGACTGACTGTGACCATCACGGGTCCAGTTCCATCTTGAATGAAAACCTTGTCGCCTGCTCCCATCGCGACATATCCATCACTCACATCGATCGTTCCGCGGTTGGCGACATACTGTCCAACAAGCGCAACGGATTTTGCTTGAATGAGACCTTCGTTGGTCACCTCACCAACAAGGTTTGTGAATCGATTACGCCCTGAAATGAAGTCGCTATTGCTCATCGCTCCAGCCGCGGCGAAGAACCCGCCAACATTGATGACTGCGCCATTTCCGATGCGAAAACCCTGCGGATTGACGAGATAGACAATTCCATTTGAGAGCAATGATCCGTCGATGCGCGTTAACTCGGAACCAGTCACACGATTCAACACGCGCGAACTTGAACTCGGCTGAATGAACTGCATGATCTGTCCGGCTTCCACAGAGAGCCGGTCGTATTCGATGATCGCGCCATTGCTGGCGCGAACAATCAGTCGATTGCCATCTTGCGAGAAGGAAACATTCCCGCGCCGAACGCGCGCGCCTTGCGCTCCACCTGCATCGGCCAAGCTGGTGATCACCAACAAGCTCGCGCAAGCAAATGCGGCGACATTCAGCGATGTGCGCAACCACGACAAACCGAAGGAAGACGAGATGAAAGTAGAATTGACGTTCTTCATAGTGTATTTTTCTTTTGCAATAAAAATCAGTAAACAAATGAAGCCGAGAACCAAACCTGACTGCTTCCGCTTTGGACATCAAGTGCTTCGATGGAATTGAGCGCCCACGCCCAATCAACTCCGATGGAAACATTGTCGAGAATCGAAAGATCAAGACCAACACCTGCGCTATACATCGGTGTATTCACTTCGAATTCAAACGCATTACTGTTCGAGATCGTGCCGCCGTCAAAGAAAGTGCTTAAGACAAGATCCCAATCTGGGCTTGCGCCATTGGAACTATCCGGCGCCCAGCGAAACGGACGATCAACAAATGGAAACTTGCTCGTCGGCGTTGTTGCTGCAAACATCCGAGGAAGATGCATTCGATATTCAACCGTGCCGACCAATGCGCTATCACCTGCATTAATCGAAGTGGCAAATCCACGAACTGTATAGAGGCCTCCCATCGTGTACTGCGACAGTGGCGTCAAGCGATAATCAAATGCGTATTGTCCACGCAACGAACCAAAGAGTTCGTGAACCAATGGCTTGTACATCCCAGAATTTTTCCCCCACGCTGAATCAAACCAAGGATCCAAATAGATCGACCCATAGACCGAACCATTGATCGTGGTCCAATTGGGCGAAGTGTCCGTGCGACCCAGATTGTCGAGCGACTCCTGATCGGCATTCGTTGCTGTGTATGAAGCGCCAAGGCTGCCTTGAATGGCCCACGTGTCGCCAATAGCAAGCGCGTTCAATGTTCCGGATACTGTCACAAAGTTTGCGTCGCCAGTTGTTTGAAAGAGTTCGTTATTCGTATAGGAATTCCAGACTCGACCAGAGCCATCGAAGTCAAGAAAAAAGTTTTGCTTCTGATAAAAAGTCCAAATCAAATCGCCTTGAAATCCCCAATTGCTGCCGTTGAAATCTTCACCTGCAAGACCAACATCGGACGAGTTGTAATTCCCCCAATTCCCTGTCACTCTCCAACGGAGATTTTTCATCGTCCCAACGCGCGCGTCGTAATAGCCGCTGACGGACTGCGTCTCAGTGAAACTTGCGGTCTGATATTCGACAGCAAGAATGTCATCATTGTTTGACAACTGCGTCGCCAAGATTCCAACTCTCTGCTGCCAATAGCTTGTCTGTTCCGTTCCCGTATTCGAAACCGATGCGTAAATATCAAAGACATTTTTTTCTTGGACGTAATAATCCAAAACCACCTGCGCCGAAGATGGTTCGCTGGTCACGGCGGCACTGACGGTACGACCAGGAAATCGACTGAGCGAGTAGAGGTAATCGTCTAGGACCGCTTTTTCAAGCAGATCCCCTTCTTGGATAGGAGATTCTTCCTTGATCGTGGATTGCCGTTGATCGTTGACCGATTCCTCTTTCGAATCACTCCGCACACCAGAAGTGACAGTACGCACACTGCCAACTTGCGCAACGACGACATTGACTGTGTTTGGAGTATCGGCAGTCGGCGCGGCATCCATAATGCAAGCAACACCATTCACGCCACCGGCATTGACTGTTGCGACAACTGCTTTCTGAATGGCGACTCGAGCGGAATCGGTCAGTGAACCCTTTGTCGCCGCAAGTTCGGCGAGAGTCATCTGGACCGAGGCCGCGTTGCTCAACGCGTTTCCTGAATAGCGCATGCCATTTGGTGAAGACGTTCGATAGAGCTTGACCGATGTTTGCATCAACTGATCAATGCTCGGTATTTGCGGATGATTCGCTGGCTGCAACTGAAAAATGAATTGAGTTGACTGAGAAAACAAACCTTCGTTGGACCATGTCGTTGCAGGCGCGGTCGGTTCTGCGGCGGGCGGAGTGGCGGGCGGTTGTGCAGCGGGCGGTTGCGCGGAAGATGGTTGCGATGGCTGAATATTCCGACCAGGTTTTCGCGCATCAGGAACAGCTGGAATTGCAGAAGGTGAGTATGACTGTGCCAAGGCGGTCGTTGCCATACAGCCAGTAACAAGAACAACAAGCAAGGACTGGTAAAGACCTTGCAGGTTGGTTGGCCTGAAAGAGAACAAGCCTTTACATAACTGGATTTGCATATCTCAATTCCTTAAATTTTATTGAATTTGCTCGGTAAACCAATCAATAAAATTGTACAGAATTGCTGCCGAATCCGCTTTGAGAGAGAGAGAGACAGAACTCAACCGATGCTTCAGTCACTCATTCCGGACATCCCCAGTTGCTGAGCAAAGTCGTGATATCTGGTCCGCTGACTACTCCGTCTTGACTCAAGTCAATCGTTGTCCCACCCCAATCTGCAAGTAAAGCTGAGAGATCGACACCACCAATACCGCAACGAGTGTCAAGCACATCGCGTCCAAGAATGCCGCTGGTCGTCAGAACGGAGTGACTTGTCCGACCTCCGTAGTATCCAATGCCTCCAATAGAAGGAGCATTTCGGCACCATAGCCCGTTGCCGCTTTGAATTGTCGAGCGCTTATCGTCAATGTATGCAACCATGTTGGGAATGTTCGCAACATGTCCGTCATAAAAAAGAGTGACGGGACGACTCACAAGGCTTTCGTTGTATCGACGGTTGGGAGTTGGGGCTCCTTGATTCCAGTTCTTTTCGAACATAAGAGTCTTCAGTTCTGGATATGCGGCACTTGCAAGTGATTGACGAGTGAATGCAGAGGGAAATGTCGGTGCCTGATAGCCACCACTCGTGGCTGGACGAAGCACTTCAGGACTCCACATCGCAGCAGCGGACATAAAATAACTAGACCAAGTTACTGGTGTTGAAAAAACGTATTCCGCTGGATTATTAAAGTGCACAGCAGCTGCGTTATAGACAGTCGTGTCGTTGGGGGCATAGAAACGCGAGTCATAAAATCGGCCGCCCAAATAGTTGTGGAAAGATCTGACATTGATCATCTGCGCAGATCCAAACCAATCTGAAGAACCAAAAGAATTTGGAAGTAGAGTTGACCAATTGCCACAAGATCCGAGAGAGGGAGAGGGGCAATAGGAACTCGATACCCAATACCCCCACAGTTCACCATCCGCAGTAGAGCCAAGAATCTGTTGAGGTGGGCATTGAATCTGAGAGGTATAAGTGGAACAATTGCCACCCGCTAATCCAAAGTTGTCCAAGTGCGCGCACCACTGCTTACCTGAATTGGATTCTGCATACGCAACATGCGATTGATGCAGCGCAGTCATGTTTGCTTTGGAAACCTGTTCGCCGGTTTCGCGACGCAACATCATCGCCGCGCCACTCAAGAGCGTGAGGATAAGTGCCACACAAGCGCAAGCAACTATTGTTTCGATCAGAGTAATTCCACGGTAGAAGATGCGAGAAACGGGAATAAATTTGATCATAGCGATGCCTCCTATCTTAAGTGTACGAGAGATGAAGACCAAATGATTCTATAAAAATTAAATTTTTATAGATCACCGCAAGAAATCACATCCTCTTGCCGTCGTTTATTGCTCCCAAGGAAAAAAACTTACCCCAGAGCATAAAAAACCCGCATACTCCTTATAGAAGTCTGCGGGAACTTATCTTTTAGTGGACCTGATCGGTCTCGAACCGACGACCTCTTCCATGCCATGGAAGCGCTCTACCAATTGAGCTACAGGCCCTGTGAAACAAATCGTATCAGAGAGATCACATCGCCGAATCAAGCGCGCCAGCCAAGACTGTCTTGGAAACTAATCCAACCATCTTCTTGTGAACCTGCCCGTTCTTCATAATGAGAAGTGTCGGGATGGACTGAATGCCGAATTGCAGCGCAACTTCGCGACTGTTGTCAACATTCACCTTGCCCACTTTCGCCTTGCCCTTGTAATCATTGGCGAGTTCGTCGATGGCTGGACCAAGCGCGCGACACGGTCCACACCATTCCGCCCAGAAATCGACCAAGACTGGAACTGTTGATTCCATCACGTCGGCCTTGAAGTTTCCATCAGTGAATTCGAGCGTGTTCTGACCAGCCATAAAATCGTCTCCAAAAAGGTTCCAGAAAAAGTGCGAGGGGGAAAATGCGAATCGAAATAGTATCACCGCTTGGTTGTCGAAGTATGCGGCATTTTCTTGGGGATTTCCCCGAGAATTTGAAGGTTGATCGCCGCCCGAATCCGAAAAGCGTCGGCATGAGCTCGAATGTCATGCGCCCGAACGACCGCGACTCCTGCTTGCACCATTTCAAGCGCTGCTGCAACGCTCGCCACAACCCGAGCCGATGGTTGCGACTCCCCTGTCGCTGCACCAAGAAATGATTTGCGACTTGCAGACACGACGACGGGGTATCCAAGCGCAACAACTTCGCGCATCCGCGCGATGAGTGAAAAGTTTTGCTCGACTGTTTTTCCAAATCCCAATCCAGGGTCGACTGCGATGACGTCGTGCGAAATGCCCGCGGCTTCAGCCGCATTCGCGCGATCTTGCAACCAAGCGCAGACTTGAGAAACAACATCGGAATATTTTGGCGCGTCTGCGTATTGATCGCTGTACGAATCCTTGCTCGGCTTGCAAAGACGGTGCATCAACACATATCCGCACTTGCGACGAGCGACAAGAGCGAACATCTCTGGATCATCTTGGCCTGCGCTCACATCATTGACGATCGTTGCGCCCGCATCGAGTGCCGCTTCGGCAACCTTCGCACGCGTGGTGTCGATCGAGATTGCGATATCTCGGCGGGCTTTGGCAATGTGGGCAATCACCGGCTGGGTTCGTGCGATCTGCTCGTCAACAGAAACGGACTTCGCGCCCGGGCGGGTGCTCTCGCCACCGATATCAAGAATGCGCGCGCCATCGTCGATGCAGGTTTGCGCGAATGCACACGCACGATGAAAATCGTTGTGTTCTCCGCCATCTGAAAATGAATCCGGCGTCACATTGATGATCGCCATAATGAGAGTGTTCGACGAAGGAATCGAAGCATCAGCGTTGCTCGACGAAAATTGCAGAATGCGATCGGGCGAGATGCGCCACGAAATCGCTGATTGACTTTCAGGGGGCGATCTTGACATTCCCGCCGTCTTTTTCCGCTTTGTTTGCATCTGTCTGCTTTGTCCGCCCACCACCAAACGCACCGCTCAATATCTGGTCGTATCCAGCCGCGAGCACCGCAGTTGGGATCATCACGGCTGCTTCGAATGATTGCGGATCAGATCGCAGTGCGATCGCGATTGGAGGACTGCGCGAAGGGATCGAAGGCAGTGCCATACCGCCACCGCCGAAGGAATCTGCGATTTGCTTGACGACTTTGAGAATCTGTCCGACAGAAATAAACGCTTCGACTTGTGCACCTGGCACGAGCCATGGTCGCATCGCGACCAACACACTTTCATCCTTGAGCGAATCACCGCCATTTGCAGCGGAAATCGCGCGATCGAGAACATCAGGTCGCTGACTGAAAGTAATCAGCACTGACTTTGGCATGACCTTGACGAATCCATGCATGCCGCGTGAACCAAAGATCGCTTGTCGAGTGATTTGACGCATTGCCACGCCGCTGAGATCCGCACCTTCTGCTTCACTTGGGCCAAGCGGAGTCTCCTTCAACTCGAATGCATCCGCAACGGTTCCATTTTTCAGAGTGCGACCATCTTCCCAGGAAGGCTCTTTTCGAACGCCATCAGATTTTCCAGCCTGCGCCATCAAAGAAGACTTGAAGAGATCGCGAATCACTTGCGGTTGTTCCGTCTCGATCAAAAATGCGCAATCATTCAACGCACCGCCAGCAAGAATTCCCAACTTCGATGGATAGGCCGCGAATCGAATAGATCGCACGCCTTCCTTTGCTTGCGATAACCATGCTGGTACAAATTCAGAAACACCCAGCGCTGCGGTCAACGCGTCGATTTTGTTTGCGCCACCAAGCGCCTGCGCGTCGATTGCAGCGGCGAGATAGAAAGAAGACTTCGGCAATCCTGAAAGCGTCGCCGCGGCATTGCCGGTCACGGGCTTCGCGTCTGAAGCGATCTTCGTCAATTCACTCTCTGGGAGATAGACCGAATATGCACGCACTGAAAGTCCAAGTGCGTCGGCATCGAGAACCAGCAAACCATCGGAAACTCCCGCAAATAATTCACGAAACTTCTCTGTGCGACCCGCGAAACCAGCGGCGATTCCTTCTGGCATCTGTCCACTTTGCTGCGCTTGTTCGGTTGCTGCTGCTTGCGATTCTGCCAGCGCGATCGCACTTGCCCACGCGACTAAATCACCGCCGTGGGCCAGAGCCATACCGCGCTCGCCAATTTTCTTTGCAAGCACTGAACCGATTCCACCAGCAGCGTCATATCCATCGACCGCGGTCTTTGATGTGGAAACGATGACATGCTTTGCCAGAGTGCGCGAATAGACCTTCTCGTTTCGGAAAGTTCCAACACCATCATCGCCGGGGGCAAGATTTGCTTTCACAAATGCATCGGGATCTTCGCTGGGAATGAGCAACACAAAGGGACGAGCGCGAACTTCGCCAGGCTTGGCATCGCCGCTGGGAAGGCTTGTTGTCCACGCCGCCATCGATCCGCGCTCATCGAACGATTCGCGAATGCCAAGCATTCCACGCAGCTGATCCACGGGCCGACCTGCGATCACTGTCTCCTTGCGATCCATTCCAGCAACGCACGCATCAATGTCGCCTGAAATTTTCGCAAGACTTGGAATGACAATCAAGCTTGCCGCATCTTTGGGGATGAAAGCAAGGACATCATCGAGAGCGTCGCCACTCGAAGAAGCGCATGCAATAAAAGTCAGCGCGATAGCGCAGGCGTTCAGATCATTACGCGATTGACGCAAATAGCTGGATTTCAACAGACATTTCATGGATTGGCTGGTTGAGGCGCAGAAGTTGGCGATGTCGCTGCAAGCGCGGTGTCAATGCACTTCTTCAATTCTGCGCTGTCGGGCTTTGTTGAGCTACCGAAAAATTCGATCGGCTTTCCATCTTTGCCGATCACATACTTTGAAAAGTTCCATCCTGGCAACTTGCCGGTATTCGTCCCAAGAAACTCATAAATCTGCGATTGACCTTCGCCGGCTTTGGTCTGCGACTTTTCCATCATTGGAAATGTCACGCCATAATTTTTACTGCAGAAGGATTGAATATCTGCTGCCGATCCTGGTTCTTGTCCACCGAAATCGTTGCTTGGAATGCCGATGACCACAACACCCTTGCTCTTCATTTCGTCATACAACTTCTGCATGCCCGCATACTGAGGCGTATATCCACACTTGCTTGCGACGTTGACGATCACGACAACTTTCCCCTTGAACTGAGCGAGATCGACCGACTTTCCATCGAGATCTTTGATTGGGATTGTGTACATAGATTTATCTTTCCATTTCTCTGTGAGTGCTGGAGTTTGCGGAGCAGTTTGCGCGCACGCGATACCAGTAGCGAGCAGAATTGCGGAGACGACGGTGTGGCGAATGGCTGAGATCATGTTGTTCCTTTTTTGAAAGTCGATCACGCGACCATCACTCGACGGTCACGCTCTTGGCAAGATTTCGTGGTTTGTCCACATCTTTCCCGCGAAGAACTGCGGCATGATAGGCAAGCAGTTGCAGCGGAATCACAGAAACAAGCGGCTGCAACTGTTCGATGACATCCGGCACATAGAAAACTTCTTCTGAAACCGTACGAATATGTTCGTCACCCTCGGTGGCAACGGCGATGACATGCCCGCCGCGACTGCGAACTTCTGAAATGTTCGCGAGGACTTTTTCATATTGCGAGTTTCGTGTCGCCACGAAAACCACTGGCATCCCCTTGTCGATCAACGCGATCGGACCATGCTTCATTTCCGCTGCAGGCATTCCTTCTGCGTGGATGTAAGAAATTTCTTTCAACTTCAGCGCGCCTTCGAGTGCGACGGGATAGTTGACTCCGCGACCAAGAAAGAGCCAGTTCTCGCGCTCAACATATTTTGCGGTGGCCTTGCGAATTGCGTCGGTTGTTTCCAGCACGCGCTGAATCTTCTGGGGAATCTCAATCATCTCTTTCAAGAAAGATGTGACATAATCCTGACTGAGATATCGACGGCGACCAATATAAAGAGACAACATCGCTAGGGCAAGAATTTGTCCTGTGAATGCTTTCGTGCTTGCGACTCCGATTTCAGGACCGACGCGCAAATAAACGCCCGCATCGGATTCGCGTGCGATGGTGGAACCGACAACATTCACAACACCAAGCGTCAGCGCGCCGCGTTGTTTCGCCTCTTGCAAAGCTGCGAGGGTGTCGGCAGTTTCTCCGGACTGGCTGACGGCAATAACGCAAGTTCCAAAGTCGACGATGGGATTGCGATATCGGAATTCGCTGGCGAAATCGTTTTCCGCAGCAATTTTCGCGAGATCTTCCATCAGATATTTTCCAACCATGCTGGCATGCAACGCCGTTCCTTGACCAACCATCACGATGCGCTTGGCATTGGCCAGCGTGCGCGCATGGTCAGCAATGCCGCCAAGCACAATCGATCCCGTGCGCTCGTCGACTCGACCTTGCATGGTCATGCGAAGAGATCGAGGCTGCTCGAAAATCTCCTTGAGCATGTAATGCTCGTATGGACCCAAGTCGATTTCTGCGAGTTCGAATTCCAACTCGCGGACTTCAGTGGTGATCGGCACATCGTCAATCGTCGCGGTTCGGAAGGAGTCACGAGTCAGCTTGGCGACCGTGAAATCTGGCAGCGTGAAAGCCTGGGTGGTGTGAGCGACGATCGCGCTCGAATCACTCGCCACGATGTACTCGCCATTGCCCACGCCAACCATCAGAGGTGAACCCTTGCGAGCGACCACCAGTGTGTCTGGTTCCTTTGCGCACATCACGGCGATGGCGTATGCGCCAGTGACTTCGCGAAGGGCTGCCTGAACGGCTTTCTCCAAATCACCGTGATAGAGCTCGCCAATGAGGTGCGAAAGCACTTCCGTGTCAGTCTCGCTGATAAAAGTATGTCCCTTTTCCTCCAAATACTTCTTTAATGTCGCGTAATTCTCGATGATGCCGTTGTGGATGATCGCGATTCCATGTCCCTGCTTGGCATCGTCTTGGTGCGGATGAGCGTTTGCCTCGGTCACACCTCCGTGAGTTGCCCAGCGAGTGTGAGCAATGCCGATCGTGCCGCTGAGACCTTCAGTCACCTGCGTCTTATCTTCCAGCACTCGCACCCGGCCGACCGACTTGCAAATGTGCACGCCGTGATTCATCAAGCCAATTCCTGCGGAGTCATAACCGCGGTACTCCAAGCGCTTCAAACCTTCCAGAAGGATTGGCATTGCTTGCTTGCGACCGATATAGGCGACGATTCCACACATACGCGACAACTCCTTTGTTGAAAACTCATACCACGAACCCAACCATAAGGTAGCGTATATGTGTATGAGGCAGCACGCGTGTGCGGCCGATTGGCAGGACGCCTTCTTCGAGGTCTTTGACGCATGGATGCGTCGCATACTCCTCACGACATTACCGATCGCAAGAACGCGATTCGATCCGAAATGCGCACGCGCCTCGCGACGCTCACGGCGGATCAACGCGCTGAGTGGTCGACTGCAGCTTGCGCGAGATTGATTCGCTCGGATGCGTTTGACCGCGCGAGTCGTGTCATGCTTTATATGCCGATGCGAAGTGAGGTCGATGTCATTTCTGTCGCGCTTGAAGCCTTTCGACTGGGAAAATCGGTCTGCGTCCCACGCGTAGAAATTGCGCGAAAGACAATGAATGCAGTCGATATAAGTTCATTCGATGACGAGTCGATGGATTCGGACGCGCTTGGAGTCCGTGCGCCGATGGTCGGCCAAGAAATCCCGCACGGAGAGATTGACTTGATCATCGTTCCAGGCGTCGCATTTGATATGGGCGGTTTTCGCTTGGGTCGTGGAGGTGGATATTACGATCGATACCTCGCGCGTTTTCCTCGCAGTACAGCCACCATTGGAGTGTGCTTCGACATTCAATTCGTCCAAATGATCCCAACAGAGCCAACTGATATCGCCGTTCATGCCGTCGTGAGTGATCGCCGCGCAGTCCAGCGCGACCCATCGCTTGCATTACTCGCAGTCCAAGATCGAAACCTCATTTAGAACTCATTCAAAGGAATCCCCCATCCATGACACTCGACAGCCAACAACCACGATCCTCGTCCGCAACTCTCTTTGGAACAAATCGCCGCAAGCTGATTCCCATCGCACTTGCGCTGGTTGGTGCAACTGCAGTTGCAGGTGGAACACTTTACTTCACTGGAAATGATAAAACGCCAACCGCAGATCGTGTGTCGACCAACGCAGTGCCGCCGATGACTGCAATGACAACTACTGCGCCAATCGTCGCAGAAAAAACCCCTGAAATGCCAGTCATTTCCGCAAGTTCTGGCGCTCAGCCCGTGGCGATGACCGCGCCAATTTCTGCGCCTGCGCCCGCGGCGATCCAACCAGCCACATCATCGGCACCAACCACAACGAATCTTGCAACAACGCTGGCGATGACTCAGGCCGATCCAGTCGGCGCGCGACTTGCGCTGACGCGCTTGCTTGATCGCCGCGAATTGAATGCGGCTGATGAATTTGCTGCGATGACATCACTGAGGGAGTTGAACGCAAAACTATTTTTCTCGCCTGCGATGAGTGTTGGCGATCCACTTGTTCGCGTCTATACAGTGCAGTCGGGTGACACGCTTGCGAAGATCGCGAAGAAAAATGATGTGCAGACTGATTGGCGAATCATCCAGCGAATGAATGGGATGAAGAGCGAGAAGTCGCTCCGAATCGGACAGAAAATCAAACTTCCTGTCGGCGCGTTTCATGCGGAAGTTTCGAAAAGTAATTACCAAATGAAGATCTATGCTGGCGAAGGTCAAAGCCGCGTGCTGGTCGCGATCTTCCCTGTCGGACTTGGAGAGTTGAACTCGACACCGACTGGCGCATTTATGGTGCGACCAAAAAGTAAACTGATCAATCCAGAATGGAAGAACCCCCGCACTGGCGAACACTTTGCATCAGATGATCCGAAAAATCCAATCGGCGAACGATGGATCGGATTGATTGGCGTCGAAGCGCACAATCAAGGATTCAAAGGTTATGGAATTCACGGAACTGTTGATCCCGCTTCAATCGGAAAGCAAGCATCAATGGGATGCGTTCGCATGAGTGATGCGGATGTCGAAATGGTGTATGAACTCCTCACCGAACCAAACAGCACGATTGTGATTGCGCCGTAAATAAAATTGTGAATGGAAGTTGAATTTGGATTCCAATACAGCGCCGCGGGAGGCAGGCCCTGGCGCTCAAACATAATGCGCGCTGAAATCTAGCGCCCCCTCCGGCGCGCGCCAAGACAACTACGCGGACTCCAAGTCGGCTTGCAAAATCGCGCAGGACTTGCCTCCCGACGGCGCACACGCGAAACGATGTTCGCTTTCGCAACTGTGTGCTTGGCTCGATTCTTTTTGCGTCTCCAGCCGCTGGAAAGTTCTCTCGGGCGAGTTCCGCAGGCGGCCGACTGCGCTTGTGAAAAAATCGCAAATCGGATCGTGTCGGTCGCCGAGGACTGTTTGAGCCCCGAGAGAACTTTTCACGGCTGATCGCTTATGCATTTCCGCGGCTATGTCCGTGGCTGTATCCGTGGCTGTATCCGTGGCTGTGTCCGTGGCTCGAATCCGTTTGCGTCTCCAGCCGTTGGAAAGTTCTCTCGGGCGAGTTCCGCAGGCGACCGACTGCGCTTGCTAAAAAAATTCGTCAACTGGATCGTGTCGGTCGCCGAGGACTGTTTGAGCCCCGAGAGGACTTTTCACGGCTGATCGCTTATGCGATTCCGTGGCTGTTTCCGAAACTCGAGTTCGTATCACGACTCAGCCAGTCCACGGTCCGCTTGATGACCACTCGCCGCGCGCTGGACCATCTGGGTGATTACCACTT
>SXGU01056773.1_pt1 | contig 12830 bp, 13 predicted proteins | sample 3174531 | NCBI WGS metagenome assembly SXGU01 (sample SAMN11356863, study PRJNA531348) | freshwater metagenome | isolation source: freshwater sample F1-140 | place: China: Fuxian Lake, Yuxi | collected 2017-12-25 | reverse complement strand
TGGCTCATGTTGCAGCAGGACAAGCCCGAAGACTTCGTCATTGCCACCGGCGTGCAATACAGCGTGCGTGATTTCGTCGCTGCCGCCGCGAAAGAACTCGATATCCAAGTCACATGGAAGGGTCAAGGTGTCGATGAGAAAGGTTATGACGCCTCAGGTAAATGCATTGTGACCGTCGATCCCCGTTACTTCCGTCCCACCGAAGTCGAGACCCTACTCGGCGACCCAACGAAGGCCAAAGAAAAACTGGGCTGGACGCCAAAGACCTCCTTCGAAGAACTCGTTGCAGAAATGGTCCGCGAAGATCTCAAATCCGCCGAGCGGGACGAGCTCGTCAAGTGTCATGGTTACAGGACCATGGATCATCACGAATGACCGCTGTTTCGCCACTGCCTAAAAACATGAAAATGTCTATTACTGAAACCGGCACATTGGCACTCCCAAATGCAGTGCCAGCGCAATAAGAAATCGATAGCGGCAATCATGGGTCATTTCAATTCAGGTAATGTGGTCTGGCACCATGCCACGGTGACTCGCGACCGGCGCCAGCAGATGAATGGCCATCGATCAGTGATACTTTGGTTTACCGGCCTTTCCGGGGCGGGAAAATCTACATTGGCTCATGCTGTAGAGGAGCGTTTGCATCAAATGGGCTGCCGCACTTTTGTACTTGATGGTGACAATGTTCGCCACGGTTTATGTGCCGACCTTGGCTTCTCCACAGGCGATCGTGTCGAAAATATTCGCCGTATTGGCGAGCTGGCAAAGCTGTTCATTGAAGCGGGTGTCATCTTGCTGGCTGCATTTATTTCGCCTTTCCGCGATGATCGTGAACGGGTGCGTTCCTTGGTGCCGCACGGAGATTTTCTTGAGATTTACTGCAAGTGCGACCTAGGGATTTGCGAGTCGCGTGATATAAAGGGCATGTACCGGAAAGCAAGGGCCGGTGAAATTGGAGAGTTTACTGGAATATCCTCGCCCTATGAAGAGCCGGAGGCGCCCGAACTAGTGGTAGAGACGGATAAGTTGGGTTTGGATGAGTCCGTTGAGAAGGTACTTGGGCTGCTGTGCCAGCGAGCGATCGTGTAGAGTGTCCGTAGAAAGTGCTACAAATGGCCCCTAAAGCAAAAAAAATATTAGTGACGGGCGCGGATGGTTTCATTGGCTCCCATCTGACGGAAGCCTTGGTACATCAGGGATTCAATATCCGTGCGTTTGCGCTCTACAACTCCTTCAACTCATGGGGGTGGCTCGACCGCTGTGCCGAGGATGTGAAGGGCAGATTCGAAGTTTTTTCCGGTGACATCCGCGACCCGCATGGTGTGAAGGAAGCGATGAAAGGCTGCGATGCGGTATTGCATTTGGCCGCATTGATCGCCATTCCCTACTCCTACCATTCGCCGGATACTTATGTCGATACCAACATCAAGGGCACGCTCAATGTCCTCCAGGCAGCGCGCGAATTGGGCGTGCGACGGGTTATCCATACGTCGACCAGTGAAGTGTATGGAACGGCGCGTTTTGCTCCTATCACCGAGGAGCATCCCCTGCAGGGGCAATCACCTTACTCGGCCACCAAGATTGCCGCGGATCAATTGGCATATTCCTTTTATGCATCCTTCGGCCTTCCGGTAGTCATCGCTCGCCCCTTCAACACCTACGGACCGCGCCAGTCAGCGCGTGCGGTGATTCCGACCATCATTACCCAGATCGCCAAGGGTCGGCGGCAGATCAAGCTGGGGGCCGTGTCACCGACACGCGACTTCAACTATGTCCAGGACACGGTATCGGCTTTCATCGCCGCGCTCGAATCCGACGACGGCGTGGGTGAGGTGATCAATTTCGGCAGTAATTTCGAGATTTCCATCGGCGATACGGCGCGACTGATCGCCGAAACCATGGGGGTTGAGGTCGAGATCACCACTGACGAAGCGCGACTGCGTCCCACGAACTCCGAGGTCGAGCGTCTCTGGGCGGATAACACCAAGGCCTGTCGCCTGTTCGGTTGGCAACCCGCCTATAGCGGTCGCGAAGGGTTTAAGCGCGGCCTGGCAGAGACGATTGAATGGTTTGCAAACCCCACCAACCTCGCTGGCTATAAAGCGGACATTTACAACCTATGAGCGCGGCATTGCAGATCGCGGACAGCGTTTCAACATCTGCGTGGATCGAAAAGGTGGTTACAGCCATCGCTGCAGTTGCCAACAAGAACAAACCGATCGCGCTGCACGAGCCGCAGTTCCAGGGTAACGAATGGTGCTACTTGAAGGAATGTCTCGATTCGACCTTTGTTTCATCGGTAGGCAAGTTCGTCGATCGCTTCGAGGCCGAGCTTGCCGCCTATACAGGCGCAAGGCACGCCGTTGCGGTGGTCAACGGCACGGCCGCGCTCCATGTCGCGCTGATGCTCGCAGGGGTGGGGGAGGACGATGAGGTCTTGGTGCCCGCACTGACCTTTGTCGCCACCGCCAACGCGGTTCGATACTGCGGCGCCACACCGCATTTCGTGGACAGCGAGGAAAACACCCTTGGAATAGCTGCCGCTCCCTTACGGGAGTATCTGGGGCGCGTCACCGAGCAGCGGAATGGGCAGTGTATGAATGTCATCACCGGGAAAGCGATTCGCGCCATGGTTCCCATGCACACCTTCGGGCATCCGGCGGACATGGATGGGCTGCTCTCGATCGCGCAGGATTTCAATTTGACGCTGGTGGAAGATGCCGCAGAATCGCTGGGAAGTTTCTACCATGGCCGCCACACCGGCACGTTCGGGCTGATGGGAACGCTGAGCTTCAACGGCAACAAAGTCGTCACGACCGGTGGTGGCGGCGCGATCCTGACCGACAACCCGGCGCTGGCGCGGCGGGCCAAGTATCTGACCACTACGGCCAAGCTGCCGCACCGCTGGGCCTTCGAGCATGACGAGGTGGGCTACAACTACCGGATGCCGAACATCAATGCCGCCCTAGGTTGCGCCCAACTGGAACAATTACCCAGTTTTCTCGCGGCCAAGCAACGCCTGTATGCACACTACCGCGATGCGTTCGCCGGCGTTCCTCATGTGCGGTTGATGGGCGAGCCCGATGGTTGCCACAGCAACTATTGGCTGCAGACGCTGCTGCTTGATGAGTCAGTGGCAGGGCAGCGCGATGCCGTGCTCAAAGCCAGCAATGAAGCCGGGTTCATGACCCGACCGGTGTGGAACCTGATGCACCGCATGAAGCCGTACCGGGATTGCCCCTGCGCTCCCCTGCCTGTCGCAGATTCGCTGGAGCGGCGGGTGATCAACCTTCCCAGCAGTGCATTTCTGGCATGAATGGGATACTGCTAATCGGTGGCGGTGGCCATTGCCGTGCGGCGATCGACGTGATCGAAGCGGAAGGGCGTTTCATAATCAGGGGTATTGTGCAGCCGAAAGCCGATGGGGTTATCCCTGTGCTGGGGTACCCTGTTCTGGGTGAAGATGCAGACTTGCCGGTTTTGCTGGCTGATACCCCGCAGGCACTGGTTACCGTCGGCCAAATCAAGACGCATGCCATCCGTTTGCGCTTGTTTGAGCAATTGAAGAAGTTTGGGGCTGTAATGCCGGTGATCATTTCTCCAAAGGCCTATGTTTCGCGGCATGGGTGTGTCGAGGAGGGGTCACTGATCCTGCATGGCGCCATCGTCAATGCCGGTGCGCAGATAGGACTTAACTGCATTGTCAATAGTTTGGCGCTTATCGAGCACGATGCGAAAATTGGCAATCATTGTCATATCTCCACTGGAGCACGGGTAAATGGTGGCGTGATCATCGAGGACGGTTGCTTTGTCGGGAGCGGGGCGGTACTGCATGAAGGCATTCGGATCGGTTCGGGCAGCGTGATCGGTGCTGGCTGTGTCGTCACCGGGGATGTCGCCCCCAATACCCTGTTGAAACCTCACCCATGAATAACTGCAAACCTGTTTTGATCATTGCCGAGGCCGGCGTTAACCATAACGGCGACCTTGCGCTGGCAAAGAAGCTCATCGACGCGGCAGCGGAGGCCGGCGCCGATCTGGTCAAGTTCCAGACCTTCAACGCCGATCGCCTGGCAACACGCACGGCGGCCAAGGCCGACTATCAGACCCAGACCACGGGCGGCACCGAGACACAGCACACCATGCTGCGCCGCCTGGAACTGAGTCATGACGCACACGAAGAACTGATCGCCCATTGCGCCGAGCGCCGGATCGGTTTCCTTTCGACCGGTTTCGACATCGAGAGTGTCGACCTGCTCTCCGGTCTGGGGCAGAACCTGTTCAAGATTCCCTCCGGCGAGATCACCAATCTGCCCTACCTGCGTCACATCGGCCGGCAGGGCAAGGAGGTGATCCTCTCCACCGGCATGGCCACCCTCGGCGAGGTGGAGGCTGCCATCGCGGTGCTGGAGACGGCGGGCACGCCGCGCGATGGAATCACCGTGCTCCACTGCACGACCGAATATCCCACACCGATGGACGAGGTTAATCTGCGCGCCATGCAGACCCTCCAGTCAGCCTTCGGCGTGCGTGTGGGTTATTCCGACCACACGCCGGGGATCGAAGTGGCGATCGCCGCCGTTGCACTGGGCGCGACCGTCATCGAAAAGCACTTCACCCTGGACCGCGATCTGCCCGGCCCGGACCACAAGGCAAGCCTGGAACCCGGCGAGCTCAAGGCAATGGTCAGGGCCATCCGCAACATCGAGCTGGCCATGGGCGACGGCGTCAAGCGCCCCAGCCCCAGCGAGTCCAAAAACATACACATTGCCCGCAAGTCCGTCGTGGCGGCCCGTGCCATCCATGCAGGCGAAGCATTCAGCGAGCATAATCTGGCCGTGAAGCGCCCGGGAGCCGGCATCAGCCCCATGCGCTGGGATGAAATACTGGGGCGGCGTGCCCCCCGCGACTTTGCGCCGGATGAACTGATCGAACTATGAGCCGCAAGATCTGCGTTGTCACCGGAACCCGCGCGGAATACGGCCTGCTTCGGCCCGTCATGGAGCGTATTCGCGCCGCGCAAGGGCTGGAATTGCAGGTGATCGCGACCGGCATGCACCTGTCGCCGGAATTCGGCCTGACCTACCGCGACATCGAGAACGACGGCTTCCGCATCGACCGCGGGGTGGAAATGCTGCTCAGTTCCGACACCCCGAGCGGCGTCGCCAAATCCATGGGGCTGGGGCTGATCGGCTTCGGCGAAGCACTGCAGCAATTGCAGCCAGACCTGATGCTGGTGCTGGGCGACCGCTACGAGATCTTCTCGGCAGTAGCCGCCGCACTGGTGGCGCGCATTCCGGTCGCGCACGTGCACGGCGGGGAAACCACCGAGGGTGCATTTGACGAAGCCTTGCGCCACTCCATCACCAAAATGTCGCATCTGCATTTCGTCGCCGCCGCCGAATACCGCGACCGAGTGATCCAGCTGGGCGAGCAGCCCGAGCGCGTGTTCCTGGTTGGCGGCCTGGGCATAGACAACATCAAGCACCTGAAGCTCATGGATCGCACGGAACTGGAGGCGTCGCTGGACTTCAAGCTGGGGCCCAGGAACCTGCTGGTCACATTCCATCCGGTCACTTTGGAGAACGCCACCTCGGCCGGGCAGATGGCCGAACTGCTTGCCGCCCTGGATGGATTGAAGGACACGCACCTGATCTTCACCATGCCCAATGCCGACACGGATGGGCGCGCTCTGTTCGACATGATCAGGCAGTTCGTGGCGACCCATCCCAATGCGCGCGCCTACACCTCCCTCGGCCAGTTGCGCTACCTGTCCTGCATCCAGCACGTGGACGGGGTGGTCGGCAATTCCTCCAGCGGCCTGGCCGAGGTGCCCAGCTTCCACAAGGGCACAATCAATATCGGCGACCGCCAGCGCGGCCGCCTGAAGGCACCCAGCGTGATCGACTGCGCGCCGGACCGCAAGGCGATCGGCGATGCATTGCAAAGACTATATGCGCCCGAGTTTCGGGCCGTGCTGGCAAATGCCCGGAACCCTTATGGCGAGGGCGGGGCCAGCGAGAAAATCGTCAAAATCCTGCGTGACCATTCCCTGGATGGACTGTTGAAGAAAGCCTTCCATGACCTTGCACTCGCGCCTGGACTATTGGAATCAACCGGGTAAGCCCTGTATCTGTATGTCCGAGAATAAGTCATCAAACATGGACGAGGCCTGGCGCCAAGCCCTGCTTCCTGTCGAGGCGACATTGCAGGACGCTGTTCGTAACCTTGATGGGTCATCGTTGCAGATTGCCTTGGTTGTATCGGCGGAAGGAAAACTGCTTGGAACGATCACCGATGGCGACATCCGGCGCGGTCTGCTGCGCGGGCTGAGTCTGAACAGTCCGATCGAGTCGGTCGTGCACCCCGATCCCATGGTCGTGCCGCCGGAATTGAGCCGCGACATGGTGCTCCAGTTGATGCGCGCCAACAGGATGCACCAGCTGCCCGTGGTGGACGAAAACCGCAAGCTCGTCGGGTTGCATGTCTTGGATGACCTGATGGCTCCGAAGCAACGGCCCAATCTCATGGTGATCATGGCCGGCGGTAAGGGTACCCGCCTGCGGCCGCATACTGAGGCTTGCCCCAAACCCCTGCTGCCGGTGGCCGGCAAGCCGATGCTGGAGCACATCATCGAGCGCGCCAAAGCGGAGGGTTTCCGTCATTTTGTGCTGGCCGTCCACTACCTGGGACACATGATCGAAGACTACTTCGGCGATGGCAGTCGCTGGCAAGTGAAAATCGAGTATCTGCGCGAAGACACGCCATTGGGCACCGCTGGTGCCATCGGCCTCATGAATCCGCGCCCAGATGCGCCATTCCTCGTCACCAACGGGGACGTGCTTACCGACATACATTATGCCGACATGCTCGATTTCCATGGCCATCATGGCGCAGTGGCCACCATGGCGGTGCGCCTGCACGAATGGCAGCATCCTTTTGGCGTGGTCCATACCAAGGGGATCGATATCACCGGTTTCGAGGAAAAGCCAGTGGCTTTAAGTCATGTAAATGCAGGCATTTATGTGCTCGCACCTGACGCCCTCGGTTTTTTGGCATCCGGCGAGCAATGCGACATGCCGACCCTGTTTGCACGGCTCCAGGATAATGGCGCGCGCACCATCGTGTATCCGATGCACGAGCTGTGGCTGGATGTGGGGCGGCCGGAAGATTATGACACTGCGAATGGGAAGGGCTGACCCATGCTGGAGCGTGTCCTGATTGTTGGGCTGGGCAGCATCGGCAGCCGGCATGCCCGGATTGCCAGGACGCTGTTGCCTGGGGCACAGATTGGCGTGTTGCGGCACCGGCGCTGCGATGACATGCCAGCCGATCTCGATCACTGCTTCACCAGCCTGGACGAAGCCGTGCAATTCCGGCCCCAGGCAGCTGTTATCGCCAACCCTGCCACGCATCATCTTGAGCCCGCCCTGGCATTGGGCCGTGCCGGGGTGCACTTGCTTGTCGAGAAGCCCATCGCCAGCGCACGCGCGGGTGTGCAGGAACTGATCGATATCTGCGCGGACAATGCCGGCATTCTGATGACGGCCTACAACATGCGCTTCCTGCAGTCGCTGCAATTTTTCCGGGAGAGGCTGGTTGGCGGCGAGGTCGGGAGGGTCGTGTCCGTGAGGGCCGAGATCGGACAATATCTCCCCTCGTGGCGGCCAGGCACAGATTATCGACAGACCGTCTCGGCACGGGCGGCGCTTGGAGGCGGGGTCTTGCTGGAACTCAGCCACGAGATCGATTACCTGCGCTGGCTTTTCGGCGACATCAAATGGGTCAGCGCCGTACTGGGCACACAGAGCAATCTGGAAATCGACGTCGAAGACACCGCGCATCTGACTTTGGGGTTTGCTGCAAAGAATGATGCCAAACCCCTGATTGCTTCCCTGAGCATGGATTTTGTCAGACAGGACACCACGCGTATCTGTGTTGCCATCGGGGAAACGGGAACCTTGCGCTGGAACGCGATAGCGGGGACTGTCGAGGTTCTCAGGGGAGGGGAGACGGCCTGGCAGACACTGTTTGCCCAACTCTCGCAAAGAGACGAGTCATATATTGCTGAGTGGAAACACTTCCTTGATTGCATTGCGCAAAAATCCCCCCCCATGGTTTCCGGGCAAGACGGTCTTGCGGTGCTGAATGTCATTCAGGCCGCACGGCTTTCCTCGGCAAGTAAAACCGTAGTGGCAGTCGAATAGCAGGATGAGGAAAGGAAATTCGGAGACGTGATGGATGTCGTTGCCTTGATCTGCGCGCGTGGGGGCTCCAAGGGCCTGCCCGGCAAGAACATCCGGCCGCTGGCCGGAAAGCCGCTCATTGCCTGGGCGATCGAACAGGCGCTGGCGGTCAAGTGGGTACGGCGCATCATCGTGTCCACCGACTCGGAGGAGATTGCGGCAGCAGCGCGCGCCGCCGGGGCGGAGGTGCCGTTCCTGCGTCCTGCGGACCTGGCCCGGGACACCAGCCCCGAGTGGCTGGTATGGCGACATGCCCTTGAGTATTTGAAAGCGAACGAGGGTGGCTATCCCGACGCGCTGATCGTCGTGCCCGTCACGGCGCCATTGCGGGCAGTTGAGGATCTGGAACGTTGCCTGGACGAATACGAAAAAGGCGGAGCCGACACGGTCATCACGGTGACCGACGCGCATCGCAGCCCGTATTTCAATATGGTCAGAAGCCAGGCTGATGGCTACACCAGCCTGGTCATTCCGCCGGATACCGCTGTCAGCAGGCGCCAGGATGCTCCCGTGGTCTATGACGTGACCACCGTGGGCTATGTGGTCAGACCGGACTTCGTGATGACCAGAAATGGAATTTTTGAAGGCAGGGTGCGCCATGTCCGCATCCCGCACGAGCGGGCCCTGGATATCGACACCCTTCTTGATTTCAGGATTGCCGAATGCCTGCTGGCGAGCAGCAAGGAACCTTGATGAAAACGATCGCGGAATTGATGGACATGAAAGGCCGGCGTGCCTTGATCACCGGCGCGACCGGCGGCATCGGGCGGGTGATCGCCCAGACCCTGGCCGAATTGGGCGCCGATTTGATCCTGGTGGACAGGCCGGGTTCGGACTATGCCCCGCTTGCCAGCGAGATCAAGCGATTCGGCCAAGTGGATGTCACCAATATCGATTGCGATCTTGAGAACCAGGCCGACCGCGAGCGGCTGGTTCAGGTTGTCCTGGATGGTGGCGCCGGACTCGACGTGCTGGTGAACAACGCGGCCTTCGTCGGCACCTCCGGCTTGCAAGGCTGGGTCACGCCGTTCGAGGAGCAGTCCGTGGAAACCTGGCGCCGCGCCCTGGAAGTCAACCTGACGGCGGCATTCGACCTGGCCAAGGGGCTCTCACCGGCCTTGAGGAAAAGCGGGCACGGAAGCATCATCAACGTCGCTTCCATCTATGCGACGCTCGGCCCCGACTACAGCCTGTACGAAGGCACCGCGATGGGCAACCCGGCGGCCTATGCCGCTTCCAAGGGTGGGTTGGTGCAATTGACGCGCTGGCTTGCGACGACACTTGCGCCGGATGTGCGCGTGAACGCCATTTCGCCCGGCGGCGTTTTCAGGAATCAACCCGATGCCTTCGTGAAGCGCTACGAAGCCAGGACCCCGCTGGGGCGCATGGCGACCGAGGATGACTTCAGGGGTGCTGTTTGCTACCTGGCCAGCGATCTTTCCACCTATGTCACGGGCGAGAATCTCATGGTGGATGGGGGATGGGCGGCTTGGTAAGACAGCCATCACAGTTCATGCCGGCAATTCGAGAAATTATTGAGCGCATTCGCTATTGGCGCGGCACTGACAGGATTGGTCCAGACGTACCCTGGACCCACTGGCGCCTCCATTTTAAGAGCACCATGAAAGCCCTTTGTTGTGCCAAATTCGGGTCTTTCGGAAAGGGGGCAGAGTTTCGACCAGGGGCCTATGCAATAGTGTGTTCAAAAATCAGAATCGGAGACAAAGTCGTTATCCGCCCCGGCACTATGCTGTTTGCAGATCCCCGCGAAGGAGGGGCTGGAATTACGATTGAAGACGAAGTGTTAATCGGCTCGGGTGTCCATATTTATACGTTGAATCACCGTTTTGATGACTCAACAACTCCAATTATTGATCAAGGCCACATGGCATCACAGGCAGTAATGCTGCGGCGTGGCTGCTGGATTGGTGCCAATGCGATCATCCTGCCTGGCGTCGAAATCGGCGAAAACGCTGTGATTGGTGCAGGTAGCGTGGTGACCAAATCTATTCCCCCAAAGGTATTGGCAGTAGGTGCACCAGCCAAAGTAATCAAGCAGCCGCCCAACCATGATGCAGCTTTCTGAGTACGGAAACTCCCGTGCGCTATACGCTGGCTGGTTGCAGCAGTTGCCGACCGAATGCCATTGGGCCGTGGCCGACTCGGCGCTACTGCAGGCAATTGCCTTGAACAAGCCTGTTCAACGTGGGCCAAGGGGTAGGCGCTTGGAAATGTTGGTAAGGCTGTTTGCCAAGATACGGTTAGTTTATCTTCTGCTGCTAGTGGTAGGCGCAATCGAGTTGGTTAGACTACTGCTGCAACAAAGGCGTGAATCAGGTATTGCCGAACCGGGAATGGCTGGTTTGGCTGGTGAATTCCAATTGCCTGCCTTTTATTTCGTGGGTTTTGGTGCAGGCGCTGAGGAGCAACTCTTTGCCAGATACTGTGCAGAGATTGATTCACCTGTTGGTCGGATAGACCAAACCAAGGTTGAGACCATGGGGCGTTTGCGTCGTGTGGGCATACTAAGAGCCTTCAAGACACTGTTTCGCTCAGTGCGTTTAGCTAGGCAGGCCATGGCGCACCTGCCGGAGATTTACAAATCAAGAGAAGTTGATTTCTTAACATTTATTGGCTTGCGGATCAGTTACTTCAGTTATGTGAGTGCTTGGTTCGAGAAACTACCGGCGCATGTGCCAGATATCAGAGAAGTGTGCTTTTTAGCTGCTGATACTGCTGCCTTTGCGGCTGCCAATACGGGCCTGCCTACCCGTTTTATGCAACACGGGCTTATGCGACGTAGTGAGGTTCTGCCGCATTTTAATCGTGTTGATGCCTTAACTCATGATGAGTCTGATTATTTCCGACAGCATCTGCCGCGGGCGGCCATTTACCTTGCACGAACCAACTCTAATCAGATACCGGATCGCGACCACCACTGTATTTTGGTTGCCTCGATATATGGGCGTTATGAAGAGATGCGCCGCATCTTGCCTTTTCTTGAGGTCGCCGCCCAGCTTGGTGTGGCCATCCATGTACGTCCCCATCCTCGCGAAAATCTCGGCTTCTGGCAAACAGTTCGCTTACCTTTTGATGTCTCGATGGAAGATCGTGATGCCACCTTCGACGACGCGCTGGACAGGCTGCAACCGGCTCTGGTGGTGTCCTGGTTTTCTACCGCTCTCGTCGATGCCCTTTACCGGGGCGTAATTCCGGTCAGCGTGAGCGCGTGCGATGACCCGGATATTCAGGACATGGTCTATCCCTTGTTTAAGCATTGTCTGCACTGGCCAACCGATCAGGTGGAGTTGAAGAAAATAATCGCGGACCGAGATTCCCGCGAACAAGCACTCGCCCGTCTCAGGGATGGGATGGAATAGGGCCAACAAATGAGTCTCTCGGTCTTTGTGCCTCGCCTGACGGATGCGAACAACACAAATCCCCAGATCGCCAACGCAAAGGCATTGCTGCTACGGTGGCCAGACGATTCGGTGCGGGTAACCGCGCTCCATTACGGCACGCCGGATCCCAAGCTGCGTGAAAAGAATGAAATATTCCTTGTCAAGCTCTGGCGGTGGAGATTTTGGCGGGCAAGCATGTTTCTTGCTTATCAGGGGCGATATGACGCCATCTTCTATCCAGGTGCCGATATTGCTGATGACCTTGGTTGGAGGTTCCGTGACTGGACAGGTCGCAGGGTGCCAATCATTGCAACGCTAGAGGGCTTGGTAGGCAATCTTGAACGGGAGCAGCAATACTCAGAGTGGGCCGGTCATTCCGTCTATTGTCAACGCGTTCCATCCGAAGTAATCGCCCGTTGCGATCGTGTAGTGGGGCGCGCGGATCGCATCATCGCCCTCAGCCCATTTCTTGCGAGGATAGGGCGGCAAGCATACGGCGAAAAGTTCGAAGTGCTGCCCCTAGGCATTGAAAGGAATATTTTTAATGATCAAGGACGCGCCCCTAAGGACAGTTTTTCCGTCGTCGGCTGCGGGCGCCTCTATGATAACAAGCGCCCGGATTTGTTCCTGCAACTGGCGTTGCGGTTTCCCAGCGTCGAGTTTACATGGTACGGGGATGGCGAGATGCGTTCGCCGCTATTGCATGAAAAGCAGAGGCTTGGGCTGAAGAATGTTCATTTCCCCGGTTCTGTCTCCCCCTTTCATTTGGCCGATGCTTTCCGGCGCGCCCATCTGTTTGTCCTTCCGTCATTGTCCGAAGGTGCTCCCAAGGTGCTCCAGGAAGCATCCGCGTGTGGCTTGCCAGTCATATGCTTTGGGTTTTATGAAACACCGCATGTGGTTGATGGGGAAAATGGCTTCGTGGTCTGGGATGACGAACAACTTTTTTTCAGGGTTGAGCAATTGCTGAACGATCCAGCTTTGGCGGAAAGACTGGGAAAACGGGGCGCTGAAATGGCCCGCAGCTGGGATTGGGATATTGTTGCGCCGCAATGGTTGGCTGCTGTCAGCGGCGTGCTGAATGGCTGAGCCATGGGACTATCGGCTGAGCGCAGAAGTATCTTGGCATTGATAGGAAGTTTTTTTGAGATAGTTGATACTCAATGAGCGAGAACAGACCCGG
>SXGU01021443.1_pt1 | contig 12833 bp, 11 predicted proteins | sample 3174531 | NCBI WGS metagenome assembly SXGU01 (sample SAMN11356863, study PRJNA531348) | freshwater metagenome | isolation source: freshwater sample F1-140 | place: China: Fuxian Lake, Yuxi | collected 2017-12-25 | reverse complement strand
GGCCCGGCGATGGCAGCATCTTCGGGCCATTCGGGCTCAGTGACAACCGGGATCGAACAGGTTTCGAGACCTGCTTTAATGGACGACAAACCGCACGGATTCGCCCCCGAACACAGGGCCGAGACGGCGCGGCACGCGACCACCAACCTCAATTAATCAACATTCAAGCGTGAGGACTGAATGAGAAGGGAACCGTCGCACATCCCAACCGGCGTGGATCACACGGAGCTTCAACCAGTTTCACCGAACGATCGCAAACTGTCTGCACCGAAAACGGAACCGGTTTTGCGTGTCACGGCAGACGCAAAAGGGCGCCACCCGGGTTGTTGGGCTAGATCCGCAACCAAGCATCGACCACGGTTGTCCCGTGGCTATACGCTCACCGCCATTGCCGTACTGACGAGTTTGCTCCTAACCGGCCGCGCTTCACCTCTTCTGACGAACGCCGACACCCACTTTCCCTTTCCGGTAGCGATCAGGGCAATCGATCCGAGGACAGTTGAGGTGGCAATCCCCGGGGTTGGGATTGAGCAAGTGCGGCTGATTGGTGTCGACCTGGCTGGACCGTTTGTGGCAGGTCAGGACACCGGGTGCCTCACCGACGAAGCGAAGCGGTTCATCCAGACACGAATGCCGAGTGGCGCACCGCTAGTGCTCGTTGCCGATCCGACCCAACCAGCCCGTGACACTGACGGACGGCTACTCCGTCATGTGATCATCGAAACCGATCCGAATGCTCCTCTCCTTGCTGAGTCCGTGCCCGACCCAACGGTGCGCGCACTCATGAACCTCGGGTACCTGCTTGTTGCCGGTGGGTACGCAAGGGTGCGCTCACTCCCAAACCCTTCAATCTACACCCCTCAACTCAGGGTGGCCGAAGACAATGCACGTGCGGAGGGAAGTGGTATCTGGTCACCTGCAGCGTGCGGAGGTTTGCTGACCACTGACGGCACTTCCCTCAACCCAGACAGCTCTGCCGGTATCGATCCGACGGGTCTCCTGCCTTTCACGGCTCCAGAACTCGAGTTGCCACCTGCAGTCAGGGTCATCCTAGGTGATAATCCCGCATTTGATGCTGCCCTCGCACCTGGACGCGCCGCGGTGGCAACAGCAGTAGCCGCTGCCAATTCGCAGATGGAGACAACGTTCGCGATATTGACCGCAATCCCGCGTATCGCTGCCACGAATGGAGGTTCGGGCCACTCCCAACCTCTGGCTACCTTGACACCACCACCGCTTCCGGTCCCCACGCCAGACCCTTAGAGTTAGCCGGACGACACCCCGCGACTTGTCTGCGACACGAGGCCAATGTAGGCGAACGCAGTTGGGTGTGCGGAACCGTCTTGAAGTCAGCCCTAGAGGAGCTACGTGGCGGGTGGTTTCTATCTGCGAATGAGTGCCTCTTCGGCCCCGGCGTGAACTCGCCTGTTTTTGACGATAACCGGTCGTCGGGGTCACTCAAACACAGTCCTGTGGACATGACCGGGACGACAGAAGACCGCGGCAACCAGGGCGTCAGCGAAGCGTCTCTCCATTCACGGTGCGATGGGGAGGGGTGAGGTGTTCCCCGGCATGCGCCAACCGGCCCGTCGAGACTCCGGAAATGTAGGCACGCCTGCTTGTTCGAGGGTCAGAACGCCCGCACGTCCACGAATATTCGCCCAACCGGCCCTCGCGAGTTGCCTTGGGCGCGAGCCGTCATCAAGCGAGGAACGAGCACACATGAGCGATGCGATGGCGGTGGTGCGAGGTTCCGAGTTGGCACCGGATGCGCGACGCACCACGTCCCTCGCGCAAGCAGCATTGCCTCGCGCACCTTGGCCCGGAAGTTGCACCAACCTTTGCACGCGGATCCATCGACACCCAGTGCGACCGGACCCCCATCGGCCATGGCTAGCGCTCGATCGGGCGCGGAAACATCCCGGATCGGAGCAATGCCCGAAGTCAGGCGCATGTTTGACGGCAGCGAGTAAGCAACCCTTGCTCCTGCCATCAAAGTGAACTCGTCCGGCGCCATGAAGACCACATGGGCATGCCGGACGTCGGCGCCAACCGATCCAGGATGGCCCATGTACGCCACCGGTCGCCGGTCAGACCGGTCATTCCGGAACTCGTCCTACCGTCTCTGCAACATGCAGGTGAGGTCGTACTCCGAAGGCACGCGCCAGTCAGGCTGGTCAGCCAATCAATGGTCCGTGACACTGAAAGTTGAACATGGAGCCACCACAACCTGTGTCATCGCGCACGCATCGGGACCGTGGCATGTTTCAACCAGGCGCTTGGTGTCGGGAGTGATTGATGCCTCATCCTGCACCAAGTCAACCGGCGGGAGGCCTCCCTTGGATCACCCGGGCGACATGCTTGATCCGGATGCACGTAGCCAAGCACCAACGTTTCGGGCCGCAACGTTCCGGGTGTCGAGGCGACACCCATTTGGGGAGAGGGAAAGATGAACGGACGCCTACGTGCATCCACTGCGCGGGAGTTCCGTGAGGTCGACTTGGATGGAGACGGCAACTGCTTGCGGTTTGAGGCGACCCCAGATTGGGTGGAGGGTTCGCGGGCAGTTGAACAAGTTGGCAGTCTGGGCATCCGGCACCGTGCGTGCCAGCGACTGGTACAGGTGTTGGGTTTTGACGAGGCCGGTGCCAACGACGTCTTCCCAAATATCCACCACGGTGTTTGGGGAGGCGGGAAGATCGGCCGTTCGTCCAACAAAGTGAGTCACAGCAGCGCGGGCCGTCAGACCGCCGTCCGGAAACTCCGTTCCCCTGTCCATGGTCGCAAGTACGGTTGCATGGCGAACACGAAGTGCATCCATGGATTGCATTTTTCGGCGCTAAGCCAACGCAGGGTCGGTAGCGTGCGTCGCCGTCTTCAGCTCGGTGGACACGCAAGCTCACGTCAACCGACTACACTGCAAGCGCCCGCCCCTCTGGGGTCCCCACTGGAATTGCAAGGAAGACAAAGATGCGCATCGTGATCACGGAACCGGGAACGGCACTCGGTCAGTCGCTTGTGAAGCACCTTTCAAGTTCGCATGACGTCGTGCAACTCAGCGGTGACGCGCTTGATCCCGCAGCCTGCGCCGCGGCCGTATCGAACGCCGATGCCGTTATCGATCTGCGACCAGTGGCGTCGGTAGACACCGCACCTGATCCCGGCACGCTGTCAGATCCAAAGTCGTGGAAGGCAGCCGGTGTTCATTTGGAACACCTTTCGCGCGGTACGTATGTGCTCATGCGTGCAGCGGTTGAGGCCGGCGCCTCGAGGTACATTCTTGGCAGCACATTGCGCCATTTCGAGGGCTACGACCCGACCTTTTCCGTCGCAGAGTCCTGGCGCCCGCGCCCGGACGTCGATGATCCTGCCGGTCTCGGCGCGTATCTCGCCGAAGAGACTGCCCGGCAACTTGCCCTTGTCGAACCATTTGCGGTCGTTTGCTTGCGTTTCGCCACGATATCAACCGGCGAAAGTCCGATCACGGGTGACGAAGTCCATGTCGCCGACGCAGTTCAGGCATGCGTGCGTGCCCTCGAGGCACCCCTCGCCATAAGTGAGACATATGCGCGGACCACCCTTGCTTCAGGTTGGTGGGTATTCCATGTTCCCGGTGGTGGAGACGCCTCGCGCTTTCCGGTCGGAGCTGCGCGGGGGATCGGGTACGCGCCGGCACATGATTGCAGGGTGGCCTCAGTCGTAGGTACGCGAGCTCCGCGTGACACATCAACCGTGTCGTCTCGCGTCACACGACGGGTCACGATGTTCGGCGCCGGAGGCCCACTCGGAGCGGCCACGGCACCACACCTCATGAGCGCATACACCGTTCGCCTGACGGACGCAAGGTCACTCGCCGAGATTCGCGATGCAAACCAGCCCCAGTCCCCGGGGGCGCCGCTGCCTTCGCCATGCACGGAACCACACGAGTCAGTGATCTGCGATGTCACCGACCCAGTGGCCGTCTCCGCTGCTTGCGAAGGTGCAGACGCGATCATCAACCTGACGGTTATCCGGCACGACGTACCCGGATCATTCAAGGTCAATCTGGAAGGCGCCTACTACATCATGCGTGCCGCACGTGCCCACGGAATTCGACGGTCAGTCCACACCGGCCCCGCGTTGAACCTTCACGATCGGCCCGCGGGATATGGGCACGAGTTCGCAGTGCCCGACGACGCGCCGGCGCGAACCGGCGTCTGGCAGTACACGGTGGCCAAATATCTGGGACAGGAAGTCGTGCGTCTGGCGGCCGAGGCGTACGGTCTCGAGTCACCCACTCTCGTGTTTTGCGCTTTCGTGAACCCTGACGTCGCTGAACCTGCCCCGGGAGGCCCGCACCCGATGTCAATCTCGTGGGATGACGCCGGACGCGCACTTCGCCACACCGTCGACGCCCCGGGCTACCCTGCCCCCTATGAGCTCATGCACATCACGGCTGATCTCCCTCACGACCGCTACTCGAACGCAAAGGCAAAGGCGCTCCTGGGGTGGTCACCGCGTGACAATCTTGTCAATCTGTACGCACGCCACCCCTGAAGGGCCCCTGTTCGAGCCAGTCGCCAGTACTCATGGTCATCGGCCCGTTTTCTTGGTCCTCATGGCTCGTCTATTGCCCGATCGTCGCAGATGGTGCATACGAGATGTTGAGTTGCGGGGTGTCAATCGGTACACCCCCTGCCTGGTGTGAAGCCATGAGGAAGTCAAGGGCACCGGTTGTCAGTAGCGTGCGCGTGGCGGGCACTGACGGGACACCTGTTTCGATCATGTCCTGTACCCCTTCGATGAGCCAAGCAAAATGGGAAAACGGCTCCTGGGTCCCCATGCCGAAGCGGAATGCGATGCGTGAGACAGCGTCGCTACCGGGCAACGTCACGTCGGCGGCAATCGCCCACTGTGGCGTGACCGTCTCGGGGATCATCGCCATCGCCCGGGTGCCGTCGCGATAGTCGATCAGGAAGGCCGAGGCGTCCGGGGCTAGTGACCGGGCATCACCTGGGGTAGCTCGGTCACAGACCTGCATTGCGGCCTGCATCAGTGACTGATCCCACGCACCACGGTCCATTGCGGTCCACGCTTCATCGCCGACAAGGCATTGCACTCTTGCGATACCGGTCTCGCCACCATGGCGACGCTCCATGATGCACTGGAGGGCCTCGAGGGCGTGGAATCCGTACGCCTCCATTGGTGGCGGAGACACGACCACTGCCTGATGAACCCGCGTCCCGATGGGAATGTCGACCCGGGGAGAACGCCAAGAGACCGGCGCGGTACTCACCGATGATCCGGCCATCAACGGGATGCCAAGCCGAGCGGCTCGGTCGACGATTGCGTGCGCGTCATCCCACCCTACGCCGAGGTGCTTGTCGATGAAGACTGGCACCACGCATCCCAGTTCCTCGAAGACATCGGCGACGGCATCGAACCAGGCGCGTCGCGGATAGAGACGTTGTCCACGGGCGTTGAGCGGGTACTCGCCGTGTTCGCCGATGATGAGCACACCATTGACAGCGATGGTGTCTGTGTCAAGCGTAAGCGCTTCACGGATTGTCGAAAAGATCGGGACCCCAGTCCGGTCGGACCATCCGCGAGAGAGATCGTTCTCCGGAAACTGGTCGATGAACATCGAAGCCACATCGACCCGTGGCCGACGGATGCGCCCGTCGACATCGGTCGGCAAGGGTGTCTCGGTGAGCGTTCGGACTGTCTCTCCGTAGTCAAGCGCGTGCCGGTCGTAGACGTGGGGCCACGAGTAATCCCCAAGAAGCTTGCTTACGATCACGTCGGCATGTGAACGGGGCCGATACACAGTGCACAGTGCGGCGACACGGGGTCTCGTAACCGATGCCGGAGCAAAAACCCTTGCGTCGCCGTTTTCCACTGACATCACCATTCTCCCCCGGTTCGAGCGCGGTTGCACTGTAAGCCGACAGCATACTGCGCGACGCCGATTGACTTCCCGGCGCAATATTTGACACAATGACTGTATGGAACTACCGAACCAAACCCCGGCCGTGAGCACTTGGAACCGCGCGGGCAGCGTCCTCACTCTTCTAGGCATGCGGCGCCCGTTCGCTACTGGCCGTTTCATTCATAATTGGCAGGTCGGGAGCAAGGACTTGTTCCCATCAGCCACGGGCAAGCATGGGCGTAGGGGTGCACCCTCGAGGCGCCGGTCGAGCCAAACGAAAAATGGACGGATTTCGATGACCATCACTCCCACCCTGGTTCCCGTGCAATACAACCGCCACAACTTGAAGAGCCGCTTCCTTGAGGAACTCGAGAAGCGGATACTGATTTATGACGGGGGCTTCGGCACCCAGATCCTGGCCCGGCAGCACTTGCTTAGCGACGAAGACTACTTGGGAAATCCGCAGCGCGGACCACACGAGATACTGGGGACGACGCGTCCCGAACTCCTCGAGGAAATCCACGCCGACTATCTTGCAGTCGGTGCGGATGTGCTTGAGACTGATACCTTTCAGGGCAGTCCCAGGCGGTTGCGTGAATGGGGCCTCGTCGACAGGGCATACGAGATCAACTTCAATGCCGTCGCGTGTGCCCGCCGGGCCGCCGACCGCTTCTCAACGCCAGACCGGCCCCGCTTCGTTGCGATGTCGCTCGGACCAACTGGTGCCCTCCCCAGTGGGGATGAGGCGTCCCTGATCGCCCTCTCGCTAGGTCCGGACGGAGAACCTCTTTACCGCTCCCTCTTCGAGGAACTCGCCGAAGGTGCACGGTTGCAAGTAACCGCCGCGATCCACGCCGGTGCCGATGTCATCATCATCGAGACCCAATTCGACATCCTCGAGACGCGTGCCTTCATTTCCGGTTGCACGCGCGCATTCCTTGATACGGGAACCCGATTGCCGATCCAGTGCCAGATAACGTTGGAGATGTCCGGGCGCATGCTGCTTGGCACCGACCCGGTTGCGGCGGTGACGATACTCGAGGGTCTTCCAATCGACCTGATCGGCCTTAATTGTTCGACAGGCCCCGATTACATGCGGGAACCGATCCGCGTCATTTGCGAGACATCCCGGCTACCCGTCACCTGCATCCCGAACGCCGGTCTCCCCTTGAACGTCGACGGTCAGGCGGTCTACCCATTGGAACCCGGTCCGATGGCGGACGAGTTGGTTGACTTCGTGAAGGAGTTCGGCGTGAATGTCGTCGGCGGTTGCTGCGGTTCGACGCCGGAGCATATCGCCGAGCTTGTTGCCCGACTGGACGGGAAGGCACCGCGTGCAAGGTCTGTTCCGCACGTGCCACGCATCGCTTCGGCGTTGCGCGCCTTCGACCTCTTCATGGACCCGGCCCCACTGATCGTGGGCGAACGGGTCAACTCACAGGGGTCACGGGTTGCCAAGCGCGCCCTCCTCCGTGACGATTACGACAAGTTGATCGAGATCGCCAGAGAGCAAGTCGAGAACGGATCTCACGCCCTCGATATCTGCGTGGCCCTGACCGAGCGCGCCGACGAGGTGTTCCAGATGGCAACCATCGTGAAACGCCTCGGAGCATCATTTGAAACACCTCTGGTGATCGACACCACCGAAGTTGAGGTAGTGCGGGCCGCCCTCGAGGTCTATCCGGGCAGGGCCATCCTGAATAGCATCCACGCGGAGAACCGGTCCGAACGGATCGACAAGTGGGTGCCGTTGATGAGAGAACACGGCGCGATTGCCGTGGCAATGTGCATCGACGAGCGAGGCCAGGCGACCGATGCCCAGTGGAAGTTCGAGGCAGCCGAGAAAATCCACACGATTGTGTGCGGCGAGTACGGCATGCCCCCGGAAACCCTCGTCTTTGACGCGCTCACCTTCCCAATCACCACTGGTCAGGCAGAACTTGCCAATGCAGCCGTCGAGACGATCGAGGCAATCCGCCTGATCAAGTCCCGCCTGCCCGGCGTGCTGACCATCCTCGGGGTGAGCAACCTGTCTTTCGGGATCGATCCCTATGCGCGGGAGATCCTCAACTCTGTCTTCCTTTTCCACGCAGTGAAGGCCGGCCTGGACCTCGCCATCATCAATCCGGCACATGCGCGACCCTACGCCGGCATTCCCGATGTCACCCGTGACTTTGCCGAGGCGGCCATTTTGAACCGTTCACAATCAGCGTTGACGGACTTCATCGAGCACGTTGACGGGATGATCGCAACCGGCGACGCCGGTAACGGCCCAGACAACCCCAAACCCGGAGTGATTGAACCCGAGGGCACTGACGAACGCATCAAGCACCGGATCCTCGAACGTCGCAAGGACGGGGTAGAGGTTCTCGTGGACAACGCGATTGCCGAACGCACCGCGCTTGGGGTACGTCGCCACGATGCAGCGGTCGACGTGCTGAATGATGTCCTTCTTCCGGCGATGAAGCAGGTCGGCGATGAGTTTGGGGCGGGCAAGCGCATCCTTCCTTACGTCCTGCAGTCCGCTGAAGTCATGAAGAAGTCCGTCGCGCGCATGGAGACCTATCTCGAACGCATCGAGGGTGTCACGAAGGGCACGGTCGTTCTGGCGACGGTCTACGGTGACGTCCACGACATCGGCAAGTCCCTCGTGCAGACAATCCTTGCCAACAATGGCTACACGGTCCATGATCTCGGCAAGCAGGTCCCTGTGACCGAGATCGTTGAAGCAGCGATGCGCCACGGTGCCGACGTCATCGGGCTTTCCGCTCTTCTCGTCAATACCAGCCGTCAGATGCCTCTTGTCGTTCGTGAATTGCATCGTCGAGGCCTCGAAATCCCGGTCCTCATCGGCGGTGCGGCGATCAATCGTCTATTCGGGGCACGGGTCAATTTCGTGGATGACGCGAAATCCACCCGGTATGCCGGAGGGGTGTTCTATTGCAAGGACGCATTTGAAGGCCTCGACTGGGTCGAGGAACTCACCCAGTCCGTTGACCGGAACGCAGTCATCGCTCGCGTCCAGACTGAACCATCCCGGGTGGCCTGACCTGGTTGGTCGTAGGAGTAAGCATCCATGGTTTCTGCAAGCGCAAACCTACCCGGCCAGCAAAACCATGTGTCACGCGTGCGCACCGTCCGTGATTGCACGGTCCCGCCGAACCTCGCGACACCTGGTTCAGTCATCACGATTGATCCCCGGCACCTCGATACCCTATTGCCATACCTCGACCGAAATACCCTGTTCCGCCATCACTGGGGATACCGGCCGGTTCTCAACCCCGAACCCGTCCTCCCTGCCGAACGCGCCTTGGCGCGCAAGCAGGAGTGGGAGAGGATGCTTGTCCGCGAACTCGAACCCGAACTGCAACGATTGTGGCGAGACGCCAAGCGGGAGGGTTGGCTTCGCCCCTCTGCAGCCTTCGGGATCTTCCCGGTGCAGGCAGACGGCGATGTGTTGATTGTCTACGACCCCGTCGCATTCATTGAGGGGGCCCGCGGAACCTCGTTGCCAGTTCGTTCCCGCTTCAGTTTTCCGCGACAGCCCGAAGATGGTTCTCCCCGCAACAAGGGACGTCTGTGCCTTGCGGACTACTTTCGCCCGATTGAATCTGGGGAATACGACACCGCAGGCTTCCAGGTGGTCACCGCCGGTGCAATCGCTAGCCAAACCGCAGCAATGCTTCAGCGAAACGACGAGTACGACCGGGGCTTCAAGGTGCACGGTTTGGCTGCCACGGTCGCGGAAGCGATGGGCGAATTCATTCAACTGCGAATTCAATTGGCAATGGGAGTACCAAAGGGGCAAGGCCTCAGGTACTCATGGGGTTACCTCGCGTGTCCAGACATTGCAGATCAGGTAAAGGTCCTCGATCTCCTTCCCCGTGCCAGTTCGGAACTCGGCATCGCCCTGACCTCAGGGTTCCAGTTCGATCCAGACCAGACCACCGCTGCCCTCGTGGTTCATCACCCCGACGCAATCTACTTTGCAGTCCTCGGCGGTGACGCGATTACCGACGAAACGGCCGATTAGGCGGGACCAATCCGTATGGAGACGGTGACCGCAGTCTCCGCATGCGGGGCGATCGTCCCGCTGTTGGTCGATGTGGTCGGCGGTGCTGCGATCGGCCTGATTGGTGCCATCGGGACTGTTGGCACCGTGGGAGGCATTGTCCTCGCAACTCACACCTCCAGTGGGACAACAGTCTGCACGAACGGCGTTCAACGTGCGTCCCTCGTCTGTACTGCCATCGCCGTGACTTGCTTCGGAACGTATTCCTGCCTGTCCAGTAAGGCATCTCATGGGGGCGTCGCTGCCGCTTTCCTCGTTGAAGAGGCGGTGTCCGTCGCCTGCCTTGGCACTGCATGGGCCGTACTGAATGGAACCGCCTCAAGGTCAAGGGCGAACACCAGCGAAAGCGCGTTCACGCCCACGGTTGTGGATGTCACATTCAGTCCTCGGTCACTCAATACTCTCGGGAGACATGTTCCTGTGATCGTCACTGCAACCGGTATCGCCACATCGGGGTTGCTTGATCTCGGCGCGGGCCCAACGTTCGCGCACGGAAGCATGGCGGGGCGTCTTGGCATCACCGCCACGCTTGGGGCACTGCATCCAGTCGTTACGACCATCCCTTGACGGATCGTCCCCGATGACCGCCCGGGCTGTGTCCAGACCATCGGTGTCGTACCACCGATCATCGGCACCGTTCTCGCAACCGTGCAGAAACCGGTTCAAGTGAACGACCGTACTTTCAGGAAGCAGTAGGCGGTCTAGTGCCTTGCGGTGCAAAGAAGTGGCCTTGGCCAGGTCATCCACTTCAATCCGCGATTGATCCCTGAGTGACCCAACACGGGTACATCAGGCACGACCACAGGAACCGACACACGTCCAACCGCGCCAATGGGGTGTAAGCGAAAGACCGTGCAAGGCCGATGTAGGTTGGGTGGTCGGCAAGAAGCCAGTTTGGCAATTCCCGACCACCCACGATTTGAAGCGCACCGAACTGGGGATGGATTGACCAACGCCCTCGGTCCTCGTTCTCAACCGCGCGCTTCGCAACTGCTTCGTCAAGGTAACCCTTCATGACGTGCATCATGGCGAGATACTGCATTTCCTGTTCCAGAACCTAGCACGTCACACACAAAAATCTCCCCTGTCAACACACCCTTGTAGGAATGAAACGGTGTCGCCAAACACTCACGGCCTGGACTGTCGGCCTGCAGAAGATGGTCAAGCACCGTTGGAAATCATCACCGGGTGCGCACGACAAGTTCTCCTTTGGGACGCATGGCACTCACTAGCGATGCCTCGTGCCAAGTCTTTGGTCGCTCAATGTCATCGTGACCAACTGGCCTGATCAGGCGCGAGTGACGGTCAGGCACCCGTTCTGGCATGAGAGACAGGAGAGACCGCCGACGTGCCTCGGTGCCTCACCGCGTCCGGCATTGGTATGCCTTCAAACGACTGAATCCACGCAAACCGCGATACGCTTGAACGGCAACTGAAAGTCGTGGGCACGCGAGGTTCGGACAGACCAACGATGTCGTCAAGTGTCATGCCGCCGTGGTGGACGCGAAAGCGGTGGCGGCTTGTCATGGCCGTAGTCTGGGGCGTCTGCGTGTGCTACCCCAATCCCGGTGTCCTTGTGCGGTCAATCCAGAACGCATGGCGTCCAGTGATTGATGCGGACGTGGTGCGGGACTGGGCGCTTACATTGCCCGCCAACCCACGACAGATCGAGGCGGCCGTACTCGAACGAATCACATATGCGGTGCCATGGAAAACTGATGGCGTGCCGTGGACGTTCCCGACCCCGGCAGAGGTGATGGCGCGCAACGCCGGAGACTGCCAAGGGCGCGCGGTCGTACTTGCAAGTGTCTTCGAGGCGCGAGGCATGCCATATCGGTTGGAAGCGTCATTCGACCACATCTGGGTCGACTATCCGGGACGCAAGGGCACCGGGATAGAAAACCCGAACAAGGTAATGGTCCGGCGTGCGCCGACTTCCGACGGGTGGGCCTCACGGATGAGACTGCCCGAAATCGATTGGGCCGAGTCGTGGCGAATTGAGCGCGAATACTTCTGGGACACCGCGCCGTGGCTACGACGCATTCTCATTGCATCGGGGTGGATTGTCCTCGCACTGATCCCAACGATCCGTCGACGCGCCCTTTCAATCGACACGCACATCCCATCGTCCCACCACCACGACGCGACCGTGACCGCTACTCACTGACAGGCAGTCTCCCGGGAAGTGTGCAAGAAGAGTGTGGTGGCGACCTGAGGATTGCACCGGAGGCAATCGCGCGCACTCCGGCCGGGATGCACGACGGGCATATCCTGCATGCGTAGGATCGGCGGTGATCCGGTGCAAGGCCGGCGCGGTCGCCCGGTCCGTCCCGTCAGTGCCACCCGCCGGCACCGGGGCGGGGACATCCCCGCCCGGGTCTGACCGGACTGGATCGGCCCAAGGGGTGTGCCGGGGTTGACCCGGATCGATTGCCCTGCCGGGTACGGCACCTACGCGGGATGGATGGAAGTCCGGCTGTTGTCATGGTTGCATGTGATCCGGAGGTGCATCGGGGTCACACCAGAAGTCCATGGGGAGGGTTTCACGCCTGTGCCGGCAGCTGGATCGCCGGGTCATCCGGGGTTCCGGTTCGCGACTGCGTCGTCACGACCGAGTTCCTAGCACAAGTGGTAACGGGCCCGATCCACCCTCAGGGCGACGAATGATTCCGCGCCGGAACCGGGGTGGGATGGGTGGTGCGATCCCGCCCCATTCCAAGGGTGTCTTGAAAAGTGGAACCACGCATGAGAAAGGCGGAGAACGGGATGGGGGCAACGGCGGTGTCCGGATCCGGAATGCCTGGATCAGTCACCGGGGCCGGGCCGCTTCCCATCCCTGACCATTTATTGTAT
>SXGU01516497.1_pt1 | contig 12838 bp, 3 predicted proteins | sample 3174531 | NCBI WGS metagenome assembly SXGU01 (sample SAMN11356863, study PRJNA531348) | freshwater metagenome | isolation source: freshwater sample F1-140 | place: China: Fuxian Lake, Yuxi | collected 2017-12-25 | reverse complement strand
CAACAGCCCGAACAGGGGATACAGCACCCCTGCCGCGACCGGAATGGCCAATACGTTATAGATGAATGCTCCCAGCAGATTCTGGCGAATGTTATGCAGCGTGGCCCGCGACAAGGCCATGGTTTCCGGGACTTTCAGCAGCGAACCACTCATGATGACCAGATCACCGCTTTCAATGGCGATGTCGGTACCGGCTCCGATGGCAAAACCGACATTCGACTGAGCCAGGGCCGGTGCGTCGTTGATTCCGTCGCCCACCATGCCAACCCGTTCGCCCCGCTCCTGCAACAAACGCACGACCGCTGCCTTCTCCCGGGGTAACACCTCGGCCCGTACTTCGGTAATTCCCACCTGGCGGGCCACCGCCCGGGCCGTTAGCGTATTGTCACCGGTCAGCATGACCACCCGGATGCCCGCTTGCCGCAGTTGGCGGACGGCCTCGGCAGAATCCGGCTTGACCGGATCGGCGACACTGAGCAACCCGACCACCTGTCGGTCTACCGCCAGCAGCACCGCCGTTTGTCCCTGACCCGACAGATGGGCAAGCCGGTCGGCAAAACCGGAGCAATCAATCGCCTGTCCGGCCAACAGGGTTTGATTGCCCAGCAGAACCGCCCGACTGTCAATCAGACCGGAAATCCCGAGTCCGGACAATGCGGCAAAGCCCTCACAAGGCAGAAGCGGCAACTGCCGCTCGCGGGCTGCCTGCAGAATGGCCAGTGCCAGCGGATGACCTGAGCCAAGTTCCAGGCTGGCGGCCCATTGCAGCAGTTGATCCTGTGTCCAGCCCGCGACCGGTTCCAGTTCGGTCACGGCAGGCCTACCCTGGGTAAGGGTGCCGGTTTTATCCAGTACGATACAGGTGAGGTTGGCGGCACCTTGCAGGGCGTGACCCTGACGGATCAATATGCCTTTACTCGCTGCCTTGCCGACCGCCACCATGATGGAAATGGGGGTGGCCAGCCCCAGGGCGCAGGGACAGGCAATGACCAATACGGTCATGGCGGTGACGAAGGCATACCCCAGCGAAGGTTGCGGGCCTGCGATCCACCAGAGCCAGAAGGTCAGCAGGGCGATGGTGACTACCACCGGCACAAACACGGCAGCAATCCGGTCGACCAGACGGGCAATGGCCGGCTTGGTCGCCTGGGCCTGGCGGACGCTGGCGATGATGTGGGCCAGTACGGTATCGCGTCCAATCCGGGTTGCCCGGAACAACAGCGAACCCTGCTGCACCACGGTGCCGGCTACGATCTCCTGACCAACGGTCTTTTCCACCGGCAGGGGCTCACCGGTCAACATGGATTCATCCAGCGTCACCTGTCCCTCAATGATCTGGCCATCCACCGGGATTTTGTCGCCGGGCCTGATCCGCAGGATGTCGTCCAGACCCACCTGGGCAATGGGAATATCCTGCTCGACCCCTTCGCGTATTACCCGGGCGGTGCGCGGCTGCAAGCCGATCAACTGCCGTATTGCGAGGGAGGTCTGCCCGCGGGCCTTGATTTCGAGCGCGCTGCCCAGGTTTATGAACGCAAGAATGATGACCGCTGCCTCAAAGTAGGCATGTTGCGCCAGCAGGGGGAATTTTCCGGCGAACAGCAGGGCGATGGTGGAATAGAACCAGGCGGCTCCGGTGCCGAGTGCGATCAGTGTATCCATATTGGCCTGCCGGTGCTGGAGACTGTTCCAGGCTCCCCGGTAAAAATGCCCGCCGGAATAGTACATGACAGCCAGGGTTGCCAGTGAAATCGGCCACCAGAGCCAGGCGGCCCCGGCAGCGGCCAGCCCCGGAAACCAGCCGAGATGCTCACCCAGCATCAGCGGGATACCCAACGCGGCGGCACAGGCTGCCCGTTTGAGCAAGTCCTCATGATGGGCCTGTTCCCGGGCATCGTCTGCACCGGGTGCGGCGATGTCCTCCATGACGGCCGCTTCGTAACCGGCATCCCTGACCGCCTGGCGCAACTGTTCCAGTGGTGCGGAACCCTCAATCAGCGCACTGTGGTCGGCAAACAGCACGCTGGCCGTCTCCACACCGGGTACCGAGCGCAGGGCTTCTTCCACTGCCTGCACACAACCGGCACAGCGCATACCGGCGATGGAAAGACGCAAGGTGTTCGAATTTGAATCGGACGGGGTTGGCATGAGGGTTCCTCCTTTGGTCTGGAATGAAAAGCATCGGGGGGATTATTTTGACCGGATCAGGCAGGATGCGCTACCGCAACCGGTTGAAGTTTGGTAACTACTCACCCTCCCCGCCTCTCTGATAGACTCTCCCGGTGAACTGAGCCAGATGGGCCATACCGAAGTTGAATTGCCACCTTGAAACAAAAACTCGCTGACATCGTGTCATCGCGTGAATTTGTTTCAAGCGATTCAACCAGCCCGCTCGCAAGAGCAAACGACATGAAGAGAAGAGAAATCGACACACCCCTAAGTGCTTTTCCAGCGTTGGGCTCTGTGGGCAAAAGGGATGAGGCACGGCGTGGCGCACGGCCGAACCCTTCGCCTGAACGACCTTCATGCTCCGGGCGAGGAAACCTTTACTTTTAACCGAGTGACGTAAGTCCATGAATAGAGTCTTTGTTTTGAGTTCCACGAAAAAGCCGCTAATGCCCTGCACCTCGGCCCGTGCCCGCCGCTTGTTGCGCGACGGCAAAGCCGCCGTGTATCGCTTGCAGCCGTTTACCCTAATCCTCAAGTTTCGTTCCGACGGCGACACGCAACCCATTGAGTTCAAGGTCGACCCGGGCAGCAAGACCACAGGAATCGCACTGGTCGCACTGTTCCAGCGCGGGCGAGTGCTTATCTGGGCCGCCCATCTTGCTCATCGAGGGGCCGCCATCCGCGCCGGTCTCGAGGCTCGCCGCGCCCTGCGCCGTGGCCGACGCGCACGGAATACCCGTTACCGCCCCGCCCGCTTTCGGAATCGCGGACGCCCCGTCGACTGGCTGCCGCCCTCGCTGGAATCGCGCGTCGGCAATGTGCGTACCTGGTATGGCCGACTGATTGGCTGGGTGCCGATTACCACCACCGAAATCGAGACCGTGCGCTTCGATGTCCATGCCCTGACCCGCCCCGGCATTCGCGGCATCGAATATCAGCAGGGCGAACTATGCGGCTATGAAGTGCGTGAATATCTGCTGGAAAAATGGCAGCGTACCTGCGCCTATTGCGGAAAGCGTGACCTGCCCTTGCAGGTTGAGCACATCCAGCCGCGCAGCAGGGGCGGATCGAATCGGATCAGCAACCTCACCCTGGCCTGCGAGCCCTGTAATACCCGCAAGGGCAACCGCTCTCTGGACGAATTTCTGGATGGCAAGCCCGAACGGCTCAATCGCATCCGGGTCCAGGCGAAGGCACCGCTGCAAGATGCCGCAGCCGTCAACGCCACTCGTTACGCCATTGGCAAAGCCCTGGGCGATTTCGGCCTGCCGACCGGCTTCTGGTCGGGTGGTCGCACAAAGTTCAATCGAAGCACCCAGGGCTACGCCAAGGACCACTGGATCGACGCTGCCTGCGTGGGCAAAACCGGCGAGGACGTGCACATTCCCGAAGGTTTCCGCCCGCTGGCCATCAAAGCCACCGGGCGCGGCACCCGACAAGTGGTTCGCACCGACCGTTACGGATTCCCGCGCGGGGCCGCCGGACGCTGTAAGCGTGTATTCGGGTTTCAGACCGGCGACACCGTCCGGCTTGAACAGCCGACCGGGAAATATGCCGGCATCCATGTCGGGCGATTGGCCGGTATTCGCGCCGATGGCCGTTTCGACATCAAAACCGGCTCGCTGAAAATAACCGCATCGCATCAGCGATTTACCCTTTTGCAGCGAGGCGACGGCTATGAATACTTGAGCCCCCGCCGGGAGCGGGGCGGATAAAAAACACCGAGCGGGCGGGCTGAACCGCTACGGTGGCAATGCTTTGATTGGGGCGCGGGCCAGGCCTGCGCGCCGCTCTGCTCGTGCTCCGCTGCGCTACGCAACTGCGCGGCGGGGTCGCTAAACATCCGTGTTTAGCTTCATGGAGTTGCCCGGCTTTCCTGGCATTACAATCGAAGCAGAATCATTGAAGAAGGACGGCAAAGATGGCCGATAACAACAAGCAGTTTGGCATCCGTGACAATCACAGTCGTGGGAGGGTTGCGGAATTTCTCACCGAAAAGGTCACTTCCGGCAGCCGACTTTCGATTGTCTCTGCCTATTTCACCATTTACGCCTATGAAGCTCTTTCCCGAGAGCTAGACCAGATTGAACGCCTCAACTTCCTGTTTGGTGAACCGCGTTTTATTACTTCACTCGACCCCGAAAAAACCGATAAGAAAGCATTCAAAATAGAAGATGAGGGCCTAGAATTAGCTAACCGCTTGCAACAAAAAGAAGTTGCACGCCGGTGCGCCGAATGGATTCGTACCAAGGTTGATATTCGCTCAGTCAGGCAGGCCAACCTGCTTCACGGCAAGCTCTACCACATTGATGATGGCCGTCGGGAACACGCACTGCTTGGCAGTTCCAACTTCACCCAGAGTGGCCTGGGCTTATCCGCCGCCTCGAATATAGAACTCAACCTTATTGTCGATAGCGACCGTGACCGGGCAGAACTCAAACAATGGTTCGACGATATTTGGGGTGATGACACACTGGTTGCCGATGTAAAAGCAGATGTGTTGCGCTATCTGGAAAAGCTCTACGTCAATCACGCACCGGAGTTCATCTACTTCAAGACACTCTTTCACGTCTTTGAACGCTTTCTATCAGGTCAGGCAGCCGATGCCATCCTGTTCGATCAAACTGCCATTGTGGATACGGAAATCTGGAAAACACTGTTTGATTTCCAGAAAGAGGGTGTCAAAGGAGCCATTCACAAAATCAATACGCACAACGGCTGCATCCTGGCCGATAGCGTGGGATTGGGCAAAACCTATTCCGCACTGGCCGTCATCAAATACTACGAACTACGTAACCATCGCGTGTTGGTGCTGTGCCCGAAAAAGTTGCGCGACAACTGGACAACCTACCTTGCCCAAAACAACAGTGAATTAAATCCCTTTCTGAAAGATCGTTTCGCCTACACCGTTCTGTCCCACACTGACCTTTCGCGTGAACGCGGCAAGGTCGATGGTGTTGATCTCGCTACACTGAATTGGGGTAATTTTGATCTGATCGTTATCGACGAATCCCATAACTTCCGCAACAACACCAAGGGAAAACGCGATGAAGACGGCAACATCATTCGCAGGAGCCGCTATGAATGCCTGATGGATGACATCATAAAGTCAGGCGTTACAACCCGGGTACTGTTACTTTCCGCGACACCAGTCAATAACGACCTCAAAGACCTGCGTAACCAAATCTATTTTGTCACCGAGGGACGTGATGACGCCTTTGCCCAGAGTTTCGGTATTCACAGCATTAAGGATACCTTGACAACCGCACATAAAACTTTCATGTAATGGGCCAAACGTACAGGCGAAAAAGACGCTCGTGATTTGATGGATCGACTTTCTGCGGGATTTTTTTCCTTACTTGATGAACTCACCATTGCCCGTTCGCGTAAGCATATCCAGAAATACTACCGCTCATCATTGGCACAGATTGGTCAATTCCCCAAACGCAAAAAACCGGAATCCATCTTTTCGGAAATTGATCTCAAAGGTGAATTTCTCTCCTATGACAAACTGAATGACGAGATCAACAACTACCAACTCTCGCTCTACAATCCATCCCGTTATCTACGTCAACAATTCAAAACAGAGTACGATACGGGCGACGTGGGTAACTTCAGCCAGGAAAACCGGGAAAAATTCCTGATTGGCATGATGAAGGTAAATTTCCTGAAGCGACTGGAAAGCTCGGTTTATTCCTTTGCCATCACGATGAAACGCACCGTCAGCAAAATCGGGGAACTGGAAAATCGGCTGCGGCAATTTCAGGCGTATCAACAAACAGTTGCAGACGATATTCAGACCGATTTTCTGACCGAACCCGGCGAAGAAGATGAAGAACTGGTGGAGGCTTTCCAGGTTGGTACCAAGCTCAAGTATAAAATGGAACATCTGGATGTCGCCGCCTGGCTGCAAGACCTGGCACGTGATAAACAACAACTCTCTTTATTGGCCGAAAATGCACAACAGGTTGACGCAAAGCGCGATGCCAAACTGGCCAGACTGAAACAGCTCATTGAGCAAAAAGTGCATCATCCCGGCACTAATTTACAAGGTGAAAAAAATCGTAAAGTCATCGTTTTCTGTGCGTTTGCAGACACCGCTGCCTACCTTTACGAAGAACTTGAAAGCTGGGTGAAAAATCAACTCAATGTGCATATTGCCCTGGTTTCTGGAGGAACCCGCCCCAACCGTACCACCTTCGGTGGTTCCGATTTCAGCCGGATTCTCACCAACTTTGCCCCCCGCGCCAAAAAGCGCGACAAAATGAAATCCATGCCGCAGGATAATGAAATAGACATCCTGATTGCCACTGACTGCATTTCAGAAGGGCAAAATCTTCAGGACTGTGATTACCTCATCAACTACGACATTCACTGGAATCCGGTACGCATCATCCAGCGTTTTGGTCGTATCGACCGCATCGGTAGTCCCAATGCAGCCATTCAACTTGTCAATTTCTGGCCAACGCCCGACTTGAACAAATACATCAACCTGAAGAATCGTGTTGAAGCACGTATGGCTCTGGTGGACATTGCAGCGACAGCCGCAGACAACATTTTGCAAGCGGAAGACTTGCAGGAATTTATCAAGGAAGACCTGCGCTACCGCGACAAGCAACTCATGCGTCTGAAAGACGAAGTACTGGATCTGGAGGATTTCAACGAATCCGTCGCCCTCAACGAATTTACGCTGGATGATTTTCGCATGGAGTTGGCGACCTATATCGAAGCCAATCGTAACAAACTCGAAGAAGCTCCCTTCGGTCTCTATGCCGTGGTACCACCACACGCTGAATACCAGACCATAAAACCCGGTGTCATTTATTGTCTCAAGCAACGTGCTGATGCAACGGGTAACGAAGCGGTTAATCCGTTACAGCCTTACTTCCTTGTTTATATCCGTGATGATGGCGAAGTGCGTTACAACTTCACCAGCCCCAAGCAGATACTGGAAATTTTCCGTACTGTGACCAAAGACCAGACAAAACCCTGTACCGAATTATGCGAAATTTTTGACACCCAAACCCGACACGGTAAGGATATGAGCCACTATAACGATTTATTGAACAAGGCAGTGTCTGCCATTGCCGCGCAGTTTGGCCGCAAAAATGTCGGCAACCTGTTCACAGGCCGCAGCGGCAAGTTGCTGAGTAGCCAGAGTGCCATCAAAAACACAACTGATTTCGATCTCATCACCTGGCTGGTGATCAAGGATACCCCGCATGTTTGAAAACGCAGCCGCACTCCGTGCATCCATCCAGCAGGCTCTGATAAACCTCGCAAACCAACCACTAAACCCAAGTGCAATAGCCCTGCTTGCGGCCTTGGGCTATCGCAGCGACAAGACCGCCGATCTCGGTACAAGCTCAGAAACCATGCTTAGCAGCATTGAGCAGTTCCGTCCTGATCTGGGCAAGATAGACCGCAACAAGGTTCAGGCTCTGCACTGGAAGTCTTGCGCCTTGCTGTTCCAGCTCACCAATGATGAAATTCCGTCTCTCGCCATGGGGCAGGCACCCGTCGGTGCTGGTGGCGAACTGGCACAGGGCCAGATCGAGTCTTTTGTGTTTCTGGCCATTGATTTGCAGGGCGAAAATTGGTCACGCACCCAGTTGGCAACCATCACCCGTGAGCTGAACAAGCACTTCCCGATGCCCGCCATCATCGTGTTCCGGCAGGCCACACTGTTGTCGTTGGCCGTGATCGACCGTCGTCAGCACCTGCGCGATGCCAGCCGTGACGTGATCGACAGTCGCATCACCGTGATCAAGGATGTGCGCCTCGCAAATCCGCACCGCGCCCACATCGACATTCTGGCCAGCCTGGCACTGACCAATCTGGGCGACAAGCGCAGGCCCGGCAACTTTCGAGAGTTGTACGACGCGTGGATTGCCGCGCTGTCCACGCAAAAACTTAACGAAGTTTTCTACAGGAAGCTCGCCTGGTGGTACATGTGGGCGGTCAAGGAAGTGGAATTTCCCAAGGGTGGCGGGGCTGATCGCAACGCTATCGGGGTTATCCGTCTGCTCACACGGCTAATTTTCATCTGGTTCATCAAGGAGCGTGGGCTGGTGCCGGATGCCCTGTTTGACCGCACGGCGCTCAAAGGTCTGCTCAAGCATGCACCGGACGAAGCACGCGAGGAAAGCAACTATTATCAGGCCATCCTGCAAAACCTTTTCTTCGCTACGCTCAACCAGGAAATGGGCAATGAGCGCCGCTGGGCCAAATCTGGCAGTGGCATGAAGGGCGATTACCTTATCTCGCTTGTTTTCCGGCATCAAGATGCTTTCCGGCACCCGGATACTGTATTGCAGGACTATTTTACCAACGTGCCTTACCTCAACGGTGGCTTGTTTGAATGTCTGGACGAGCAACTCAGTGAACAAGACCTGGCACGCCGACCTGAGTTGAAATCTCTGGTAGTGCAGGAAGGTAATGGCTATGTTCTGCGCATTGACGGCTTTTCGCGCCGCCCTGAAGCGCAAGCCAAAGTGCCCAACAAGCTGTTTTTCGGCGGTACAGACGATGCCGCACTCAACACCGAGTTTGAAACCAGGGGCAAGTGCTACCCAGTGGATGGGCTGATTGATCTACTCAACAGCTACAAATTCACCGTGGATGAGAACACGCCACTCGAAGAAGAAGTGGCACTGGATCCGGAACTGCTCGGCAAAGTATTCGAGAACCTGCTGGCCAGCTACAACCCGGACACCCGCAGTACCGCTCGCAAACAGTCCGGCTCCTTTTACACCCCGCGCGAGGTGGTCGACTACATGGTAGACGAAGCACTCATCGCCTACTTTGCCCGCCACCTCCCCAATGGAGACCAGCGCGAAGCGGACTTCCGTCAACTGCTCTCACACGCCGACACAGGGCACAGTTTCAGCGAAGCAGAGGCCGATGCGCTAGTGATCGCCATCGAGCAACTCAAAGTGCTGGATCCCGCCTGCGGCTCGGGTGCCTTCCCCATGGGCATGCTGGCCAAGCTGTTTGTGGCACTGAATAAACTGGACCCGGATAATTGCCGCTGGTGCCACCAGAATCAGGCTCCTTTGCAACAGCGCCTGGCCTTGGCACAGAAAACGCCAGACCCCGTGCTGCGGGACGCCGAAATATCTGATGCCGAAGCCGCATTGGAAAAGCACAAGAAAGACTTTGCCGACCCGGCCTACGCCGACTACACGCGCAAGCTCTACCTGATCGAAAAGTGCATCTTCGGCTCGGACATTCAGCCCATCGCGGTGCAGATCGCCAAGCTGCGTTTCTTCATTGCGCTGATCGTCAGCCAGCCCATCGACCGCAACAAGCCTAACTGGAACATCACCCCACTGCCCAACCTGGAAACCAAGATCGTCGCTGCCAACACGCTGTTCGGCGTGCCGCGCCACGGGGCACAAGGCTCACTATTGGATGACCCTGCGATTGCCCGGAAAGAGTCAGAGCTACGCGATGCCAACGCCGCCTACTTCACCGCCCGCACTCGGGCTACCAAAAAGCGGCGCAAAGAGAAAGTGCAAAAGCTGCATGAAGAACTGGTGGCCCTGCTCAAGCGCGACGGCTTCGTCACCGTGCGCGATGCCGAACGCATGGCACGCTGGGATCCCTTCGACCAGAACCGCTACGCCGACTTCTTTGACGTGGAGTGGATGTTCGGCATGCCACGTGCCCAGGACAACTCCGAAGCGGTGTTCGACATCGTGATCGGCAACCCGCCCTATGTGCGGCAGGAGCAAATCAAGGAACTCAAACCGCTGCTGAAGGATGTTTACAAATACCAGTGCTACACCGGCACGGCGGATTTGTTCGTTTATTTCTACGAGTGCTCGGTCAAACTGCTTAAAGCCCACGGTGTGCTGTCCTTCATTACCTCGAACAAGTGGTATCGCACCAAGTATGGTGAAAACCTTCGTTTGTTCATGGCGACGCACACACGACTGAAGAGCATTATCGACTTTGGCGACGCAGCGGTGTTCACGGCGATTGCCTACCCGACCATCGTAATTGCCACGCGGCGCGAGAAACCGATCAACCCGCCACCTGCTACCGACCAAGTGCGTGCCCTGAACTGGACTCAGGAACACCCCGTCGAGGAGTTTCTGGCAGTATTCCAAACCGCAGCTTTTGATGTGCCGCAGACAAAGCTGACAAAGGCAGGTTGGCAGCTAGATCCTGCGGAAAAGCGGCAACTGCTGGAACGTGTGGCCAGCACGGGAATTCCACTGCGAAAACATGTTGGTGCGAGGGTATCGCGCGGGATCACAACAGGCTTGAACGAAGCCTTCGTCATTGATGGTCATACACGGGCAAGATTGATTGCAGAAGACACGAAATCTTCAAGCATCATTAAGCCGTTCATGCGTGGAAACGACGTGAAGCGGTGGAGGACAAGTTTTGATGACAAATATCTAATCAAGGTTGAGTCGTCAGACAATGTCTTGCACCCTTGGAGCGGTGAGAATGACGCAGAAGCCGAGAAGGTGTTTGCAAAGTGGTACCCGGCAATCCACGCACATTTCAGTTCCTACCGGAAGGCATTGATTGACCGTTACGACCAAGGCAAGTACTTCTGGGAACTGCGTGCTTGCACTTATTGGCAAGATTTCGAAAGCCAAAAGATTGTTTCGACCAAGGTGTCTATTGAGCCAACATTCTCACTGGACACCGAAGCGCACTATCTGGGCAACACAGCCTATTTCATTCCTGCTGGCGACGATCGACTTTATTTGCTGGCACTATTGAATAGCAGTGTGTCTGCTTACTACGCCAGAGGGCGATTTGTTGGTAAGCAGAACGGCTACTACGAAGTGCAGCCGGAGGCACTTGAGGCTTTCCCGATTCCATTGGCTAGTTCTCAATACAAGTTGATACTTGGAGGGGCAGCCAACGGCGTTTTGGCTAACGGTGGGCCACTGTTCGAGCAACTCATCAACGGTCTCGTCTTCGAGCTGTTCTTCCCCGACGACCTGCACCGTGCCAACATCCGCCTGTTCGATGCTTGCGAAAAAGCCGGCGTCGGCAAGCTGGCAGATCTAAAAGACCAGGCACTCACCACCGCCGCCAATGAGCTGGCCGAGCGCATTTTTGCCACCAGCCACCCCATCTACGCCATGCTCTTCGACCTGCAGGCGCTGGAGGTGGTGCGCATCATCGAGGGCAAGGAATGAGCACGCAGCCACTCGCGCCATCGGTTACCGCGCTAGCAGCTCCGCAAGTGCCTGCACGCATCAAGCGTCTGACGCTCACGGACTTCCGTGCCTTTCCCGGCCCGGCACCGACGACCTTTGAACTGGAGGGCAAGAATCTGCTGGTGTACGGCGAAAACGGCGCGGGCAAGTCGTCCCTGTTCCATGCGCTCAGCGGCTTTTTTTCGTTCAAGCCGGCTCGCGCTTTGCTGGAACACAAGAATGTGTTCTCAGGGTTGCCGGACACAGACTGCAAGGTAGCCATCGAGTTTGCCGATGGCCTGCCTGCTGCCGAATGGACGGTCAGCAGGCATCCTGCATCAGTAGGCGGAACATCATCAGACCTGCGCGTGACCGAAGCCGCCTTGCGCCGTGCCTGCCTGGACTATCGCGCACTGCTGGACACCAACTACAAGCAAGGCAACGGCCCGATCAATCTGTTCGAGATCGCCGTTGAGTACCTGCTGCGTGACTACCCGGTGACGGTCGCCGGGGGCACATCAACCACTATCGGTGAGTTGTGTGCCAAGGTTCTGAGCAGCAAACCAAGCGCACATACCAGTGCGGCCATCACCCGCATCAACCAGGCCTGCGTGGAATTCAACACCGCTTTTCGCGGCGCATTTCCGGTGCTGATCCCGCTCGTGAACGAGTTGATGCAGTTGCTTGGCTGGAAGGATGTAGAACTCAAGGGCTTCAACACCCCCGGTCTGACCTACAACAACGCCCGCCTGAAACAAAACCGCGCAGTCGAAGGCCAGACGCTCTCGCCGGAACTGTGCTTTCGCAACCATCCGCTGCAAACACCGCAACTTTTTCTCAATGAGGCCCGGCTGTCCGCACTCGGTCTGGCTATCTATCTCGCCGGGCGACTGGCCTGCACGCCAACGGCCTCCAACAGCGCGTTGAAGCTGTTGGTGTTGGACGATGTGCTGATCGGGCTGGATCATTCCAATCGACTGCCGGTGCTGGATGTGCTGCAAACAAAGTTTGCCGATTGGCAGATCGTGCTGCTCACCCACGACCGCAATTGGTTCGACCTGGCGCGCTCGCATTTGCCGGAAACCGCGTGGAGGTGCGTGGAGGTTTTCGAAGGTGACGGCGCGGCGGCTGCCCCTATTCCCATTGTGCGTGCCACACAAAACAGGCCTGCCCGAGCCTTGTTGGACAAAGCCAAAGAACTGATCCAGACGCCTTACGTGGAAGCCGCAGCCAACTATGCGCGGCAGGCTTTTGAGCTGGGAGTGCGTGCGGCCTGTGAACTAAAGAGGATCGAGATGCGATATTGCATCGATCCCAAGTCGCATCAGGCACAGGATTTCTTGGACAAGCTGAAGAGTTGGCAGGCAACTGGCAGTGTCAAGCAAGCCGACTGGGATGCAGCCCTCATGCGTCTTGAAACGTTGAAGAACGTGGTGATGAATCCATACTCACACCCCAGCGCACCCAACATTCCCAGGCAGGAAGTTCAGCAAGCGATTGAT
>SXGU01577059.1_pt1 | contig 12839 bp, 9 predicted proteins | sample 3174531 | NCBI WGS metagenome assembly SXGU01 (sample SAMN11356863, study PRJNA531348) | freshwater metagenome | isolation source: freshwater sample F1-140 | place: China: Fuxian Lake, Yuxi | collected 2017-12-25 | reverse complement strand
GTCGGGCTTCACGGTCGGAGCGAAGCGCGCGCAGACGTTTCCGTCGCGCCCGACGAGGAATTTCTCGAAGTTCCAGCTGATGTCCGCACCGCCGCCGACCGGGCTGCCGACGAGCCATTGGTAGAGCGCGCTGCGACCTGCGCCGTTCACCTCTTGCTTCTCGAGGAGCGGGAAGTCGACCCCGTAGGTGGCCGAACAGAACGTCGCGATCTCCTCCGACGACCCCGGCTCCTGGCCAAGGAACTGGTTGCACGGCGTGCCGACGATCACGAAGCCGCGGTCCTTGTACTTGTCATGCAAGTCCGCGAGGCCTCCGTACTGCGGTGTGAGGCCGCACTTGCTCGCCACGTTCACGAAGAGCACGACCTTGCCCGAGAGCTCGGCTTGGTCGAAGCTCCCGCCGCTGAGGCGCTGGAGTGCGACGCCCTCGAGCGAACCGGGGCCGCCCTCGGGTGCCTTGCCGTACGCGACACGGTTGGCGGCGGAGACGACGGCGTCTTTGAGCTTGTCGAACATGGGAAACTCCTCGGGGTAGGCGAGAACACGCGGGACGATGGGGACAGACTTCCAGCGAGGCAAGGCGCGGGCCCTCTCGCTCGAGCAGCTCTCGCCTCCGCACGCAAGGACCGGTGACGATGAGCGTACGCCGAACTCCTGGTATCCTCCACGATGCATGCGCGTCCGATCCGTAACCGCCTCGCGCCTCGCGGTGCCTCTCGTCGACCCCTTCGTGATCGCCACGGCGCGGGTCGACGTGACGCCGTCGGTGCTCGTGCGCGTCGAGCTCGAACACGCGGGCGGTGTCGTCGTCGGCCTCGGAGAGGGGGCGTGCCTGCCGCCTGTGACCGCGGAGACTCCCGAAGACGTCTTCGTGCACGTGGCGCGCGTGTGCCCCGACGTGCTCGATCGCCCCTTTGCGTCCCCCCGCATCGACGCGTTCGCCGACCTCGTCGGTGCTGCGCTCGACGACGCGCCCGTCACGCGCTCCGCCCTCCAGGTGGCCCTCCTCGATGCCCTCGCCCGTGCCCACCACGTGCATCTGACGCGGCTCCTCGCGCCGAGCGCGCGGCTCCCGGTCGAGATCGTCTCCGACATCACGCTGCCCATCTTGCCCGAGTCCCGCATGGTCGATCTCGCCGAGCAGTGGCGCGCGCGAGGCTTTCGTACGTTCAAGGTGAAGGTCGGCAAGGACCTGGACGCCGACCTACGAGTGCTCCGCGCCGTGGCAAACCGTGTGCAAGATGCACGGTTTCGAATCGACGCGAACGAGGGCTACACGGTGGCCGAAGCGCTGCAACTGGCCACGACGTGCATCGAGCGCGGCCTCTCGCTCGAATGCTTCGAGCAGCCTTGCGCGCGTGCCGATCTCGGTGCGCTCGAAGAGGTTCAGGCGAAGCTCCCGAGCGTGCCGGTGATCGCGGACGAGTCGTGCCGCAGCGAGGCCGACCTCACTCGCATCTTGGGGGAAAAGCAGCGCGTCGGAGGCGTGAACCTGAAGCTCGTGAAGCACGGCGGGCTCCTCGAGGCCTTCGCGCTCGGGAGCCGTGCACGCCGCGCGGGGCTGCGCGTGATGGTCGGCGGTATGGTCGAGACGCGCCTCGGCATGAGCACCGCGGCCGCACTCGCTGCCTGTTTCCCAGACGTACTGGCGGACCTCGACACGGCGTGGCTCCTGACCGAAGAGCGCTTCGACGGAGGTTACGAGGCCGAGGGCGAGCGCTACCGCGTGGGCCACGGCGAAGGCCACGGCGTCACGCTGCGGCGCTGAGTCAACTCCGAGCGTGTCTACCCGGCTACTGCGGCCTCTGGGGTCGTCGTTGCGGGTCCCATCGTTGAGTACGCTCGGGCCCTGGGCCCCCCGCGCCGAGACCGCAAAGTCCTCGTCACGCTGGGAAACACGCTCTCAGCTGAGGCCGACGAGCTTGCGCGAGACCTCGTCGAGCTTCTTGGCGACGCCCGGCTCGTGGACCTGCGGGTTCGGCGATCGCAGCGGCCATCCGCCCTTGTTCGCGGTCTTCTCGCGGTACCAGCCGAGCTGGCTGAAGAACGCCCCCGGGTGCTTCACGACCTCCGGCGAAAGCACCGCGTACAGCGTGCTCTGCATGCCCTCCCAGGGCTCGATCATGCCCGCCATGCGGAAGAAAGGCTTGAGCAGCACGTCCTGCATCCACAGCGGCATCGAGGAGCGCATGAGGCGCGTGCGCACCCAGCCCGGGTGTACGCTCACCGCGGTGACGCCGGTGCCGGCGAGGCGAACCGCGAGCTCCTTCGCGTGAAGCACGTTCGCGAGCTTCGACTGCGCGTACGCATCCCATCCGTCGTAGGCGTGTCTCTCGTAGCCGAGGTCGTCGAAGTGGATCTTGCCGTGACGGCCCTGGGCGACGTCGTGGTAGCAGCTCGAGAGGTTCACGACGCGCGAGGGCGCGGAAGTTTTCAGGACATCGAGCAGGAGCTCCGTGAGCAAGAAGTGCCCGAGGTGGTTCGTTCCGAACTGAGTCTCGAAGCCGTCTTTGGTCTTTCCGGCCGGCGTGTTCATCACGCCCGCGTTGTTTACGAGCACGTGGAGGGCCGAATGCTTGGCCAAGAAGGCGGCGGCGAAGGCGCGCACCGACGCGAGGTCCGCGAGATCGAGCGCCATGACGTCGATGCTTCCACGGAGACCTGCGGCCGCGAGCGAAGCCTTCTCGCGTTCGCCGTCCGAGGTGCGTCGGCAGGCGAGCACCACGTGCGCGCCTTGCTTCGCGAGCTGCTCGACCGTGGCAAGGCCGATGCCCGAGTTGCCGCCGGTGACGATGATCGTCTTCCCGGAGAGGTCGAGGGCGAGGAGTTCGGGTGGGCAGAGCAGGGGCTTTGGCATGATGCGACTCGTGGTGTGGGTTAAGAGACCGTTGGTCTGTTAAGTAAGAGACCGGTGGTCTCTTGTCAAGCGATGGGCTAACGAATCCTGCGTGAGCGAGTTCGTGCGGGCGCGGCAGCCGGAACAAAAAGAAGAACGACGTGCGCATTTGCTTGGCACGGCGCGAGCGATGCTCGTGGCGGGAATGGATCTCCGCGACCTGACCCTCAGCGAACTCGCGCGGCAAGCCGGTATGGCAAAGTCGAACGTCTACCGTTACTTCGAGACCCGCGAGGCGCTCCTGCTCGACCTCCTGTGGGACGAATGGGCTGGCTGGTACGGTGCGCTCGCCGCCGATCCGCCACGACGCGGCCATGGAGCGAAGGCGCTTGCGCGGCTCACGGCGCGGATCGCGAGGTCGCTCGCCGAACGCCCGCTCCTCTGCAAGCTCACGGCGGCGCTCCCTTCGGTCGTCGAGCAAAACCTGAGCGAGGAGCGCATCGTTGCGTTCAAGCTCCAGTCGCTTCTCTTCTTCGAGGAACTCGCACGATTTCTTCATGGTCGCGTCCCCGATCTTTCAGAGGCGCGTTACGTGCGGCTCGTTCACGACACGGTCACGCTTCTCGTCGGCCTTCACGCGTTCACGTCTCCGCCGCCCGTCGTCGCGCGGGTCCTCGAGCGGCCCGATCTCGCGTTCTTTCGTCGCGACTTCGAGGCAGACCTCGCGCGCATGATCCTCGCGCTCGCCCTCGCTACCAGCGACCCCAGTTGACGGCGTCGATCGTCGAGGCGAGGTCGTGGCGCGGGGCGAACGACAGGTCTTCACGCGCGCGCCGGTCGTCGACCATGCAGACGAAGCGAATGTGGTCGAGCTCCGGAGGCGGGAAGCTCGTGAGGCGCATGGACCAGAGCCTCTTGAGCGTGGGTTTCGCCAGCATGTACGGCACCGGGAGCGTGGGTCGTCCGAGGCGCGCGATCACGCGCGAGAGCGGGAGCGGTTCGGGGCCCGCGAGGTTGTAGATGCCGCGGGCAGGCCCCTCGACCGCACGCACGATCGCGTTCACGACGTCGAGTTCGTGGATGAGCTGCACGAGCGGGTCGAAGCCGAGCAGCGTGGGGACGACCGAGAGGCGGAGAAAGTTCGAGGCCGCGTTGCGCACCGTGCCGACGATGTGCACCGGGCGGAGGATCACGGTGCTCAGTTCCGGGTGCTTCCACAGAAAGCCCTGGGCGAGGTGATCGAGCTCGATGAGATCACGAATGTCGCTGAAGCTCGCTCCGCCAAGAAGCGGCGCGTCTTCGGTGAGGTACTGCGGGTTGTCGGGCTGCGGTCCGTAGACGTTGGCGCTCGAGAGCATCACGAGCTTCTTCACCCCGAACTCGGCTGCGTAGCCGAGGAGCTTCGTGAAGCCTGCGACGTTCCATGAGTGGTGATCTGCGGAAGATTTCCGCGGATCGTGCATGATTCCGAGGTGCACGATCGCGTCGATCTTCTCGCTCCGAAAGATGTCGCGAACCTTCTTCTTGCGAAGGTCGACCTCGTGATGCGCCACCTCGGCAGGCAGGCGGTCGAAGGGGCGGCGATCGACCCCGATGACACGATGCTGGCGATGGAGCTCGCGCGTGACGAGTTGCCCGAGGCGTCCGCACATGCCCGTGAGGAGGATGGTCTTCGCCTTGCGTGCCATCAGAAGAAGATCCCTTTTCGCTTTGCGAGGCCCTCGTGGAGCATCTGCTGAATCGTGGTCTTCACGGACCAGACCTTCTCTTCGAGGATCGCGTCGTCGTCGTCGGGGTCGCCGTCGAAGAACATCGGAGCGCCGAACGCGATGCGGTACTTCGTGGGGAGCGGGAGCTGACCGCCGGGAACGAAGAGCTGCGGAATGAGGGGAAGGGCGGGGATTCCCACGATCTTGGCGAGCCCGGACAGGTTGCCGATCGAGATGTACTGCTCTTCGGCGCCGACCACCGCGACGGGGACGATTGGCGTCTTCGTCTCGATGGCAAGGCGCATGAAGCCCAGACCGAAATCGGTGAGCTGGTACGCGCGATCATAGGTCTTCGAGATACCCGCGGCGCCCTCCGGGAAGACCATGAGGGCTTGCTCGCTCTCGAGGAGACGGCGCGCGTTCTCGGGCACGCCGACCACCTGGCCCACGCGGCTGAAAAACGTCGAGACGAAGGGAAGCGTTTGGGTCCACTTCTCGACCATCGATCGAATGAGCCGCGGCGGATCAGCCTCGAGGAAGAGCGCCGTGCCGATCATGGCGGCGTCGATCGGCACCTGACCCGAATGGTTGCCGATGAAGAGCACACGACCGCGCGGCGCGTTCTCGATCCCCGTCACCTCGCAGCGGAAGTAGTGGCGGTAAAGCACCGCAGCCGCAAAAAAGCCGTACTTCGCCCACTTGGGATCAAGGCCGAACGCGTCCACGCCTCCGGCTCCGAGATGGAGGTCGACGCGAGCCATGCGCGCGTCGAACGACTCACCCATGACCGACGAGAGGAATCCGTCGATTTGCTCTTCCGCCGCGTCGAGGGTCTCGCGAACGCGAGGCGCGAGGCCTTTCGCCACGTCTTCGAGGGTCTCGAGGGGACGCCCAGGAGGCAGGGATTCGCTCACCTCTTCGGGGATATGCGCCGCGCGGCGGGGGGTCAAGCGATGCTACCCTCGGAAGCGCATGAAACGACGTCGGGCGCACCGAACGAGGGGCGCATGAGCGCGAAGCACGTCGCTTGGGCCGTCGCGGCGATGGTCCTTGCCGGCTGCGGATGCCAGCCCGCGCGCGCACCTCACCGCATGCAGGGCTACGCGACCTGGTACGGACCGGGCTTCGAAGGCCGCCGCACGGCGAGCGGAGAGGTGTTCCACGCGGCGAACCTCACGGCCGCGCATCGCACGCTCCCGCTCGGTACGGAGGTCGAGGTGCTGCGCCTCGACGAACCGCACCGCGTGCGCGTCCGCATCAACGATCGCGGACCGTACGGAAGCGACGACCTCGTCATCGACCTCTCACGTGGCGCCGGCGAAGCGCTCCACATGATTCGCAAAGGACGGGTCCCCGTCGAACTCCGCGTCGTGCGCGTGCCGTGAAAGGTGTAGGCTACACGAAGTCGTGCCGCGCCAAGAAACGGTGGGTGGCGCCGACGATGGCCGTGCTCTCGTCGAGAAGGCCCGTGTGCGTCGCGGCCGGAAGCTCGACGTACTCGGACCCAGGAATTCGAGCCGCCATGGAGCGCCCGACGTGGGGCGGCGTGAGTGTGTCGCGTCCGCCTGTGATGACGAGCGAGGGTGCGTTCACATTCTCCAGGATATTTGCAGCAGAATGGTCGGCCGCGGAGCGCGCGAGGTCAATCCACGTGGCCGCATCGATGTCGCCCATGTGCGCGTAAAACGGCGCCATCCGCGCGTGCGAGGTCTGCAAACCCACGAGCGACGCCCGCTGCGCGAGTCCGTGCATGATCTCGAGCTTCATCGCAGCCTTGCCGAGCCTGAGCGAGCCCCTCACGAGCGCCGTCGGGACCTTGCCGATCACGGCCTTCGGGGCCGATCCGAGCTTGCCGTGGAGCACCGTGCGAAAGGGGTGCTCGTAGGCTCCAAGCGCGAGCACGTAGGCGCCCACGCGATGGCGATCGAGCCGCGACATCTCGAGCGCGATCTGGCACCCCATCGAGAAGCCGAAGACGACCGCGCGGCCGACGCCCGACTCGTCGAGCGCCAGCGTTGCGTCGCGCGCGCACCCCTCGATCGTCGCTCCTTCGTGTGTGCGCGCCGCCCCGGAAGTGCCGTGACCCTTGAGGTCGAAGCTCACGAGCGTGGCGCGGTCGCGAAACGCCGCGCGCATGGAGTCCCAGTAGAAACTTGGGCACGCAAGTCCGTTGATGAAGAGAAACGCGGGCCCCCGCGCAGGACCACGTTCCACGCGAAGCGAGAGCATCGTCCCATCGGAGCCGCGAAATCGTTCCACCATGACGCGAGGCTAGCGTGTTCGGGGGAGCGTGCGCGCGGCGTCCACGTCCGACCGCTCCGCCGAGCGTCGGGGCTCGCCGACCATCGCGGCGGTCGATCGCGTTCGGAATTGTTCACCGGCACGGATGACCTCGTGAGAGGCTCACCGAATGCAACACGGGCGGACGCAGACGCTTGCGGTGCGGGGGCACGGGAGCGTGATGTTCCACGCGGCGCTCATGCTCGCGGCTGTCTTCTTCACGTTTCAGGCTCGCGCCGCGGCACCCGTGATGGTCGACGACGCGTTCGTCGAGGCGAAGATCGGCCTCGGCCTCGAGCTTGCCTACGATTCGACCGGTTCTCTCGGCGTCGACGAGGTGATCGCCGGAGCGCTTCCGTTCGTCGCGAGCACCCGCGAGGTTCCGAGCTTCGGGTACCGCGGTGGCGTCGAGTGGGCTCGCTTCGTCCTCGACGATCGTCGCCCGGCCGATGCGTCGCGACTCTTGCTCGAGTACGGCTACGCGAGCACGGACTTCGTCGACGTGTACGCGGTCGACGCCGACGGGAAGGTTCAAGCGTTTCACGCGGGTGACCACGTTCCTTATGGCGCGTGGCCGCTCGTGGGACGATATCCGTCCTTTCGCATCCCTCGCGGCACCACCACGGTGCTCGTGGCCGTCGGGGGAGGCGCGTCCCATCAGGTGCCCCTCGAACTGAGCACGGCGGATCGCTGGCACGCCCGGGGCATCCACGACACGACGGTGCAGTCGGCCTTCTACGGCGCGCTCGGCGCGATGACGGTCTACAACGCCATCGTGTGGCTCGCCGCGGGCCTGGCGATCTACCGCTGGTACGTGCTCTTCCTCGCGAGCTTCACGATCTTCTCTCTCGGCTACGGAGGCACGCTCTACGCAGGACCGCTCGGCGGCTATCCATGGCTGAACGACCACCTGCTCCCGTTCACGATTGCCTGCTACGCGATCACGGGCGTGCGCTTCGCCGTGACGGTGCTCGATCTCGGCGCCTTGCGCTCCCGCGCGCTTCGCTTCGTGCGCGCCTACGAGGTCGTCGTGGGCGCGGCCGGCGTTGCGTCGCTCGCGTTGCCGTATTCGTTCGGAATGCGTCTCGTGCTCGGTATTTCGTTCGCGGGTCCGTTCTTCGGCATCGCGTCCGGTATCGTCGCCACGCGCCGTGGCGAGCGGGTCGGTCCGCTCTACCTCGTGGCCTGGGGCGCGTTCCTCGCGGGTTCCGTCGTCAACATTCTGCGCACGCTCGGAGTTCTGCCGACGAACGCTTGGACCGAATACGCGCAACAGGTCGGCTCGACCGTCGAGTTCCTCCTGCTCTCGTTCGCCCTCGCCGATCGCATGAAGCAGCTCCAGATCGAGGCGACGAAGAACGCGGAGCTCGCGGCCGCGAACGCGCGCGCCGCGCAAGAAGCTTCCGAGCGCGCCCTCGCCGAGCAAGAGCGCACGAACGCGGAGCTCCTCCGGCTCGACCAGGTGAAGGACGAATTCCTGGCGAACACGTCGCACGAGCTCCGCACGCCCATTCACGGCGTCACGGGGATCCTCGACGCGCTCCTCACGCGGCCGTCTCTCACCGTCGACGACCGCGAGGACATCACCCACGCGCTCGCCTCGGCCCAGCGGCTCTCGAGCCTCGTCACGGCGGTGCTCGACTTCTCGACCTTCCGCTCGGGCGGCATGACCATCGAGAAGCGCCCGGTGGACCTCGCGTCCATCGTCGAGGGCGAGGTCCGCCGCCTCTCGTCGGGCGCCCGCGTGACGCCCAGGCTGGGCGTCGTCGCACGCTCCGTCGCGGCCCTCGGCGACCCGGAGCGGCTCCGCCAGCTCGTCGTGCAGCTCGTGGGAAATGCGGTCAAGTTCACCGCCTCGGGCGCCATCGACGTCTCCCTCCGCGTCGAGGCTCAAGACCTTGTCTTCGGCGTGCGAGACACGGGCCCCGGCATCGCGCCCGCGCGCCTCGAGACCCTCGTCGCGGGCCTCGAGCAGGGCGACGGAAGCACCACGCGGGAGGCGGGAGGGCTTGGGATCGGGCTCGCGCTTGCCAAGCGAATCGCCGAGGCCCACGGAGGAGATCTGGTGCTCCGGTCGCGCGTCGGCGAGGGCACCACGGTCCTCGTGCGCATCCCGGGAACCCGCGACGCCATCGCGCCGCCCGCGTCCGTCGCGCTCGTGGCCACGCGCGCGGTCGACGTGCGCGCGAGCATCGTCGATGACGCGCAGCTCCAGCGGATGACCTCCCTCATTCCACAGACGCCGGGGACGGTCCGTCCCTCGCTCGCGCCCCCCCTTCGCGTGAAAGCGAACTCGAGAGTGGCGGCGCTGCGCCCCGCGGTCGTCCCTTCGTTCGGTTCGACCCCGCCCGGCGACAAGGGGTCGCTGCATTCGTCGCCGCCGAGCTCCGCCCCTGCACCCTCGTCGAGCGAAGGAATTTCAGCGCTCCCCGGAGATGCGGGCGTGCGCATCTTGGTCGCGGACGACGACCCGATGAACCGCCGCGTCATCCGGCTCCAGCTCGCGCCGCTCGGCTTCGATCTCGTCGAGGCGGAGGACGGCGCGGACGCCATCGAGAAGGCGCTCTCCGCGGGGCCCTTCGACGCGGTGCTCCTCGACGTGATGATGCCGAAAGCGAGCGGCTACGACGTGTGCCGGAAGATTCGCGAAACGCAAGGGCCCACCGAGCTCCCCGTGCTCATGCTCACGGCCAAAGCCCAAGTGCGCGACCTCCTCGAGGGCTTCGAGGCGGGCGCGAACGACTACGTTCCCAAGCCTTTTTCCAAGGCCGAGCTCCTTGCGCGCATTCGCACGCACGTGACCATGGCGCGCACGCATCAGGCTCTGCGCCGCTTCGTGCCCCAAGGTGCGCTCGACATTCTCGGCAAGGGCAACGTGCTCGACGTGCGCCTCGGCGACACCACGGAGCGAAGCCTCGCGGTGCTCTTCTCCGACGTTCGCGGCTTCTCCGCGATCGCCGAGACGCGCACGCCCGCCGAGATTTTCGCGCTCCTCAACGAGTGCTACGCGCGCCTCGGTCCGGCCATCCGCGACGCCGGCGGCTTCGTCGACAAGTACATCGGCGACGGGATCATGGCGCTCTTCCCCGCGGGCGCGGAGGCGGCGCTCCGAGCGGCGATCGCGATGCAGCGCGCGCTCGATGGCGGCGTCGACGGCGAGGACCTGCGCGTGGGGGTGGGCATTCACCTTGGCCCCACGATGCTCGGTACCCTCGGTGAACCGGACCGCTTCGACGCCACGGTCATCAGCGACACGGTCAACGTCGCGAGCCGCATCGAGGGGGCGAGCAAGCAGCTAGGTGCGAAGCTCCTCGTTTCGCGCGGGCTCATCGATTCTCTTGGAAATCCAGGGGTATTCTCGACTCGAGCGCTCGGTCGCGTGCAGCTCACGGGACGATCCGGATTCGTCGAGGGCGTCGAGGTGCTCGACGCCGAAGACCCGTCGATGGCCGCCGCGAAGATCAGTCAGCGCTCCGCTTTCGAGGCCGCGCTCGCGTCGTTCGCGGCGGGCGCTTGGCGTGAAGCACGCGAGGCGTTCGGTGCCGTGGTCGATGCAAACTTCGGCGACGAGGCCGCGTTGCTGTACCTCACCGCCGCAACGCTCGCCGAGGACGGCGACCGAAGCGCGATCGGCGAAGGGGGTGCGCTCATCCTCAGGGAAAAATGAGCGACGCGATCCGCGTGAGATCGGCGGAAAAAGGCGCGTGGTAGCGGAAGCAGCCGCTCGCCCCGACCGACGCCCGCTTCAGAAGGCGAGATCCGTCGCGGTACCGTGAGCGATCGCTTCCGCGCTCACGATGCGCGTCACGGTCGGCGCGGGAAGCGCGGCCTCGAGGGGGCTCCGAGCTTCGCTCGACGTGCACACCGCGACGACGCGAAGGGCGCTCGGATCGATGCGGTGACGGATGGCGGCGTTGATGCTCTCGAGGGACGCCCCTTCGACTCCAGCAATCCACGCGTCGTGGTAGCCCGCGCCGAGGTCGAGCACGTGCTCGTCAACGGCGCGTTGCATTCGCTTCTGGGCGGTGTCGCGGTCGAAGACCGACGAGCGAACGAGGTACTTGCGGATGCTCGCGAGCTCGCGGGGCGTGATGCCGCGCTCGACCCAATCGCGGAGGAGATCGAGCATCAGGGCGAGACACGGGCCCGCATCCGCGACGCCTGGTTGCGCGCTCAGAACGAGGCTCGTGCGAATGCGTTCGACGGAAATGCGCGCCGACGTGCTGTAGGACCAGCCGCGCTTCGAACGGATCTCCTTCACGATGCGAGACGTGAACGTGCCGCCGAGGACGGCGACGCCCACCGAGAGGGGAACGTGATCGTCGTCGCGCGGGTGCGAGCCCCGCGTCCCCACGAGAAGCTGGGTCTGCGTGCGTTCCGACTTCTCGACGAGAACGAGGCCACGACCCGTGAGCGGCGGCACGGGAGGAACCGCGAGGCTTGATTCCTCGCAGGCAACGGGCATTGCATCGGTGAGTCGCAGGGCGATTTCCTCGGCCTCCGCTCGCGTGACGGCGCCTGCGAAGCCGATCGTCATCCCCCTCCGCGGGAAAGCTCGCGCGTGGTGGGCACGCAAGGCGTCGCCGTCGATGCGTGCGAGGGTCTCCGCGGTGCCGCCGAGCGGGCGCGCATACAGGTGACCCGCGAGCATCGTGCGCCGGAACGCCAAGCGCGCGAGGGTGTCGTCGCTGTCCAGAACCTCGACCCGCTGAGCCTCGATTTCGCGCCGAAGCCGATCGACCTCGGTCGGGTCGAAGCGCGGTTTCGTGATCATGAGCTCGAGGAGCGCCACGAACGCTCGGAGGTTCCTGCGCAGCACCGTGCCGTGAATCGCGAAGGTCGAGGCCTGCGCGTCGAGCCAGAGCTCCGCCCCGAGGCGATCGAGCTCGGCCTCGAAGGCGCCGGTGTCGAACTCACCCGAACCGCGGCGAAGCATGCGCGCGTGGAACGACGCGAGACCCGAGCGCGACTCCGGCTCGAGGAGGGCGCCGCCGTGACCCGCGATCACCACGTGGACGAGCGGCAGCGAGGGGACGCTTTCGACGATCACCGTGGGTGCAATGAACGTGTTCACGACGCGCCTCCCTCGGGCAGGAGCACGACGACGGTCTTCCCTTCGGGACGGAAGTAGCGGCGCGCGACACGTCGCAGGTCCGCGGAGCTCGTTCTTTGCCACTGGCGCAGGCGACGGAAAGGCGCTTCCGGATCTGCGAGGACCGTCTCGTGAAACCCGACGAGCTCGGCCTTTCCATTTGCGGTCTCGAGGCTCTGCGCCACGCCGAGTTCCATGCGCGCGACCGCTCGCTCGAGTTCGGCATCGCTCACGACCTCGTCGCGGAGACTCGCCACCGCCGCGTCGATCGCCGCTTCGATTCGCGCGGCCGTAACGCCCGGGCGCGCGGTTGCCGAAAACTCGATGAGGGAAGGGTCGCGGAACGATCCGCAGGTTGCCCCGATTTCGGTTGCGAGCTCGCCCTCGCGCACGACGGTTTGGTGCAAGCGGCTCGCGCGCCCGCCCGCGAGCACCTCGATGAGCAGGCTCATCGTCGCGTGGTCTGCGTCGCCGAGGGCGGGGCCATGGTACGCCACCTGAAGGCGCTCCGTCGACGTGGGCTTGCGGGCCTCGAGGCGCCGGACGGAGGTCTGGGGGGGCTCCGGTTCGAGGTCTTCCGCCGGAAGGCGCGAGGGGATCAAGTGTCCGTGCGTTTCCTGGACGAGCGCGAGCGCCTTCGTGGGGTCGATGGCACCGACGAGGACGAGCGTGCACGCGTTCGGTGCGTAATACGTCGTATAGAATCGCTCGCAGTCTTCGGGCGTGAACGCGAGGATGTCCTCCATCGATCCGATGGTCGGGATTCGGTACGAGTGCTTCGTGAACGCGAGCTCCCAGAGGCGCTCCGAGGCCCAGCCGTCGAGATCGTCCTCGACGCGCATGCGGCGCTCGTTTGCGACGACCTCTTTTTCGCTCGCGACCTGAGGTTCGCGGAGGACCAGGTTGGCCATGCGCTCCGCCT
>SXGU01449035.1_pt1 | contig 12840 bp, 13 predicted proteins | sample 3174531 | NCBI WGS metagenome assembly SXGU01 (sample SAMN11356863, study PRJNA531348) | freshwater metagenome | isolation source: freshwater sample F1-140 | place: China: Fuxian Lake, Yuxi | collected 2017-12-25 | reverse complement strand
TTCTTGGCGATGGAGATCACCAGCCGTAGGTTGGCCTCGATCATCTCGCGCTTGGCCAGACGGGACTTGGCCTCGCCGGTCGACATGCGCTTGCTGATGTCTTTCAGAGCCGTGATTGAGAGGCCGGCCTGGGTCTGCAGAGTTTGTAGGCGCGATTGCAACTCGTTGATGACATGGCGCTGGCGCTCCAGAGCGGCGCAAAAAGATGCGCCCGATGCGAGTTCTGTTAACAGCCATTCGGGATTGCCATGATTGCCAGGGAAGGTCTTGATGAAATGGGCGCGGGGCATGCCGCATTTGTTGACGGCAATATCCATGATGGCGCGCTCTTCGACCCGTACTTGCTCGACCATGCTGCGTACATTTTCACAGAGCTGATCGACCTGACGGGCAGCGAAACGGATGCTGAGGATGTGATGAGAAATGTCATTCTGAAGTTTTGCGGCCTGTTTGCTATCTACACCGTAACGGGCGCAGGCCTTCACGAATTTTGTTTGCAAGTCGCGTAGCAAGGTGAACCGTTCGGTGGCCTCGCTTCGGCGTAGGGCTAGGTTAGCTGCTGTGGCGGCGGCGCGACGGCTTTCATCGTCCTCGTCATCTTCCTCTTCCTCGGTATCTCCTTCTGTCGCTTCGGTCGCGAGTGGCATGTCGTCGCCACTGTCGGTGGTAAAGCCGTCGACCAATTCTTCGATGCGCATCTCTTCGCGTTCGATGCGGGCCCAGAGTTCTAGGATTTGATCCAGACTGAGCGGGCAGGCGGAGATGGCCTGCATCATGTGTTTCAGGCCTTCCTCGATGCGCTTGGCGATGGCGATTTCTTTTTCGCGGGTAAGGAGTTCAACTGAGCCCATTTCGCGCATGTACATGCGTACTGGGTCGGTGGTGCGGCCGAATTCAGCATCCACTGTCGAGAGGGCCGCCTCGGCCGCGTCAGCAGCGTCTTCATCAGCGACGACCGCTGGCGTCTCATTCAAGAGGAGTGTTTCTGTGTCTGGCGCTTCGTCGTAAACTTGGATGCCCATGCCGTTGAGCATGGTGACAACCCCCTCCAGTTGATCCGCCGCCAGGTCTGGCAGGTGGTCGTTGATCTCAGCATAGGTCTGGTAGCCGCGTTCTTTGCCAATCAGGATCAGGGCCTTGAGGCGGGTCCGGGCGATCTCGGTGTTTTCTGCGCTTTCGTTATCCTTCAGCTGAAATTCCGGAATGGTTTTTTTGGCTGTAGCAGCGCGTTTCCCATGGGCCGGTTTAGGGGACGAGGCCTTGGGATTTTTGGCATTGGAATTGGTTGAATTGACCTTGGGATCAGTCTTCGGAGCAGATTTGTTCGGCATCGCTGGCTTTTAATTTAAAGGTCGGCTGAACAGAGGATTATACATGATGCCCTGTGTTTTTTTATGGAACAAGCCCATATGCCTGTTCAAGTTAGATTTTTTTGGTCAATAGTGCGGTTTGAAGGGCGGTTCGTTCTTCAGCGGTAAGCTCACTAGGCCTTTTTCCGGAAAGGCGGTTTACATCCAGGCGACTGGCTTGGGCATTGATGCTCGACAAGGCCCCTGAAAACTCGGCCTCTGCATCGTAGCGGTCATCCCAGCGCAGGATTTCTTCCACAGCGGCGCGGCATATTTCTCCATGATCACCCTCGTGGAATTGTTCGATGAGGTCGCGGCTGTTGATGGGCTCAGGTCGTGAGCGTAGGTGGCCCAATAGGGCCAGTACGGCTTCACCGGCAGGTTGGCGTGCCTGGAAGGTGGCTGGGATGCGGTCGGCGCGCTGTGGGTCGTGCAGGATGCCTTGTAGCACGACAAATTCGGGGCCGCGCAGCAGGGGTTTGGAGGATGGGCGCGGGGCTTGTCGGACCCGCTGCGGTGCCGTTGAGCGGGATGGGAGTGGGGCAGCAACCCCAGTTAGTTCGGACAGCCGCTGGCGTAAGCTACGGGCCAGCAGAGGGGCGCTGCGAACCTGGTCTAGGTAGGGTTTTGCCAAAGTGGTGAGGCGGACCTGACCCTCCGGGGCGTTGAGGTTGAGATCGTGGCTCAAGGTGTTGAACAGGAATTCGGACAGGGCTTGCGGGCGTTTCTGGAGGTTTTTCCAGGCATCCAGACCTTGGGTTCGGACGAAGCTGTCGGGGTCTTCTCCTTCGGGCAGGAAAACAAAGCCGATCTGTTTGCCATCCTGCAGTGTGGGCAGGCAATTTTCAAGGGCGCGCCAGGCGGCCTTGCGACCCGCGTTATCCCCATCAAAGGCGAATAAGATGTGGTCAACGCGGCGGAGTAGGCTGTGAACTTGCTCTGCTGTGACGGCGGTTCCGAGTGTAGCGACGGCATTATCGGCACCGGCCTGGGTTAGCATGACGACATCCATGTAGCCTTCGACAACCACTACCGTGTCCGATTGCTGGATGCCGCGCCGGTTTTCGAACAGCCCGTAAAGCTCTCGGCCCTTGTGAAACAAGGGGGTTTCGGGTGAGTTGAGATACTTCGGTTTGCCGTTACCCAAGATGCGGCCACCGAAGCCAATCAAGCGGCCGCGCTCGTTGCGGATAGGGAACATGATGCGATCCCGAAAACGGTCATAGCGTTTCCCTTGTTCGCCGACGATGACGAGGCCAGCCTGTTCTGGCTTTGCATCTGCGTAATCAGGTAGGGTCGCCGCCAGGCCTTGCCACTCGGCTTCACTATAGCCGATCTCAAAGTGGGCGGCCGTAGTGCCGGTGATGCCCCGTTGTTTTAGATAGTCAATGGCGGCAGGATGGCGCTTAAGCGCGTTGCGGTAATGCTGGCTCGCCGTCTCCAAAAGGGCATTGAGTTGGGTGTTGAGATCGTTTTCGGGGCGGGGGCCGCGCGCGTCCTCAGGGACTTGTAGACCTATACGGCCGGCGAGGTCCGTGACGGCATCAATAAACCCCATGCCGCTGTGTTGCATCAGGAAGGTGATGGCGGTGCCGTGCGCCCCGCAACCAAAGCAATGGTAAAATTGCTTAGTTGGGCTGACGGTGAACGATGGCGATTTTTCGTTATGGAAGGGGCAGCAGGCTTGATAGTTGGCGCCGGCCTTCTTGAGCGGTACCTGATGGTCGATGACTTCGACGATATCCGTCCGGTCAAGCAGGGTTTGGATGAAGTCCTGGGGAATCATGGCCCAGGAGGTGCGTCAGGCGAGGGCCGCCTTGACGGATCCCGAGACGGCTGTCATGTCGGCTCGTCCGGCTAGGCGGGGCTTAAGCAGGGCCATGATTTTCCCCATGTCGCGTGCTGAGGTTGCGCCGGATTCTGTTATGGCGGACTGGATGGCGGTGTTGATCTCGTCTGCGGAGAAGGGTTGCGGCAAGTAATCAGACAGGATCGTCAGTTCGAAGGCCTCGCGATCGGCCAGATCTTGACGGGTGGCGGCCTCGTACTGGCTCTGTGCGTCCTTGCGCTGTTTGCTGAGTTTTTCGACGATGGCGATGACGCCATCGTCGTCAAGTTCGATACGCTCGTCGATCTCGCGTTGCCGGATGGCGGCAAAGAGCAGACGAAGGGCCGATAAACGATCGGCCTCACGGGCGCGCATTGCCGTTTTCATGTCATCCTGAATGCGGAGTTTTAGTGACATGCGGCGAACGGCTTGATGAGTTCAGTCGGATAGCGGCGGGTGCCGTCGGTATCCGGATTGGATCAGAACAGCTTCGGAGGCAGGGTTTGGCTGCGCATGCGCTTGTACTGGCGCTTGACGGCGGCAGCCAGCTTGCGCTTGCGCTCGTTGGTCGGCTTTTCGTAAAACTCGCGGGCACGGAGTTCAGTCAGGAGACCCGTCTTTTCGATGGCGCGCTTGAAGCGACGCATCGCGACTTCAAACGGCTCGTTTTCTTTGAGGCGAATGTTCGGCATATCAAAATCCGATAAAAAAGAGCGGTGATTATAGGCACGGTGTCTGGTAATTACAAGTTATCCTATGCGTCATGTTGGTCTTGGGTATCGAATCCTCTTGCGATGAAACGGGCGTGGCGCTGTATGACACGGTCGTTGGGCTGCGCTCGCATGCCCTTCATACCCAAGTGGAAATGCATGCCGAGTACGGTGGGGTGGTGCCTGAATTGGCCTCGCGTGACCACATTCGGCGCATCGTGCCCTTGACCCGACGCGTTTTGGATGAGGTGGGTGTCTCCCTCGCTGCGGTGGATGCCATTGCCTATACTCAAGGCCCGGGCCTGGCGGGGGCCCTGCTGGTGGGGGCGAGTTTCGCTCAAGGGCTGGCGGTTGGTCTGGGCATATCCGCTATTGGGGTGCATCACCTTGAAGGTCATTTGCTTTCGCCTCTTTTGGCGGATCCGCGCCCCGAGTTTCCCTTTGTGGCCCTCTTGGTGTCCGGTGGACATACCCAGTTGATGCAAGTTGATGGGGTCGGGCGTTACACCCTGTTGGGCGAGACCTTGGATGATGCTGCGGGAGAGGCCTTTGACAAGACCGGACAGCTGCTGGGTCTGCCCTACCCCGGGGGGCCGGAGATCTCGCGTCTGGCACAGCAAGGCGATGCCTTTCGCTATCCATTGCCACGGCCGATGCTGATGAGCAGTGACCTCGATTTTAGTTTTAGCGGCTTGAAGACAGCGGTCCTTAATCTGGTGCACAAGCATCCCGATGCCCGCCGCGAGGATGTGGCCGCTGCTTTTCAGGCCGCAGCGGTAGATGTCTTGGCCAGCAAGGCCTTGAAGGCGCTTAAGCAGACGGGGTTTTGCCGTCTGGTGATTGCCGGGGGGGTCAGCGCGAATACTTTGTTGCGTTCGCGTCTGAATGCCGAGGTGGCGCGCGTCGGGGCGACTGTTTATTACCCGCCATTGGCGTTGTGTACGGATAACGGGGCCATGATTGCCTATGCTGGGGCACAACGGTTGGTCGCCGATGCCCTGCCCTCGGACGGGGTATTCACAGTCAGGCCGCGCTGGCCTTTGAGCCAATTGCAGGCAGCTTAGTGGCCAGCCGCGTGACAGGGCTTGTGGCGTATAGGGTCAGGGTCATGGGGCGAAGTTCAGGTTGTTTTCTACCCACTGTTCTAGCCGCAAAAGGCGTAAGGCATCGTCCGGGAAGATTAGGGCCAGCGAGACGGTGCTCAGAAGCAGCGCCAGGGTGAAGGATCCGAGTACGCTGGCCGGACGCAGCCAGCCCCAGTAGCGTGCCGCGACATAGACCATGTCCTTCTCGTGTTCGGCAAGACTTAGCCAGTAGCGCAACATACCGATGACCAGATAGACGCTATAGCCGCCGGCCAGCGAGGCAAGTACGATGCGGAATACCGACAGCATGTCGATCTGGTTGATCCCCTTGTAGAACAGGGAGACGCCACCGACGGCGATAGAGGCCAGAAATGCGAGGGCGATGTTGATGACCAAGCGCTGTCGTTCGCGCGCCAGATCGCGCTGGCGACGGATGAAGAAATCGTCGATCTCGGCTTTGAAGTACTCGGTTTTTTCCTGTACTAGGGTGGAGATCTCGCTCTTCATGACGGCCATGCGCTGGTCAAGTACGCTTGACATGCGCTCGGCGGCATAGTCGACGAGTTCCCGTACATCATCCTTGGTCAGGCTGCGCTGGTCGTGTAGTTCCTGGGAGATCTTGTCCAGTTTGGCGTCGATTTCTTGGCTGGCGGTGCTGACAACGGCTTGCAGTTCGCTTCCCGCCTGACGCACGGCAGATTGCATGACGGCATCCAGTCGGTCGCCGGCACGACTGATCACGGTGTCCGAGGCCGCGTTCAGGTTGTCGCGTGCATAATCCATTTCCTTTTCGAACCAGGCCATGATGCCCCCTAAGGTTTTCGGAAACCGCCTTCCTCTCCTCGAACGAGGCGCTGGATGTTGGTACGATGCCGCCAAAAAATCAGGATAACCAAGATGATGAGTGCGCCCAGGCCCGCTTCGTCCAGCCAAGCGGCAAAGAAGGGCACTGCGGCCGAGGCGACAAGGGCGGAGAGCGACGACACACGAGTCAGGGCAAACACGGTCAGCCAGGCTAGCAGGCAGGCCAGGCCGAGTAAGGGGTTGAGAGCGAGCAGAATGCCGAGGGCGGTGGCGACGCCCTTGCCACCTTTGAAGTCGAAGAAGACGGGCCAGAGGTGGCCGATGAAGGCCGCTAGTCCGGCTAGCGCGGGTAGCCAGTCAGGAGTGGATATCTGTGTGCCCACGAGCATGGCAAGCCAGACCGCCAGCGTGCCCTTGAGGCCGTCACCCAAGAGGGTCAGGGCAGCAATCCTCTTGTTCCCGGTGCGTAGTACATTGGTTGCGCCGGGGTTGCCAGAGCCGTAACTGCGCGGATCAGGTAGATTGAAGGCACGCGACAGCAATACGGCTGCAGAAAGGGAGCCGAGCAGATAAGCTGCGAGCAGTGTCAGCAAGGTCGTCGTCATGGCCTGTAGAATAGCAGACCTTGATTGCATCGCTTATGTATTGATTCCATGGATATCCTCTTCCTGCACGATTTTCGTCTCGACCTCACCATTGGCCTTTATGAATGGGAACGGCAGGCACCGCAACCAGTGCTTATCGATTTGGAGATCGGACTGTATGATCATAAGGCGGGTCACAGCGATGCCATTGCCGACACCATTGATTATGGGCGGGTGGCGCAGCGTATCCAGGAGAGCCTGGTCGATAAGCCCCTCCGTTTGGTCGAAACCCTGGGTGAGCATATTGCTGAGATCGTGCGTGGTGAATTTGGTGCCCCTTGGGTGCGGATTACGGTGCGCAAACTGTCCATCCTGAGTAATGTTAAGGAGTTGGGCATCATTATCGAGCGCGGTAGCCGGTTTTGACCCTTTCAATGCTGGGCGCATTAGAGACGGCCTCGTGTAGAATTGCGCGGTTTTGAAGCACCCACTCGGTCCACGCTTGATATGAATCACATTCGCAACTTTTCCATCATCGCTCACATTGACCATGGCAAGTCGACGCTCGCCGATCGCCTGATCGAATATTGCGGGGGATTGGAGCGGCGCGAGATGGATGCGCAGGTTCTCGATTCCATGGATCTGGAAAAGGAGCGCGGCATTACCATCAAGGCGCAGACGGCCGCGCTGAGCTACAAGGCACGGGACGGCAAGACTTACGACCTGCATCTGATTGATACCCCGGGACATGTGGATTTCTCGTACGAGGTTTCTCGTTCTCTGTCGGCCTGCGAGGGGGCCTTGCTGGTGGTGGACGCATCGCAGGGCGTTGAGGCTCAGACGGTGGCGAATTGCTATACCGCTACGGAGTTGGGGGTTGAGGTGTTTCCGGTGCTGAACAAGATTGACCTGCCGGCGGCCGACCCGGATCGGATTGCAGAAGAGATTGAGGATATCGTTGGCATCGATGCCAGCGATGCGGTGCGTTGCTCAGCCAAGACGGGTCTTGGAATTGAGGAGGTGCTTGAATTAGTGGTGGCACGCGTACCGCCACCCAAGGGCGATCCTGATGCGCCTCTCAAGGCATTGGTTATTGACTCGTGGTTCGACAATTATGTGGGCGTGGTCATGCTGGTGCGTGTGGTGGACGGTGTTCTGAAGCCGAAGCAAAAGATTCGATTGATGGCCTCTTCCGCCGAGTTCCTGTGCGAACAGGTTGGTGTCTTTACCCCAAAATCCGTGCAACGCGAGCAACTGTCTGCCGGTGAGGTGGGCTTTGTCATCGCGGGCATCAAGGAGCTGCGCGCCGCCAAGGTGGGTGATACTGTCACCTTGGCGAGTCAACCGGCGGCCGAGGCATTGCCGGGATTCAAAGAGGCGCAGTCGCAGGTCTTTGCGGGTCTCTATCCGGTCGATTCGCACGAATATGACAGCCTGCGCGATGCCTTGATCAAGTTGCAGCTCAATGATGCGGCCCTGCATTTCGAGCCGGAGACCTCGCAGGCCCTGGGCTTTGGTTTTCGCTGCGGATTTCTCGGTCTGCTGCATATGGATATCGTCCAGGAACGACTGGAGCGGGAGTACAACCAGAGCCTGATTACCACGGCCCCATCGGTCGAGTATGAGGTGGTGATGAAGGACGGCACTCTGGTCGAGGTAGAAAACCCGGCCCGCCTGCCTGATCCGTCCAAGATCGAGGAGGTGCGTGAGCCGATCATCACCGCCACTATTCTGGTTCCGGAGGAATACCTGGGGAATGTGATGACGCTATGTAACCAGAAGCGCGGTAACCAGGTGGACATGCGTTACATGGGGCGTCAGGTGATGCTGAAATATGAGCTGCCGCTCAATGAGGTGGTCATGGACTTCTTTGACCGGCTTAAGTCAACCTCGCGTGGCTATGCTTCACTGGATTACGAATTCAAGGAATTCCGGGCGGACGATCTGGTCAAGCTGGATGTCCTCGTCAACAGTGAAAAGGTGGATGCCCTGTCGCTAATCGTGCATCGTTCGACCGCGCAATACCGAGGCCGTGAACTGGTGGCCAAGATGCGTCAATTGATCCCGCGCCAGATGTTCGACATCGCGGTACAGGCCGCCATTGGTGCGCACATCATTGCCCGCGAGACGGTTAAGGCGCTGCGCAAGAATGTGCTGGCCAAGTGCTACGGCGGCGATCTCAGCCGCAAGCAAAAGCTGCTTGAAAAGCAGCAAGAAGGCAAACAACGCATGACACAGGTGGGTAATGTTGAGATTCCGCAGGAGGCCTTCCTGGCCATCCTGCAGATTGGAGATGGGAAATGAGACCTTCCCATGTACTGTGTTCGCTCCTTCCAATGGGGGGGATTGTTTCTTCTGCGGTGGCCTGGCGGAGGCGGACATGAATTTTGCCCTGATCCTGTTCACCGCGACCCTTGTGACGGGGGGCGTTTGGTTGGTTGATCACTTGATCCAACGCTACCGGCCGGCCTTGCGGCGTGCCGAGGGGGCCAAGATCCCCCTTCTGGTGGAATACGCACGCAGTTTCTTCCCGGTCATCCTGGCGGTTTTTCTACTGCGCTCCTTCCTGGTTGAGCCGTTCAAGATTCCTTCCGGATCGATGATCCCGACCTTGCAGATCGGCGACTTCATTCTCGTCAACAAGTATGAATACGGTATCCGCCTGCCCGTGATTAACCAGAAGATCCTCTCGCTCGGCACGCCGCAGCGGGGTGATGTCATGGTTTTTCGTTTTCCACAGGATACGCGGCTCGACTACATCAAGCGGGTAGTTGGTATACCGGGTGATACGATCGAGTACCGTGCTGACAAGCGCTTGATCATCAATGGTCGCCCGGTCGCCCGTGCCCCGGCGGGTGAGTATGGTTATGAGGCGGGTGGGCTTAACTGGGTGCGTGGCCAGCAGTATCGTGAGACCCTTGATGCAGGCGTGCATACCAGCCTGGTGTTGCCGAGCATGCCACCCGTGATCGAACATCAGGTCCAGGGTGATTTTGCCTTTCGCGACGATTGTCGTTATGAAGATGCCGGCTTTCGCTGTGTCGTGCCACCCGGCCACTATTTTATGATGGGCGACACCCGTGATGCCAGCAACGATTCCCGCTATTGGGGTTTTGTCCCCGATAAAAACATCGTGGGGCGGGCCTTCTTTATTTGGTGGAATTTCGATGACCTCACCACGGCACTGAAAAACCTTGATGCCCCCAAACGGATTGGCCGGTTTATTACGGATGTCTGATCCTTTATCCCGACTGCAGGAACGGCTGGGCTACCATTTTCAGTCGCCTCAAATCCTGGTTGATGCCCTGACCCACCGCAGTTTTGCGGCTAGCAACAACGAACGGCTCGAGTTTCTCGGTGATGGGGTGCTCAACCTGTGCATCGGCCTCCTGCTGTATGAGCGTTTTCCACAGATCAAGGAAGGTCGCCTGTCGCGCCTGCGGGCCAATCTGGTCAGCCAGCAGCCCTTGTTTGAGATTGCCATCGAACTGCGACTGGGAGAACGGCTGCGTTTGGGCGAGGGCGAGATGCGCAGTGGTGGCAAGGAACGGCCCTCGATCTTGGCCGATGCCGTGGAGTCGGTGTTTGGTGCTATTTTGTTGGACGGGGGATTTGAGGCGGTGCGCGGGGTTATTTCCCGCCTGTTTGCGGCGCGGCTGGCCCTTATTGATCCGGAACAACAGGGCAAGGACCCCAAGACCCGCTTGCAGGAATGGTTGCAGGGACGGCGCCTGGGGCTGCCTGTCTATGCCTTGCGTGATACTCAGGGCCAGGCGCACGCGCAGACCTTTGTGGTGGAGTGTCGCGTCGTGGCGCTGAATGTGCGGACTGAAGGCCGGGGTGCCAGCCGCAAGGCGGCAGAACAAGCCGCAGCCGAGGCGGCGTGTGAGGCCGTGGAATCAAAGATGTGAGGGGCCGCAGATGAAGACAGGACTTATCGCCATCGTCGGGCGACCCAATGTGGGCAAGTCGACCCTGGTCAATTCTTTGGTTGGGGTCAAGATCAGCATCACGGCGGATAAGCCGCAGACGACGCGTCATCGCATTCTCGGTGTGCGTACCGAGGTCGATACTCAGTTCGTGTTCGTTGATACGCCAGGTTATCAGACTCGGCACAAGAGTCAGTTGAACAGCACGATGAATCGTGCCGTGCAGCAAGCCTTGGCTGAGGTGGATGTGGTTGTCCTGGTGCTGGAAGCGGGTCGCTTTACTCCGGCGGACATGCAGGTGCTGAGCTTGTTGCCATCCTCTCGCCCGGTCATTGCCATCATTAACAAGGTGGATCTCGTGGCTGACAAGGCCCGGTTGCTGCCGGAATTGCAGGCCCTGGCGGGGCGATTCCCCTTTGCCGAGCTGGTGCCGTTGTCGGCGCAGACGGCCAGTGACGCTGAACGCCTCCTGTCTATCATCAGACCCTACCTGCCGGAGGGTGAAGCGATGTTCGATGAAGATGCGATCACGGATCGAAGTGAGCGCTTCCTCGCATCTGAGATCGTTCGGGAAAAGGTCTTTCGCCTCACGGGTGATGAGATCCCCTACGGCACGGCGGTGGAGATCGAACAGTTCACGCAGGAGCCTTCCGGGATGCGGCGCATCGGGGTGGTGATTTTGGTTGATCGCGAGGTGCACAAACCCATCATACTGGGGGCGGGCGGTGAGCGGATGAAGCGTATTGCCAGTGAGTCGCGTCAGGACATGGAGCGACTGTTCGAGGCTAAGGTTCACCTGACATGCTGGATCAAGGTGAAGACCGGCTGGATGGACAGCACCGCCATGCTCAAGCGTTTGGGACACGAATAAGCTACTCATGGCCAATCAGATTGATCAGGCCGAGAGCTGGGTTCTGCATACGCGGCCTTATCGTGAGACCAGCCTTTTGGTGGATGTATTTAGCCGGGAGCATGGTCGCCTGAGCTTGGTGGCGCGCGGCGGTCGTCGGCCGCTCTCGTCGTTGCGGGCGCGTTTGCTGGCCTTCCAGCCCCTTGCGCTGTCTTGGTTTGGCAAAGGGGCGGTACGAACCTTGCACGCGGCCGAGTGGCAGGGGGGGCTGCGCGATCTCGCTGGGGGTGCCCTGATCTGCGGCTTCTACCTCAATGAATTGCTACTTCGGTTATTGCCGCCCGAAGATGCCCACGCGACCTTGTTTGATGCCTATGGCGCGACCCTGCACGCCTTGGCGATGGGGGAGGTGGCGGAGCGCTGCCTGCGCCGCTTCGAACTTGTCTTGCTTGAAGAGATGGGCTACGCCGAGCCCCTGCATCAAACTGCAGCGGGGGAGTCTATTGAGGCCGAGGGGCGTTATCGTTGGCATCCCGAAACCGGGTTGGTGGAGGTTGCCAAGGAGGCTGATGGTGGCGCTCATTCCGGGGTGTATTCTGGTGCAATGCTACAGGCCATGGTGGCCGGCGACTGGTCGCACCCGGCGGTATTGCAAGGCAGCAAATTCCTCATGCGGGCCCTGATCGGCCATCATCTCGGTGCGGGGCAACTCCACACCCGACAACTTCTCATTGATTTCAACACCCTAAACCCATGAATCCATCCTGTTCAAACCGAAAACTCGGCGTCAATATCGACCATGTGGCCACCTTGCGCCAAGCCCGAGGCACGCCTTACCCCAGCCCCATTGAGGCAGCCTTGCTGGCTGAGGCAGCGGGTGCTGACCTGATCACTCTGCATTTGCGTGAGGATAGGCGCCATATTCAGGATGCCGATGTGTTTGCCTTGCGACCCTTGTTGAAGACGCGCATGAATCTGGAGATGGCCGTCACCGAGGAGATGATCGGCATTGCCCTCAAGGTGCGGCCTCAGGATGTGTGTCTGGTTCCGGAACGCCGTCAGGAACTGACTACGGAAGGTGGACTTGATGTGGTGGGTCAGAGAGACCGTTTGCTCGATGCGTGCCAGCGTCTGGGGGCGGCCGGGATCCGGGTTTCTTTATTTATTGATGCCGAGGCGCGGCAACTGGAGGCCGCGCGTGCGGTCGGGGCGCCCGTAGTGGAAATCCATACGGGGCGTTTTGCCGAGGCCGAAGGGATATCGGTCGCAGAAGAGTTGGAGCGGATTCGGCAGGCGGTAGCGCGGGGCCTGGACTTGGGCTTGCAGGTCAATGCGGGGCATGGCCTGCACTATCAGAATGTCCAGTCGGTTGCCGCTATCCCTGGGGTTGAGGAGCTCAATATCGGTCACGCCATCGTGGCTCAGTCCATCTTTACCGGCTGGACGCCCGCCGTTAATGAGATGAAGCGGTTGATTCTGGCTGCTTAGGTCTATTTAGGATGCTTCCATAAACTCAAGCTCCGCCGCCATGCTGCGTTGTCCATAAAAATCATTCTTTACATATTAACCAGATGCAGCGTCACGGTTTTTTGCTCGCGTATTGTCTGGCTCAGGATTTCAAATGTATAGAAGCGTCCTTTAGACTGGGCGTGAAAGGCGTTCGGTGATGGCGGCCAGGTCTTCTGGCAGGCCACGCAAAAC
>SXGU01058571.1_pt1 | contig 12846 bp, 10 predicted proteins | sample 3174531 | NCBI WGS metagenome assembly SXGU01 (sample SAMN11356863, study PRJNA531348) | freshwater metagenome | isolation source: freshwater sample F1-140 | place: China: Fuxian Lake, Yuxi | collected 2017-12-25 | reverse complement strand
GAGAAATTTTCAAATACTGCGTTTCGGTAATAAAGGAAATCAACCGAAATTTTTAATGGGCATAGAAGGACTCGAACCTCCAACTTCCTCCTTGTAAGGGAGGCTGTCTACCATTGACGTATATGCCCGTAAACTTTTTGTTGTAATGCTTTACAATTGTCGGCACATCCGACTGCCCGCAAGTTTTCAAAAAAACGTCGCTCTCTTTTTCAATTGAGCGAAATGTCATACTACGAAAATTCAGCTTTCTCTGTCAAGCTGAGGCGCAAATTTTATTCGATTAAATTTGTTGATCGAATAATCAGCGCTCATTCTTATTGAGATCGTAGCGCAGAATTGTTCCGCCGAAACCGACCGCCCAACCGCGCCGTTTGCTGAATAAAACCTTTTCGAGCCGATGTGTAGTATTTGAATCTTCCTCGCTCCAAATGTTTCCGGCAGTTGTCGTATGAACAATCGTTCCTTCATCGCCAATCGCCCAGCCTTCGGCAGTGTCGAGAAAAAATATGCTGTTCAAATTATTCGTCGTGACGGATTTTTGTTCGCGCCAATTTTTTCCGCCGCTGACGGTTTGAAAAATTTTGCCGTTTGCGCCCGCCGTCCAGCCATTTTTAGAATTGATAAAAAAAACGGAATTGAGCCGTGTTCGTTTATCGCCATAAATATTCGCGCCGCTCCATTGCATTCCGCCGTCCTCAGTAAATAAAATGCTGCCGCCCGCGCCGACGATAATTCCGCGCATTGCATCATCGGCGGCGAAAAGTCCGTCGAGCAATAAATATTTGATTGATAAAGGCGTTTTTTTCCAAATGTTTTCATTCTTTTCGAGCGTGAAAATCATTCCGCCTTCGCCGAACGCGTGTGCGGAATCGTTTTTGCCGAAAATAATTTTAGTAATTCGCTCGCGTCCGGTCGCGGCAAACTCGGATTTTTCCCAAGTTTTTCCGCCGTCAGCCGTGCGCAAAACGTAGGACGGAAAAGCCGCGCCGCGATTGTAAACGTCTCGTTCACACAAAAGCCAGCCGTTTTTTTCGTTGAAAAAATAAATTTGCCGAATCGCATCCGTCGTAAATTTAGGAGTTTGCCGCCAAGTCGTTCCGCCGTCGGCAGTCACGAGCAAAGTGCCGCCGCTGCCGGCAATCCAACCTATTTTTTCGTTGAGAAAATAAATGTCGTACAGCCAGGCGAGCGTGTTTGAATTTTGTTTCGTCCATTGCGCGTTTGCCGTCTGAAATAAGATCAAACAGAGCGAAAGCGCGCATATTTTTTTTAATAAATTCATTTTCACTGAACAATTTGCTCAAAAGAAAAAGGAAAATCGAAATAAACTCGCCAATTCGATTTTCCCTTTTGAAAATATTGCTTTTAATTTTAGAACGGGCTGCCGAACAGCAGACGAACGATGCTCGCTTTCGATAAAATATCGAAAACCGTATTGACGTTGAGCCGGAAACCTTTGTCCGGCACGAAAACCTGATCGCCGGGATTGAGGAAAATCATTTCGCCTTTTCCTTTTTCCATCGCCGATAAATCAACGATCTGCGGCGAGATTCGTCCCTGCCCGTCGTAGCGATAAACGACGACGCGTTTTTTATCGCCTTCTTTCGTGACGCCGCCCGATTCGACAATCGCTTCGTAAACGCTGACTTTGCGGTCGAGCACGCGCACGCCCGGCGCGGCGACCTTGCCGAGCACGCTGTAACGCGCCGACATCGCTTTGTCGAGCGTGACGGTCACGTTCGGCTGAATAATGTATTCGTCGAGCTTTTTCGTGATTTCGGCGGCAACTTCTTCGACGGTTTTGCCGCCGACCATCACGCCTTCGCGAATCAGCGGATAGGAAATTCGCGCCGTCGGCGGAATGCTGATTGACGGTTTGCAGTAATCCGGGCATTGTCCGAAAACTTCGACCGTGATGACATCGTTCGGTCCGAGACGATATTCCTTTAAATAATTATTATAAAACGGCAGAATTTCCGATTCTTCTGCCGAACGCGCAACGGATTTGTCGTCTGTTTTAATCACTGCAGTCGAAGCAATTTCGGCGGTGCCGGATTTTTCCGGCGTCGTTGCAACAATCGGTTGTGCGGGCGCGGCGGATTTGTCTTCGACGGTTTGTATTTTCTGCATTTTAACCGGCGGATTTTCCGTCTGCGCCGCGAGATCGGCGGAAAAGACAAAAACACTCGCCGCAATCAAAACCGCGTGTCCATAATTTTTTACTGCTTTCATAATTTTTCTCCGTCATTCGCTTGAAATGACTATCGCGTTTCAGATTCCAAAATCAGGATTAAAAACTCCAAACGCCAAACCAATTATTTTCAATCGCTGTCGCGAATCTCAGCATCGAATCCTCAATCTCAAATCTTAAATCATCTTGCGCCTTTGCCGAACAAAACCGTTTTTACGGTTTCAAAAACAATCACCAAATCGAGCGCGAGACTTTGATTTTTGATGTAATACAAATCGTATTGCAGCTTCTGGCGCGCGTCTTCGACCGATGCACCGTACGGATATTTGATTTGCGCCCAGCCGGTTAAACCGGGCGCGGCTAAATGACGATGTTCGTAAAACGGAATTTCGCGCGCCAGCTGTTCGACGAAATGCGGACGTTCCGGGCGCGGTCCGACAAAACTCATTTCGCCGCGAATGATGTTCCAAAATTGCGGAATTTCGTCCACGCGAATTTTTCTGATCACGCGCCCGACGCGTGTCGTGCGATCATCGTCGGCTGTTGCCCATACCGGTTTTCCGTCGGCTTCGGCATCGGTGCGCATCGAGCGAAATTTGATGACTTTGATAATCTTGCCGTTTTTTCCGACTCTTTCCTGCCGGTAAAACACGTCGCCTTTGGATTCGAGTTTGATTAAAATCGCCGTCACAATCGCAATCGGCAGCGAAAAAATCAATCCGATCAGCGCGAGCGAGCGGTGCACGGTTTCGCGCAGCGCCGTTTTAAGCCGCGTATCTTTGCGCCGTCCGTCAAAAATCAGCCACGACGGGCGCAACATGTCAACGTGAACTTTGCCGGTGACGCGCTCGAAAAACGACGTGCATTCTTCGATATTGACATCGCCCGCCAAACTCATTTTCAAAAGCGTTTCGGTCGGAAAAAGTCCGCGTCGCTCGCGCACGGCGATCACGACGCGGTCAACCTTTTCACTTTTGACAATCGCGTCAAGCTGGTCTGCCGTGCCGATAATTTCCGATTCGCCGATTTTCGTTTTCGGCTTTAAACCGTTTTCCGTCACGAAACCGACGATTCTGTAGCCCGCATCGCGGCGTTCCCAAACCGCATCTGCCGTGTCGCGCGCCGCCGATCCGGTGCCGACGAGCAGAATTTTTTCGCCGATTTCCGGATGTCCCGTCAAAAGATGAATCAGAATGCGCCACGTCAATAAAAGAATAAGAACGATGACGACCGAGAAAACCGATACGCCGCGCCCGATCATCATCGGCGGCACGAAATAAAAAACGAGCGCGAGCAAAACCCATGCAATGCCGAGCGCCTGCACCATTCGCAGCATCAGCTCGCGCCGGTTGCCCATCACCGTAAAATCGTATAAATCGTAGAAATAAAGAATTAACAGACAGACGAAAGTAGCAAAACAGACTTTGATCCAACCGAGATTATGATTGAGTTGATATTCGGTGCCGGAAAAACCGAGACGCACGTACATCGCGAGTACGATGCCGCCGTAAATAAACGCCGTATCAGCTAAAATCAACCATAATGTTCGCGGACTAAATTTTGCTGCACTCATCTTCTCTGTTCAAAATACAAATTGAGAGTTACGAAATTTTAGAGTAATAACATAATCGGAATTCGTTTTGAATTCCCGAAAAACAACTTTCGCAGCGGTTGATATTGACCGACAATCTTTCGCCGCGCGGCGCTCAAGTGTTTTTCTTGCCGTAATAACCGTAGTTGTAGTGAGATTCTTTCAAGACGTCTTCCGATTGATTGAGCACCACGCCGAGCATTCGGTCGCGCGGCAGCGTTTCGAGAATGCGGTCGAGCGAATTGTAAGTCGTTCGATTGGCGCGAATGACGAGCATCGCGCCGTCCGCGTGATTGATTAACACGTTCGCGTCGGTGAAAATGCCGAGCGGCGGCGCGTCAATAATGACGTAATCGAACATTTCTTTGGCTTCGCGCAGAATCTCCTTAAATTTCGGACCGGAAATCAGTTCCGCCACGTCTTTGCGCGCTTCGCCGCCCGGCAAAAGATGAAGTCCGGCGGGATCGAGCCGCACAATCGCTTCTTTCAGCGTCGAAGTTCCGGCTAAAACGCCCGAAAGTCCTTTGTCAGTTTCGATTCCGAGGTAATCGGTGAGACTCGGCATTCGCAGATCGCTGTCAATAATCAGCGCGCGCACGCCGTCGGTTTGCGCCAGAAGCCACGATAAATTAAGCGCCGTCACGGATTTCCCTTCGCTCGGATTGATACTTGCGACGACGATTGATTGCAGTTTTTGTTTCTGGCTTTTATGCAGAACGTGCGTTCGCAAGCTGCGGTATTCTTCGCAATACGTCGAATTCGGATGCGTGATCGCGACGAGGCGAGGCTCGACGCGTTCGGCTTCAACATTCCAGCTGACAAATTCAGGCAGAAGTGTTGCAGCCGAACGCGCCGCGCCGACAGCGTTCAAAGTTGCCCCGGCATTAATTGTCGTTTCCAATTCAGGGAGTGCCGTCCCGACGATTGAATCCAACTGCCCTTTGAACGCCGAACTTGGGGTTCCGATTTTCAAATTTCCATCCGCGAACAATTCGGGCGGCGCATTTCTAGTGCTGCCGCTTTCTTTAATATTTTCTTTCGTCAGTTCTTTGTTAAACGGAATCACCGTATTGGCGGCGACTACTTCCGTTTCATTGAATTGTTCGGTTTGTTTTTTCTGTAACGCTTTGAGAATACTCATTCTGATTGCTCCGGTAGATGCAAAATGCAAGATTTAAAGTTTAAGATTCAAGAAATTATGATTCGAGAAATTCGTTTTTGGCGTTCAATTTTTCCAAGCCGTAAAAGTGAAATCGCAACTTTCGCCGCCGTCTAAATTTTGATCTTTTAACTTTGATTTCCAAATCCTGAATCTTAAATTTAATAAAATCCGCCGACGCCGCCGATTTCGAGATGAACATCGTCGAGTTCGTCGAATGATGAGCCGTTTCCGTTTCTGTTTTCATTCAGTGCTCGTTCGTCGGTGCGAAAAGCTCTCGGTTTCGACTGCTCGGCGCGGTTTTGATTTTGCCAAAGCTCCTGCTTGGCTTCATTTGTCAGCACTTTCCCGTTTGCTGCTTGATTGGGCGAATTGCCGTTGAGCGACAGCAATTCGCGATTCGGCAACAGATCGAGATTGTCGGCGACTTCTTCAACGATTTGTCTGCCGATAATCGTTTCTCCGTCGGCGTAAGCGGCGAGCATCGAATTGTCGCAGAGATTGTTGATTTGGCGCGGAATGCCTTCGGAACACTGAAAAATCAAATCAATCGCGCCCGGCGTAAAAACATTCGGCTGGTCGGAACCGGCGATCAAAAGCCGCTCGGTAATATACCGTTCGATTTCGTCTACGTTCGGCAGCTGGTGCATTTTGCAGCGCAATGCGACGCGCTGTTTGAGCTGGCGCAAATTCGGCTGATTGAGTTTTTCGCGCAATTCCGGTTGTCCTGTCAAAACGATTTGCAGATGTTTGGCGTTGTCCGATTCAAAATTCATCAGCAGACGAATTTCTTCGAGCACATAATCGGACAGCTCGTGCGCTTCGTCAATAATCAAAACCGTGCGCAATCCGCGGCGATGCCGTTCTTCCAAAACCTTGCCCATTACTTGCAGCAATTCGGCTTTGTTCGTCCAGTCTTTAATGCCGAGCATTTGCGTGACGTGATGATAAAATTCTTCGACCGAAAGGCGCGGATTAAAAACGTACGCCGCGAGAACGCTCGAATCGAGCCGCCGCAAAATCCATCGGAGCGCGGTCGTTTTTCCCGTTCCGACTTCGCCCGTCAGCACAATCAAACCTTTGGCGCTTTCGAGTCCGTAATAAAGACTCGCCAAAACTTCGTTGTACGACGGCGTAAAAACGATGAAACGCGGATCGGGCGTCAAGGTAAACGGGATGTCTTCTAATCCGAAAAATTCTTTATACATTTTCTTTCTCCGAAAGAATTCAAAATTTGATATGCAAATTTCTTCTTGTTTTGAATTCTTAATATGGAAACTATTTACGAAACCATTCGATCAAAAATTCGCGTTGCCTGCAAAGCCATTGCGATTAAAGGAATTATGCCGACGGCGACGGCAATTCCCGCCATTACTTTTAGCCAGTACGAACGGTTTTGCCACGATTTCTCTTTTTGCGAGAGCAGCGGCGGAACCGACGCGAGCACCGGCAGTCCGGTGTAATGCTTGGCGTCTTCGATATTCTGAATCTTAAAGATGCGCGGAATTTCAAAGATCACGGCTAAAAATAAACCGATTCCGAGTCCGATCAGCGCGCCGAATCCGGTGAGCGCCGCGCGCTTCGGTGCGACCGGAGATGCCGGAAGATTTGCCGCGTCAACCACGCGAATCGTTTCGCCCTGCGCGTTCGATTCGCGGTCAACCTGCAGCGACGCGTCGTGTGTTTTTTTCAAAAGATCGTCATACGTCGGTTTCGCCGATTGATACTGATTGTTAATGCCTTCGAGCGCGACTTTGACGTTCGGAATCTGGTTAATTTTCGCTTCGAGGATGGAAATTTGTCCGGCGTTCTGTCGCAGTTCGGCGTCTTTATACTGCATTTGCTGGTCAATCTGCGCGATTTGGCTTTCGGCTTTCTGCTTTTCGATTTCCAGATTCTGTTTTTGCAGCTCGGCTTTGCGCGAACTCGATTGATTCGCTTCTTTAACGCGTTTGTCGGTATTTTTCGAGAGCGCGGAAAGCTCATCGTTCACTTTCTCGATTTGCGTCGTCGTATCAACCACTTCCGGATGTTTTTCGCGATACTGCGCTTTCAGTTTTTCGAGCCGCGCCGTTAATTCCGCGCGTTTCTGAATCAGCGCCGCGTAAGCGGGCGTGTCTTCGACGCGCGACGCCTGCGTGACGGCAGCCTGCGTTTCTTTTTCGCCGAAATCTTCGATCAAACGCGCCTGACTGTTAAGCGCGCGAATGCTGTCGTTGAGCCGACCTTTTTCGGTAATCAAAGTTTCTTTTTCTTTGGCAATCGTGTCTTCGCGCTGCCGCAGTCCGGAAAGCTGTGCGATTAAACCCTGCTGCGAATCCGGCAGCGTTTCAACGTTCTGCGTCATTATCGCCAACCTTTGTTTTTCGAGCGTGTCGAGTTCGCCTTTTTTCTGATTGCGCTGATTGTCGAGAAATTCGCGCGTCACTTCCGCCGTCTGCGTCGAGGCGATGACCTGCGCGTTCACGTATTTTCCCGCCAAATCGCCTGCCACGCTGCGCGCCGCTTCCGGCGTGCGGTCGCGATATTTAATGCTGAATGCCGCTACTTTCCGCTCGTCGTCGCTTTTTTCGACTTCGACCGTAATATTTTTGTGCATTTTTTCGATGATTAATTCCATCGGCACGCCCGCGTTTCTTTCCAGCTTGAACAGATCGTATTTCGCGACCATCGGTTCGAGCGAATTGCGGCTCAAAACTTCCTGGTTGATTGCCTGAAGTCTTTGAGAAATATCTTCATCGGTCAGCGATTGGACGACTTTATCGGAAATCGTCGGCGGTTTGACGGTTAAAAGTGTTCTTGATTCGTAAACGCTCGGCAGACGGTAAACAACGTAGCCGATTGCCGCCGTCATCGTTAGAATCGGCAGAATTATCAGCCATTTGCGCCGTTTGATCATCTCGGCGATTTCGCCTGCCGTTCTTTGTCTAAATTCAACACTCATAGTTTTTCGTTCAGCTAAATTTTTTGAGAGATATTGTCAATCAATTTTGTTTTCAGTGTTTTTCGCTTGTTTCATCCGTGCCGTGACGATTGAAAACTCGCCGCAGCAAAACGGCGATGCCGATCAAAGCGATGCCGAAAATTAACAAGCCGAAAGAATCATCGAGCAAAGCCGCGAGCAGATTGTCGCCTGAAATTTCCATCAGAATTGTCGTTAAATGCATTTTCTTTTCTCACTCGTTGTTTTTTTCCAGTTCCAAAAATCTTAAAGCGTCGCCAGCAGATTGCGCGCGTTCTGCGCGTCTTTCTGGCTTAAACCGGCGATGTTTTGCAGCGAGCTTTCCACTTCGCGCCGCGCCGAAACTTTGTCGCCCGCCGCCGCCAGCGCTGTCGCCAAGCGCAAACGATACGCCGAATTGACCGGCTTCCCGGTTTTTTGCGCCGCCGCATCGCCGAGCGCGACCGCTTTTTTCAGTTGTTCGACCGCCGGCGTCTGCAAACCTTTTTTGTGATAAATCCAGCCGAGCGTATCGTAAAAATCAGCCGAATTGTGAATCTGATTAACCGATTTTTGCGCCAGTTGAAGCGCTTCATCGAGATTTCCGCCCGTCTCAGCGATCAGCCAAGCTAAGTTATTCGCCGCAATCGGCATTTCAGGTTCAATTTCAAGCGCTCGGCGGTAATTCTTCTCCGCTTCCGGTGAGTTTTCACGCGCTTCTTCGAGCAGCGCGAGCAAAGTGTAAATCGAAGCCGACGGTTTTTTATCAACGATTGTTTGATACTGCTTGACGGCGTCGCCGACTCGGTTTTGCGCTGCCAAACTCGCCGCGTAAGCCGAATAAGCGGGCAGATAATTGGCGTCCGCCGCGATTGATTTTTGCAGCTCGCTTTCGACTGCTGCCGAATCGTTTTCCGCCGCGTAGATTTGCGATTTCAAATAATGCAGCGCCGCCGAAAGATTCGACGCGCCGCCGTTTTTTTGCAGCGCGCCGTCAACTTTCGCGTGCGCCTGCATGGTTTGTTTCTGGCGAATCAAAATATTAATCGTTCCGCTCAAAGCATCGAAATTGGCGCCGTCGAGCGCGAGCGCTTTTTCGTAATTATTTAACGATTCGGAAAAATTAGATTCGGCGGCGTAAACTTTTGCCAGATTGACGAGCGCGGCGGCGGAATTCGGCGAAAGTTTGACGATTTCCTGCAAATCCGTTTTCGCTTCGACGATTTTGCCTAATTCCAAATTCGCCAATCCGCGCGCCGACAATGCGCGGACTTTCATTTCCTGAACGGTTTGCGCGTCGGTTTCAATGTTCGGTCGGAAATTTTTCGCCTGTTCGTAAAGCTCGTTCGATTGTTTGAACGCGCTCGATGCGTCTCCGGCGGAAAATGCGATTTGAATTTTCAGCAGTTTTGTTTTGAGAAAAGCCGGATGATATTTTTCCAGATCGCCGACAAACGCGCGCGCCTGATCAATCTGTCCGAGCGCGAGCCGCGCCTGCGCCATATAAAATAAAGCGTCTTTCTGACTCGGCTGTTTTTTCAAAATTTCTTCCAGGCTTTTAACGGCTTCTTCCGCTTTGTTTTCTTCGAGTTTGACGCGCGCGTTAAGCATTAAAGCGTCGGTATCTTCGTCGTTGATGCTCAACAGAATTTCCGTCTGCTCGGTAACTTTAGGGATTTCTTTGCGGTCGAGGAAAATTTCACCGAGTCGGTAGCGCGCGCGAACGTATTCGGGCGCGTCGGTTAAAATATTTTCGTAAACTTTGATCGCGTCGTCTTCGCGGTGAGCGCGCACGTAAAAATCGCCGAACTGCAAACGGCTTTCCAAGCTGTTTTGCTGAATTTTAACGAGTTCGCGGTAAGAATTTTCGGCTTTTTCGTATTGGCGCGCGGCAAGATAAAATTCCGCCTGCGCTTCGCGCGCCGCGATGTTTGACGGTTCGGTTTCGACCGCTTTGAGAAATTGCGCTTCGGCTTCCGCCGGACGCGCCGCGTATTCGAGAAATCTGCCGTATTCCGTATAACCGAGCGCGGCTGACGGATTCGCGGCGATGCCTTTCTTGATTTGCGCTTCGGCTTCTTTCGACTTGTCTTTCGACATAAAAAAGCGCGCCGCGCTCAAATAAGTTTCAACGCGTTTCGGATCGAGCGCGACGGCTTGATCGAGCACGCCGACAATTTCCGCTTCGGGTTTATTCTGCGCCGCGAGAATTGATGCTTTTAAGATGTGACCTTCGATAAAACCGGGATTGATTTGCAGAATTTCCGCGAGAAGCCGTTCAGCTTCGCCGATCATCGGCGGCTGCGCAACGAGAAAATAATTGGCGAGTTTTACTTTGGCGTCGAGATTTTCCGGCGTGAGTTCCGTCGTTTTGCGCAGCTCGTCGAGCGTTTCGTAGAATTTTCCGAGATTTTCGTAAGCGCGGGCTAATCCCCAGTGCGCTTCCGCCGAATTTTTGTCAATTTCGGCGGCGGCGCGAAATTCCATCGCGGCTTCCGTAAACTGCCGTTTCTGAAGATATTCTTCGCCGCGCGAAAGATGTTTATCTTTGGAAACGCCGCAGGAAACCGAAAAAAGGAACAGACCGCAGATCAATGTTAAAAACAAAATGCGGGCTGAAGAATTGTGGCACTCTCTGGCATTCATAAAAAAAATGAGACTTCGCCCGCGTAAATCTTTTCTTCGTTCAAATAAAGCGTTCGGGGCATTGAGCGCATTACTGAAGCGAAAGGAAAAATTTCACGAAATCTTTGTTCAAAGGGGCAAATTCTGTCGAAAGATTCGCGGGAAAAGCTAAATTGTCAACTTTAATTTCAATCACTGCCGAACTTACCGGCAATGAGAAAAAACTTTTAATCGTCCGGAAATTTCAGAAAAATCACGTTTTTTTCTATTTTTCCGTTAATCTCAAACGAACCGGTAATTACAAATCGGCTCGGAAAGAGATTGAAAGCATAAAATGTTTTTTTTGGGCAAGCGAGATATTACCACAGATTGTTGGCTTTACAAAGAAAATTTATTCGGGGACGAATTCGTCGAGCCGTTCGGCGAGAAGTGCGGAAAGATTGATTGCCGAAGCCGTTGCTTTTTCTTCATCGGCGCCGACCGAAGTCATCACGCGCACCATCGCGCCGTCGCTTCGCCGCCGCACAACGCTGTCGAAAACCGTGTTGATTTTGTCGCGGTATTCGCTCGCTTCAAAACGCCCGCGACCTTGATACCAGTAAATCATCACTTCTTTATAAACGCCGTTTTCGATGATGTAACGATTGGCGTTGAAGGTTTTTCCGCCCGCCGTTTTTATTTCGACGAGTTCCGGTTCGCGCATCGTCCAGCCCGCGCCGGGCAAACAATTTTGCGGGCTGTGATAAGTTGCGCCGGTGCGCTGCGAAGCGTAATAACCGACATAGATATTGGCGAGGCGATTGTCGGCAGTGAAATATTCGCGCATCGTGTAATCGGAAACGCGCAAAACGCTTTCGGTTTGTTCGCCGAAACGAATTTCGCTTCCTTTCTGCCGCCAATCGCCGAGCGTTTGCGGAATTTCCGACAAAGATTTTCGCGCGATTTCCGTTTCGCCGCGCCGCTCGAACCAATTGATAAAAATCCCGCCGCACAATAAAACCGCAATCAAAACGTAAGCGGCAAATTTGGTTTGAAAACCTCGCGCCGAACTTCGATTTTCCGTTTCACATTCGTTTTCGGCGAAAGCGAAATCCGCCGCTGAATTTTTCGGCGATTTTGCCGCATTGATTCGGCGAAAAACCGTTTTCAATCCGGCGTTGACGGCAATCAGCAAAGCGAGCGCCGCGACGTAAACGAGCCAGCCGGACGCTTCGTGCCACGCGCTTTCCGTCGCTTTTTTGCCGTAATAATAAGTTGTAACTCCGGTCGCCGTCACGCGCGCCGCGTTTGTCAAAACCGCAATTGGAATCGCTGAAAACATCAAAATAACGGTTCGCCAAAAATCTGCGCTGCGTCCGAATTTTCCCGCGCCGCTTTCTTTTTTTTCGCCGGTAAAATACGCCAGAATCAGCGCCAGAGTGACGAGCGTCATCAAACTGCGAATGCCGCTGCACGCTTCGACGACTTCGAGCGCGATAATCTGCGTCGCGCCGCGCGGCAAAATCTCGATCACATTTCCCTTGCGCAAAGTCGGAACTTCAAACAAACGAATTCCCCAAACCGCCGCCTGCGACGCCCAAATTTGCAGCGGAAACGCGATTTTATTAAAAATAATCTGCGGAATCGGAATTGATAAAAGCAGCAAAGCGAACGGCACGACGAGCAGCCGCAAAAGGCGCGCGCCGAAAAAATAGACGACGATTCCGGCGCACACCAAAACCATCGAAACGCGCTGCGTAAAAAGTTCCGCGCCGAGACTGCCGCCGAAAAGCATCAAAATCGCCGCAATAATTACTGCGCCGCCGATCCAAAACTGCGGTTTGCGCCGCGCGTTTTTCAGCTCGCCGAATTCCGTCCAAACGATAAATCCGATGACAAACGGAACGAGCAAACCGTGCGAATAATTCTCGTCCGTCCACCAATCACGCCCGAGTTTCAGCAAGACATTCGCATACAAAAATGCCAGCGCCGCAACGATAGCAAGCGGTTTCCACAGATTTTTAATGTTTAATTCGAGCGAATTCATCTCAAGTAAGCAAGTAGAGAAGGAAGGAAAGACGAAATAACGGCTGTTTTCCGCAACTTTGCGATTATACCAGAGTCGCCGCGGCGAAACCTAAATTTTTTTCGAGCACACAAGCGATGATTTATGAGAATCGGCGCAAATTTAACAAAATCACTTTCAATAAAAACAGGATAGAAATTGTGATTGTCGGCGGCTTATTTTTTTCTATTCAAAATAAATTCGGCTAATTCTTTTAGCAACGTCGCATTTTTTTCAAAGATTTTGAGTGCGTTAATCGCCTGACGATAAACGCTCTCCGCCAACTTACCAGTTT
>SXGU01015260.1_pt1 | contig 12847 bp, 13 predicted proteins | sample 3174531 | NCBI WGS metagenome assembly SXGU01 (sample SAMN11356863, study PRJNA531348) | freshwater metagenome | isolation source: freshwater sample F1-140 | place: China: Fuxian Lake, Yuxi | collected 2017-12-25 | reverse complement strand
GGTGATGTCACGCTACTTGTGTAAATTGGCGAAGGGTGCGCTGGCGCCATTCTAGGTTAAACCGGTTAAAGATCGAGAAAATAATCCGCTCCACGCTCTGCACGTTCACAAAACACACCATCGGCCGGGTCCGCCGTCGGACTTCGACGAAGCATCGTTCAATCACATTGGTTGTCCGGAGCTTGCGCCACAGGCCCTTCGGACACTGGAAGAATGCGAGCAACTCGGGCAGATCCCGGAGCAATCGCGTGACGAGCGGCGGGTAAGCCGCTCGCCACCGACGGGCAAAGGCCTGCGCCTGGGCCACCGCCTCGGCCCGATCCGCCGCTTGATAGATCGCCTGGGCATCGGCTTTCATGGCAGCGTGGTCCCGTCGACGGGCCGCACTGAGCAGATTGCGGAGTTTGTGGACCCAACAACGTTGATGGGCCACGCGGGGATAGACGGTCTGGAGGGCCGCCGCTAACCCCGGACAGCCATCGGTCACGATGAGCTGGAGGTGACGGCCTTCCAGGCCCCGCCGGTACAGATCGGTCAAGAGGCCCTCCCACGCCGCTTGGCTTTCCCCCGTGCTCCGCGTGAAGGCCAGCAGCTGGCGTGTGCCATTGGCTCGCACCTCATAGGCGACGAGGAGTTGAACCCGTTTGCGTCCGCCCGGTCGCCGCACCCGCAAACTCACGCCATCGAGAAACAGGTACCGCCAGTCATCGGCCAGTGAGGCCTGGTGGAACTACGCCACGGCCTGGTTCAGATCCCGGGTGAGGCGTGAGACCATCTGTGCACTGACCGGCTCCTCCGTTACCAGCGCCACCACACGGCCAACCGCTCGAGTGCTCAGTCCCCGCAAGAAGGCTTCCCGAATCAACAGCAACACTTCCGCCGCCCGCCGCTCTAACCGCGGCAGGCCCGCTGGCAAAAAGGCTCGCTGCCGTGTCCGGGCCACCCGGACACGTAACGTCCCCAGGCGCGTTACGAAGTCCCGCGCATAAAAGCCGTTGCGGGCATCCGTCCGCTCCGGGCTCCGTTCATACTCCCGCACACCCAGATACCGATCTCGAGCCTCGACGGAGAGCCGCCCCAAGAAGTCTTCCCAGCTCTGCCGGGTGTGCTGGGTGAGATCGCCCCAGAATTGCTCTCGAACCGCGGCGGTGAAGTGTTGCCACTGTTCGGTCCACGATGCTAGCGTTGTCATGGGTGTAAGCCTCCTTCAGTGGAATGGGTTCACCTTCGACAGCATCCCAGCTTACACCCCTCGTCTTTTACACAAAGAAGCTTACATCACCGCTTGCTATAATATCTTGCTTTGCTGGTTTCCGTGTGTAAGATTGGATGAGTCGTGACCTGTGCATCGCATTTTCTGGTTGAGTTGTGAGCTTTGCTGAAGAGTGTGAAGATCGCGGTCAGCGGGTGGCTTGTCGATCTGCAGGACAGCCAGAGGGCAACTTCTTCGTGCGTTAACCAGTACGCCCGCTACGAAGATTCACACAAGCCAATGCAGTATGGCGTTAGGCTGAGTAAACGTGAATGCTAGCGCAGTAGCCAAATCGATGTGCTGGACTAATGTATAAATAGTGCCAGTCCCCAAGGCCCATCACGGGCTTGTTGTTGGTAGACGCGAAGCCAATCGTTTCGAACCTGTCACCGAATGGCAACGGGCAAATGATGCTGTTGCAATGCTCGAGGATATATTTGTGAGCTTTCAGGTAATGAATTATGTGTTTGTGCAGCGACTGTGTGCGTTTGGAGTCAGGAAGTTGGTTGGGTTCCTGCATTTGCTTTTGTTTCCGTTCATGTGCCTTGCAGTGATTGTCTATTCAGCAGCCAAGGGAAGAAAGTATTACTTCGCCGAGGGCGAGACGAGGCGCATAGGCGGGTGGGCAATTACGATTGATGCATTATTGAGGAGGACAAAGAATGATTCAAAATACAAGGATTATGTGTTTATAGTCCATCACAAGATTGCCAATTCGTTCTTTTATGAGCTAATGAAGCGGCAGGTTACTGTAGTGGAAAATCCTGTTTTGAGTTTCCTGCTGCTTTCGCTTGCTAGAATAGAGAATCCTCTTAGAGTGGCAGACAAGCTTGATTACATCCGTCCAGAGGAGGTGGGGCAATACCCTCCGGTTGGATGGTTCAGCGAGCAAGACCACGCGCGCGGGAGAGATCTTCTGAAGCAACTTGGCATTTGCGGCAAGGATACGTGGTATGTTTGTTTTTTTGCGCGAGATAACGCCTATTACGAAGCCCATTCCTCTGGCGCCGAGCTCGATTACATCAAGGCATATCATTCCCGCCGCAATTCAGACATCAATGCCCAGATCCCGGCGATGAAATTCATCATTGACCGGGGAGGGTATGTGATTCGAGTGGGTAGAATCGCAAGTAAGCCAGTCGGGTTTAGTCATCCCAGGCTGGTCGATTATCCGTTTAGCCCTTACAGGTCTGACTTCGCAGATATCTATTTGCCTTGTCATGGGAAGTTCCTCATCGGTGATGGCTCTGGGGTCGCTTGTATGTCAGCCATCGTCGACATGCCGAGGGGATGGATCAATAGTGAGTTGATGAATTCATGCTTTCCGGAATCGTCCCTCGTTCCTCGGAAAAATGTAATTTACATACCAAAGCTTATGCGCTTTCGTGATAGCGGTAAGTACGTAACAATAAATGATTATCGGAGACTGCTTTGTAGTAGCACGGCCGGTTCGATTGTCAACTATATTGAAGCGGTGAAGCGGAATAATATTGTCCATGAAGACAATTCGGAGGAAGATATTTTGCTGGTGACAGCAGCGATGTACAATGAATTTGTCGCGGGTAATAGAGGGGCAGGGGCTCAAGGGGGGGATTTTTTTGATGCAGGATTGAACCACGGGAACGAAATATGGCCTGAATTCCTTAAGCGGCACCCCGAGCTTCTTCAATGATATTCGTCTGAGCTTCTGTGGTGTTGTGCGGTCGGACTGCATTGCGTTGGATTACACTATGAGTAACTCTATTCTCGATACAGGTATCAAGTTGGTGAAGAACGTTGGTGGTTTTAATTTTGGCGTCGGGGCTCTCAACGATTTACCGCGACATGTACAGGCTCGGCGTGTCCAATCGGCAAAGACCGGTGGAGAGAGCAAGGTCTTGTTCATCATTGATGAATTTTTTTCTGGCCGCCCGGATATTCTCTCCAGGCTAGGTGCGGAGCCCCGGGACAGGACTGAATTTGTTTTAACCCGCGATGAGCCGAAAACAGAGGCCATCGACCAATTAGTCGCAGAGTTGGTGGGGGCCGGGTTTTCTAGGCCCGCGACCATTGTTGCTTTAGGCGGAGGCGTAACCCTCGATACCGCTAAAGCGGTGGCAAATCTTCTCACCAACGGCGGTCTGGCAGAGCATTATCAGGGTTGGGATCTGGTCAAAGTTCCTGGCATTCACAAGATCGCGATCCCGACCATTTCAGGAACCGGCGCTGAAGCGACACGAACGTGTGTGATGACCAACAGTAAGACTGGTCTCAAGCTTGGGATGAATAGCGACCATACCGTTTTTGATCACCTTATCCTAGACCCTGAACTTACTGCGACAGTACCGCGTGAACAGTACTTCTATACGGGTATGGATGCGTATATCCACTGTGCCGAAGCGATGGCGGGAAGTTATCGCAATGCAGTGGGCGATGCTTATTCTCGGGAGGCCATTAATCTCTGTCGCCAGGTTTTTCTTGCCGAGGATATGATGAGCCTGGAGTCGCGAGAGCGATTAATGGTAGCTTCATATCTTGGAGGTTGCGCCATTGCCACTAGCTATGTGGGCCTAGTGCATCCATTTTCTGCTGGGCTGAGTGTGGTGCTTGGATTGCACCATTGTGTTGCTAACTGTATTGCCCTGCGGGCCATGAGCGAGTTCTACCAGACGGCCTGCGGGGAATTCATGGCCATGGTGGAGCGTCAGCGAGTATCAATCCCGGATGGCGTTTGCCGGGGTTTGAGCGATGAACAGTACCGTGCCCTTTATGATGCCACAGTCCTCCATCAGAAGCCATTGACTAACGCTTTGGGAAGTGATTACCGCGATGTGCTTACCTTCGATAAAGTGGTGTCTCTGTTCCAGAAGATGTGACGAAGCGGTGATGCTAATAAGAGTCAGCCAGAGGAAGCGAGATTCCCATGCCAGGGTTTGAAGTTATTGGTGCTGAAGAGCAGGCGGAGGTTAACGACGTGTTCGCCCGTGGCGGTGTGCTGTTTCGCCATGGCTTCGATGCTTTGCGCGATAATTGCTACAAGGTGCGTGAGTTTGAAGCCGCTTTTGCAGCAGCCATGGGCGCATCCCATGCTTTGGCCGTGACATCAGGTACGGCGGCGTTGCGTGTTGCTCTGGCGGCCCTAGAAATCGGCCCAGGTGATGAGATCATCACGCAGAGTTTCACTTTTGTCGCTACTGTCGAGGCTGTCATTGAAGCCGGGGCGACTCCGGTGTGTGCCGAGATCGATGCTACTTTCAATCTCGACCCCGAAGATCTGGAGCGGCGTGTCACCAAGCGCACCAGGGCTGTCATTGCCGTCCATATGCTCGGTACTCCGGCCAGGCTATCCGAAATCCAGGCCATTTGTCGAAAACATAATTTGACCTTGATCGAAGACGCAGCATGGGGCTGCGGTGGCAGTTTGTGTGGTAAACCCCTTGGAACCTGGGGTGAGATTGGTACATTCAGCTTCGACTTTGCCAAGACCATGACCACTGGGGAAGGTGGCATGATCCTGTTCAAGGATAAGGAGCATTATGAGCGTGCTGCCGCTTGGCACGACCACGGCCACGAAAACAATCCGGCCGTTCCGCGCTGGGAAGATACCCGTTCCGGTAGTGGATTCAACTACCGCATGATGGAATTGCAGGGGGCCGTAGGTCTGGCCCAGCTTAGAAAATTGCCCAAAGTCGTCGCTGCTCAGCGCGCCAATCGTGATCGCCTGTGGGCTGCCATTCGCGACCTGCCAGGTATCACTCCCAGGGCGGTGCCTGAGGGGGCAATGGAAACTGCCGATGCCTTGGTATTTGCCGTTGCGGATCGGGCTGTGGCACTGTGCTGCCGAGTTGCCCTGTTGGCTCTGGGGGTGTCGACCAAGATTTTACCAGAGGCAACCTCGTGGCATTTTGCTGGCGCGTGGACTCATATGCCCGCACTTGTTGCTGTTCACGGCGGGGATCTTGCCAATGCCTTTCCCCGCTCGCGCCAGTTGTTGGATCGAGCTGTGTCTTTGCCGGTAATGGTCAATATGGCCGAGACGCTACCGCAGACCATTCGCGTGGCGCTTTCGGATGTATTATCAGTGGCTTCCAAGTCTCTGCCTCAAGGAATTGGCACATGACTAAAGTCCCTACCGTTTCAGTCCTTGTGCCGGTACATAATCAAGAGAAATATATTGGCCGCTGCCTGCGTTCCTTACTTGCTCAAAATTACCATCGTGACGACTTCGAGATCATTGTTATCGACGATGGTAGCCATGACCGAACCCCCTACGCACTGGAACTGTTTCAGGATGCAATCACTGTGGTGCGCAATGATGCCAACCTCGGTTTGCCAGCGGCCCTCAATCTTGGCATCCGTGCCACCAAGGCTCCGTATGTAGTGCGCGTTGACTCCGACGACTATGTCAACGCTGAATTCTTGAGTCTGTTGAGTCTCTTTCTAGCCAATAACCTGTATATGGATGCTGCGGCTTGCGACTATCTGCTGGTCGATGATCGTGAAGAGGTCCTGGCCCGCAAGAACTGTGCGGAAGAACCTATTGCCTGCGGCATCATGTTCCGCACTGAGCAGTTAATCGACATCGGTCTTTACGACGAGAGCTTTCTGTTGCACGAAGAGAAGGATTTGCGGTACCGCTTTCTTCAGAAGTACACTATCCATAGGTTGGAGCTGCCGCTTTATCGCTACCGTCGCCACGAGAACAACATTACTAACAATGTCGAGGGCATGGAGCACCATATGATTAATTTGATTAGAAAGCATGGGGAAGGAGCCCGTTGACGCTATGACTTCCGTGCAACTAGGCAAATGCCTTCTCATCCCCCAGAGCCGGCCTTATGTTATCGCCGAAATTGGCGTTAACCATGAAGGATCGATGGAGCAGGCGAAGCGCCTGATTGACTTGAGCAAGCAGGGTGGGGCCAATGCAGCTAAGTTTCAGAGTTACAAAGCCGATACTCTGGCATCAAAACATTCCCCTGCCTATTGGGACATCAGCAAGGAGCCGATCCAAAGTCAACATCAACTCTTCAAGAGATACGACAACTTCGGCCCAGCGGATTATGTTGAACTGGCCAATCACTGCCGCCAAGCTGGCATCGACTTTCTATCGACTCCATTTGATGATGCCGCCATCGAATTTCTTGATCCCTTGATGCCATTCTTCAAGATTGCTTCAGCCGATATTACGAACATTCCATTCTTGCGCAAAGTGGCATCTAAGGGAAAGCCTGTGGTGCTCTCAACAGGCGCTTCGACCCTGGGAGAAATCGACATCGCTGTGGACACCCTCACCACATCGGGCTGCCGTGACATCGTGCTCTTGCACTGCATCCTCAACTATCCGACCGATAACGCCAGTGCCCACCTGCGCATGATCACTGGGCTTCAGCGTGCCTATCAGGACCGCTTAGTGGGGTACTCTGACCATACTCTCCCCGATGACACTATGACATCGCTGGTGACCGCTCACCTGCTAGGGGCGGTGGTAATCGAGAAACACTTCACTTACGACAAGAATCTGGCGGGCAACGATCATTACCACGCCATGGACGTGCATGACTTGACTCGCTTTGTGGCGCTGATTGACCGCATCCACACATTGCTGGGTCCGTCAGATCTCAAAGCTCCGATTGTTACTGAATCGATTGCCCGCTCTAATGCCAGGCGCAGTATCGTTTTAGCGAGGGATGTGCCTGCCGGTCATCAGTTGGAGGCCGCTGATCTCACATACAAGCGTCCTGGAACGGGCATAAGCCCATTGCATTGGGATGAGGTGCTTGGCCGAACCCTCGTTCGGGCGCTGCAGGCGGATGATGTCCTGCAATGGGAATATCTGGTTAAACCTCAGGGATGAAGTCTCTGCACTGCTGCGACTGTTTAGCTTGACGAGCTAATTCCATCGAACGCGTATTATGAAATTGACCAAATACAAAACATACCAAGATTATGTTATTCGTGATGGTCGCCTAGTGGGTGAGTTCGAAGAGATGTATCGAGACTTCGATGATCCCTGGGAGCAGACCATATATGAGTCCACTGCGCTGGATAAGTTCATTGGTTTGGCGCTTTTGAAAAAGTATGGCCACGTGGCGCCGTTGGAATATGGCTGCGGGCTTGGGCAGTATACTAACCAGCTTTACTGTGAACTGGGCGCTGGGGCAGGACTTGATGTCTCTGAAACTGCAATTGCGAAAGCGAGACAGCTCTATCCGCATCCCACATTCTTTGCCGGCGACATCCTCTCCCAGGCGCCGCTTGTCGAGTTCAAGCCCGACGTGCTGATTTTTTCTCAAGTTACATGGTATGTGTTGGATAAATTAGCTGATTTTAAGACGTTGCTTTCAACATCATATGGTGAGGGAAGCTTTCTGCATATGCTGGAGGTTTATCCGAAAGGCGAGCAGAGGTATGGCGCTGAATATTTTACGGATTTGAACGGTATTCTTAATTACTGGTCCGACATTATTGATTTCAAAGAGTGGGGAGAGGTCAGTAGGAAGGAAGACCGGGGGGGCAGTCGGACGTTCTTTTATGGTCGAATTAAGTGAATCATCCCGATGATATTCTATGGTCAGAAGAGCGTCTTTGGGGCGATGGGAAGAGCGAAGATCGTTTCCAATGAGTTGCGTATTGCTCTGTGCCACCGACGCAGGTGGGGTGCGAAATCTGATTCCACTTTTGCCGGGAATTGCTCGCCGAGGCTGGGAAGGCATCTTTGTGACCCGTTCATCATTGCTGTCCCTGGTCCCCTCTGACGTGTTAGTGCAACGCCTGTTGCTTGCCGAAGACGTAGAAGGCAAAATCGAACAGGCGTTTGCATCGATAGGCCCGTCCGCTGTCATCTGTGGCACAACTTGTCATGAGAGCGCCGATCGCAAATTTTTGCGTTACGCAAGACAAGCTGGTGTTCGTAGCGTTGCTGTGATGGACGAGTGGTATAATTATTTTTATCGGTTCTCCGCAAGCGGGCAGCAGGATCCATCCTGTTTGCCTTCCGTAATTGCCTTGCCTGATGATCTGGCTGTGCGCGAGGCGGTTGCCGAAGGCCTTCCGTCCAGCCTGTGTCACGCCACCGGGAGCCCGTCTTTGGCGTCAATATGGAATAAAGGAAAACTCTGGAAAGAAGTGCCACCAAAAATTCCGGCTGTACTTGCAGGAGCGGGGAGTCATCCAGTGATAACCTTTGTATCAGAGACACATGCTCTGGACTATGGTAGTCGGCCTGGAGAGTCAGGCATGATGGGCACCTACATCGGCTATACGGAAACCATGGTGAGAGATTTAATTCTAGGGACACTCTCCAGCCTCCCGCACGATATCGTGTTTGTCGAGAAGCCTCACCCGTCGGTGCAAGGGGTGGCCCTTCCAGACCATGTCCCCGCTAACGTGGATTACCGCCTTGCGAGAGATGCTCCAACCCTTGAGCTATGTGCTCATAGTGACGCTGTGGTCGGCATGCGGTCCATAGCATTACTCGAAGCACGCCTCCTCGGATGCAGTGCGATATCCTTTCAGCCTGGTTTGATCGGTGCTGAGCATTGCACGGCAGTTCGTTTGGGGCTAGTCCCTGGGCTTCGGACTTGTGATGAATTGTACAGTTGGTTTCGTGGCGCAATGAATAAATCAGAAATGCAGGCCTTTCTTGAGCCTCCGCTTTTTGCCCATGCTGATGCAGCGGATCGAGTCATTCAATTGGCGTTGGGCGACAAATTAACATGGGTATAGATGCAACTATCCAGGCTCGATTCGGGTCGAGCAGGCTTCCAGGTAAAGTACTTAAGCCGATACTTGGCAGGCCCATGCTCGAGCTTCAGATCGAACGAATTCGGCAAAGCCGCCTAATCGATCGGGTTATTATTGCCACTACAGACTCCCCGCAGGATGACGCAATTGAAGCACTTGCGCACCGACTCGATTGCTTATGTTTTCGGGGCAGCGAGGACGATGTGCTTGGCCGCGTGGTAGGCGCTCTAGTTACGCATGACGTGAATATTCATGTGGAGTTCCAGGGCGACAATCCCATGCCGGATGCGCACCTCGTGGACTCGATTATTGGTTACTACCTCAAGTATGCCGACGCTTACGATTACGTCACCAACGCGCTGAAAACTACCTATCCGCCTGGGGCTGAGGTGTCAGTCTATCCGGCTGCTGTATTGATTGACGCCGAACGTCGTGTCGGATTGACGTCGCTGCGCGAGCATGTCGGTTTGCACATCTATCAGCGCCCGGAGCGTTACCGCATCCGGAATATCGAGGCGCCCGCGTGGCTTTGTCGGCCAGACCTGCATCTAGAGGTGGATACGGAGGAGGACTTTGAGCTGATTTCTGCGGTGTTCGCGCATTTCTATCAGGCTAACCCCGGATTTAGCTTGGCGCAGGTGATTGAATTCGCCCAGAACAATCCTGAGTTGGCGGATCGTAACTGCAACATCGAGCGACGCTGGAAACAGTTCCGGCACGACGATCAGGTCACTCATGACGGTTAGTACGCTTATTATTGGGCTTGGGAAAATCGGCATGGGCTATGACCTGCGCCTGGATTCAGGTAAGCATATTTACTCTCATGCGCGGGCCTTCAGCCTGCATCCGAAGTTTCAGCTGATTGGTGGGGTAGACCCGGATCGACAACAATGTCGGATCTTTACAGAGACGTATGGCTGCCCTGCGTATGGTGACGTTGAAACCGCTCTTGGAAAGCACCAGCCTGATCTAGTCGTCATTGCCGTGCCAACCCGGTATCATGGCCAGGTTCTTCGGCAGGTGCTTGAGCGATTGCGCACTGGAACTATTCTGTGCGAGAAGCCTCTTTCCTGCGACTTGTCGGAAGCCAAGAGTATGGTGCTGTCTAGCGCTACCTGTGGCGTTAGGCTCTACGTGAACTATATGCGCCGCTCAGACCCAGGCGTAATCGAGATTAAAAGACGCATTGTGGCCGGTGAATTTGGCGCACCGATCAAAGGGGTAGCCTGGTATTCAAAAGGATTTATCCATAATGGCTCCCATTTTTTTAACCTGCTAGAGTATTGGCTGGGTCCGATGCGGAGTGCCGTGGTGTTGGACCGCGGTCGTCTTTGGGACGAGACCGATCCAGAACCGGATGTCCAAGTTGCTTTCGAGCAGGGGAATGTCGTGTTTCTGGCAGCTTGGGAGGAGGCGTTCTCTCATTATACCGTTGAACTGCTCTCGCCCAATGGCCGTTTGCGATATGAGCGGGGTGGGGAGCTGATCCAGTGGCAGCCGGCCCAGCCCGACTCGCACTTTCAGGGTTACACCGTTCTTTCCGCTAAACCTGAGACAGTGAGTTCCGGTATGGACCGCTACCAATGGCAGGTGGCCGATCAATTGGCACGAGCGCTGGATGGTCAAGATGCGCAATTGTGCAGTGGGGCCAACGCACTTCATACATTGGAATCAATGAAACAAATTCTTGAACTGATATGACTATGATGAAAAAACAATTGGCCATCTTTGGTGGCCCCTCGGTCATTAGTAAGCCGTTCAAACGCTATAACCCTATCGGCAAGGAAGAGGTTGAAGCGGCTAAGATTGTTGTCGAAAGCGGAGTTCTTTCCCAATTTCTCGGGTGCTGGGATCCTGATTTTTACGGTGGCCACAAGGTTCAGGAATTTGAACGCCAGTGCGAGGCCTATTTCGGTGTCAAGCATGCTGTTACGGTCAACTCCTGGACTTCCGGGTTGATCGCCGCTGTTGGCGCAATTGGCATCGAACCGGGCGACGAGGTGATCGTGAGTCCCTGGACGATGTGCGCTAGCGCTACGGCCATTTTGCATTGGAATGCCATTCCGGTCTTTGTCGATATAGAGCCGGAAACATTTTGTCTTAATCCTGTCGCAGTTGAAGCAGCCATCACGCCTTACACTAAGGCTATCATGGCGGTGGATATATTTGGTCATTCCGCTGACATGGATGCGCTGATGGACATTGCTATGCGGTATGGACTCAAGGTTATTTCTGATACTGCGCAGGGGCCGGGTACGTATTATAAAGGAAAGATCACGGGCACCCTGGCTCATGTAGGTGGCTATAGCCTCAATTACCATAAACATATCCACACTGGCGAAGGCGGCATTCTTGTTACCGATGACGATGAAATTGCCGAGCGCTTACGTTTGATTCGTAACCACGCTGAGGCTGTAGTGGGCGGCAAAGGCGTCACTGATCTAAGGAATATGGTGGGTTACAACTTCCGGCTTGGGGAAATCGAGAGTGCCATCGGTATTGAGCAACTCAAGAAACTCAAAGGATTCGTCGCCGGGCGCCAGCGGGCTGCCGAGTGTCTGACTCAAGGGCTGAGTGGCTTGCCTGGTTTGCGTACTCCAGTCGTGAAACCGGAGTGTACGCACGCATACTATATGTATCCCATGGTGCTGGACGTGAAAGGACTCGGGGTATCGCGTACCCGCATCATGGAAGCCCTGAAGGCTGAAGGGGTTACGGGACTGGCGGCGGGCTACACGAATCTTCACCTATTGCCCATGTATCAGGAGCGGATCGCGTATGGCTCAAAAGGATTCCCCTGGACGTCTGACATCTGCCATCGTGAGGTCAGTTATGAGAAAGGCATCTGCCCGGTGGCAGAAACACTGCACGAGTCTACCTACCTCGGATTTGAAATGTGCATGAATGAATTGACAGAGGAAGATGTAGGCTTGATGGTGCAGGTGTTTCAAAAAGTGTGGGATCAGAGGGAGCGCCTGAAATGATTTACGAACTGAGCAAAGAGTATTTTGTTCGGCCACTTGTCGAAGACGACCTGGCTGGCGCTTACGTGAAGTGGTTCGAAGACCAGGATGTGTGTCGGTATAGCTCCCACGGTAAGCTCTTCAAGACAAAGGCATATTTCAAGGAGTATCTGCACGAGCTAAACAGGCAAGACCGGGTAGTGTGGGCAATTTGCCATATTGAAGATGGCCACATTGGCAACATTAGTCTTCAGGAAATATCACTTATTGACCGCACCGCTGAGTTTGCTGTCATTTTGGGAGATAAGCGGCATTGGGGCAGAGGGGTTGGCCTGTTGGCAGGCAGAAAATTGCTCGAGCACGGATTTGAGAAGTTGAATCTCGAGCGGATTTACTGCGGGCTTGCCACGACAAATGAGAGGATGAAAAAACTGGCGGTTGCTTTGGGGATGGCTCTTGAAGGCAGTCGGCGGGCACATTTCTTTCTGGAGGGAGTCCGGGTCAATATGTTGGAGTATGGGATACTGAGGGATGAGTTTAGACGAGTGGCTAAGTGAATTATGGCTATGATGAATGAACCGGCACCGGAACCTCTCAAGGGAGTCAGGTACTGCACTCGATGTTGCGTGCCAGAGACTCAAGAGGGAGTTCAATTTGATGAAATGGGCGTCTGTACGGCGTGTCGATCATCGGAAGAGAAGATGCATATCGATTGGGTTGCACGTGAAAAGCAGTTGCGAGCAATATTGGAAACGGCCAGATCCAAAGCTGGTGAGGGATACGATTGCGTTCTGCCGATATCGGGAGGGAAAGACAGTTTTTTTCAGGCGCATGTGCTTGTCAAAGTGTACGGGTTAAAGCCATTGGCGGTAACGTTTAGTCATAACTGGTTTTCTGAAACAGGTTT
>SXGU01388192.1_pt1 | contig 12851 bp, 11 predicted proteins | sample 3174531 | NCBI WGS metagenome assembly SXGU01 (sample SAMN11356863, study PRJNA531348) | freshwater metagenome | isolation source: freshwater sample F1-140 | place: China: Fuxian Lake, Yuxi | collected 2017-12-25 | reverse complement strand
GCCTCCAATTCCACTGTGGTGCGAGTGCACGAGAAAATCAGGGTGCGACGGCGAGTGAAGCGAAGCTACGTGGAAGCCGCGCTCATGGAGAACTTCGCTTAAATAACAAACCATCTCGTGATGGTAAGGACATCCGAAACCGGGGATGAGAAAAACAAGTGGCGCGCCATTGCGCCCGCGCCTGAATCCGTAGTCATACGTCTTTGTCTGGTCGTAACGACAGCGCGTTTCCACCTTCAAAGGGAGGAGGGGCGCGCCTTTTACAAACGCGGTCGTGACCGTCTGAAGAAGGCCGTAGTAATCGGTTTTTGTTTCGGGGATTTCGGGCGTGAACGGCCCCGCGGGGAGGCCGTGCGCGGGACGCTCGATCCGCCGTAGTTCCTGAGCGGGTTCCATTGAATCAGGTTCTCAAGGAGAATCGCACCCTACAAGTGAACCCAACAAACCTGGACCTTGGCCTTGAAGTTGGCGACCGAACTGGATTTCGTGCTAGCCTGGCTGTCCAAAGCAATGAGAAAGGACCTCGAAGGCATGATCACTCCCAAGGTGCTCCGTATTGGTCTCTTCGGCGCGCTCTTCGCCGTCTTCTTCTTGATTTCGATCTTCGCGATCCTCAACACCGGCGATGAGACCCTGAATCCCCAGGCCAAGACTTGGCTCGACCTTCGCGCGGCGGAATCTCCGAGTCTGCAGAAAGCCCTGGCGCTCGCGGCATCCCTCGAATGGCGAGAGAAGACCGGAAAGCCGGCCGGCGATGCCATCGTCGGTGACGTGAGGAATGCAAACGCGAACGAGAATCCGAAGCGGTGGGATGCACTGGTTCAGCTCAGGAAAAAGTACGATCGCGCGACGATTCCTTCTCCACGAGCGTGTGACGACGGCCGGTCGCTCTGTGCGTCAAACGACCGTGAGGAAGCTCTTCGCGAAATCGAAGCCGTGAAGACCGAACTGAGCCTCTACCGAGAGCTACTGAAAGAGGACGGCCTAGCGGAGATCATTAAGCCCAGCATGCTCGCACCCGAACTCCTTTCCTCGCGCCTTTTGATCATGGCGCGCTTTGATCTCATGGATTTGAGTCTTCAGATCGAAAAAAGTCCTGCGGCAGTCGCCGCCCAGTTAGCGGATCGGGCGAAGTTTTGGAAGAAGGTCCTCAAGGTTCCGACAACAGTCATGATCAAGATGATCGCAATTTCTAATTTGGAATCCCTGTCTCTGTTCGCTCGAAACTGGGTCCTCGCGGACCTCGAGCCGGGAGCGGCCCTCTCATCGAAGTCGCTCGTCTCGCAGATCCCCGCCTTGAAAGTCGGTGTGGGAGCCGAGATGATCCGGGAGATCATTGAGCCATCGCTGGCGATTGAGCTTCAGTACTCAGCCGATGTCTGCGAAATGGTTCGACACCGTCCCGCGAAGGTGCTCACGGAATGGATGAACCTAGGAGGAGAATCAGAGGCCGCAACCGACTCCACCGTCGGAAAGGTGATCCTCGGGCGAACGTTGATGGCCGGTTTTCAGGCGAACCGCACCCTCAATCAAATGTTCAGGATTCACGCGTTGGCTCTGAGCCCAGAGTGCGTCGAAGACCCTAAGAACACGAAGTGCATAAACCTTCAAAATTTATCTTCTGGAGAATCGTGGCTCGATGGATTCCGGAATCCGATCGGAAAGCGTTTGATCGCGGTCTTCGCATCTTCCCTGCCTCAACATGCGCATCGGGCGAAAATGAATCTCACCCGTCACAATGATACCCTTGAGCTCGTGGCGCGGGCCCTCGAACAACCCTCTGACGAGGTTATCAAAAAGCTTCGCGGTGAAGCGCAGAAAACGGCCGCCCGTTAACGGCGGATCGCTTCGCTCAAGACGCGTCCTTCACTCGTGGCCGGTGCCATGATTCCGGTAAGGAAGCTTAATGTCGGCGCGAGATCGATCACGCGGGCGGCTTCGGGATAAACGCCGGCTTTGATTTTTGATCCGACCAAAATGATCGGCACCGTTCGATCGTAACCGTAACCGGTGTGGTGAGTCGGCGAGGTCCCGCGGTAGGAGAACGGCTCGGGGATCGCCATGACGTCTCCGCTCACTCCGGGAACGTAAGCATTTAAGATTTGTTTTCTGTGCATGCCGGGTGGGAGTGTTCCGTTACGATAATCCGTTTGGGTAAATACGTGCGCGATTCCCGGCTGCTCGATGAGAATCGTCTTGAGCTCAGCCTCGATCTCGCTCGAAGCCAATTTTTTCTCGGCGAGTGCTACCGGATTAACGAAGAAGTTCAGGAAGTACAAATCGGAAATCCACTGACCGCTTGAGGGTTTCCCAAATTTTTTCGCGAGCCGATCATTGGCATCGAGGAGAATCCGCTTTTCGTCGATTTCAACGGCGTCAAATTTTAATTTTCTCGTAAAAGGAGCAACCGGGGCCATTCCGTGGTCGGCGGTGAAAGCAATCAGAACGTTCTTGAGTCCACCAGGAACACGCTTTTCGAGGCCTTTAAAGAGCTCTTGTAAAATTCGGTCCTCGGCGACGGTCATCTCTTCCATCTCCCGACTGTTCGGTCCCCAGACATGGCCGAAGAGATCGTGTGATGAGAGACTAATACCGAGAACGTCGGGATGAGATCCGTGACCGAGCTTCATCGCCGTGACGGCTTCAAGTGCCGCATCGACCGAGATCTCGGCGCCGTATGGGCTGCTGATGAGTTCTTTGTCTTTGTAGCTGAACTTACGAACGAAGGTTCTCTCGTTGGCCTGAGCGTTCGCCGGCTGCGAAAGACCGGTCGGCGCAAGACTCGATGTCCAGACGTACTCTCCATTCGGTCGATCGGCGACTTTTTTGTTGAGCGCCTTCACCCATGCGGGAAGTTCACCGGACGGTAAGTAGTAGCGGCTCGACACCCAAGCCGGGACATCGTCTTCAAACCAGAGAGCGAGATCGGCCGTTCGACCTCCAAGCATGATGGCGGCTCGCTCCTTCAGCGCGATCGTGACTACGCGGGTAGAGTAGCCGGCGAGTTTCAGCTCGTCACCAAATGTACTCGTGTGAAGCCGCGCGGGTGATGCACCTTCATCTTTTTTCTTCGGCTCAAAGCCAACCATCGTCGATTTTTCGTCCTGCGTACATGGAACGAGTCGGCCGAGCTTCGCGTCCCAGATGACGTTGCCTGGTATGCCCGTCGTGTTCGGCTGCGCGCCCGTGAGTATGGTTGCGTGGCCTGCGCACGTGAGGTTTTGCACGACTTCGTATTCAGCGAACGGATAGTAAGCGCCGTTCTGCATGAGAAACCGGAACCCGCCGGGAGTCTTTGAGGTTGAAGGAACAAATCGCTTCTCGAAACGTGTCAGGTAATCCGCGCGAAATTGGTCAATGACGATGACGACAACGAGCTTGGGCTTTTCGAGAAAAGTTTTGAGTGGCATCGCTTGAGCCAACGACTTCAGGTGAAAGAACCCAATCAAAAAGCCTGCGGCCAAAACGAAAATCGCGACGAAGTTTTTCATGCCCCAAATCCTGCCGAGCTTGTCTTCAAAAGTCACTGTTCTATTTGTGTTAGGCGGGAGTTAAAGACCCATCTGCGAGCTGGATTCCCGACTGACCAGTTTGCTTCACAACTCAGGCGCGAGGTGCCTACCAATCGAGATGTTTTCTTCTGACGGCGCTCAAGAACGCAAACTGACGATTGCGTACCGTGACACTCAACTGACTTGTGGAGGTCAAAAATGAAAATGATGAAAACGACCGGTATTATGGGAGCGCTCGTTCTCGCCTTGGGTGTAACGGGTTGCGAATCAAACACTCGCGACGACGCGTCTTCGCGCCCGGGTTCGGCATCCGGGGTCGGTGCAACTGACGCCTCAACGAGTGGCGGAACTTCGACGAGCGAGACAAGTTCAGGGACCGACGGCACGAGTGGTTCCACCAGCGGTTCGACGAACGCGAGCCAAGGTGACACTTCGATCAACACCTCGGGAGACACATCAAGCGGAGTTCAACAAGACTCTCGCTCACCTGCATCTGCGTCGCCGAGCCCGAGTTCCTCACCATCCATGTAAAAAGGCGCTCACGCGTGATCTTCCGTCCATCGAGAATAGCGCTCTTTCGACCGCGTCCTCAAGGGGACGCGGTCCTCTGCACGCCCGCGCTCGCGAGTCTTAGAGACGCATTCCCTCACGCGAGCATCTCGGTGATCGGCCTCGAAACCGCAAGGAGCTTCTATTCGCGCATACCGCAGTGGGTGGACGAGTTCATCGAATTTCCCGGCTTTCCCGGTATCCATGAGGACGCGATCGAGATCAGAAAAATCGCGCCGTTTATTGAAGTCTGCCAAGACAAATCTTTCGATGCCATTTTGCAAATGTCAGATGGCGTAGACACGATCGCACAAGCCCTTATGGAAGTGCTTGGCGTGAAGCAGATCATCACCCGCGGACCGGCTCTCAACACGTTTGAAAATGAAGTCGCGAAGTCGCTCGAGTTGGTCGGAGTTCTAACCGGCGAGTCTGCTATTTCCCGCGATCTCTATTTTCCGTTGGTAGATTCGGATCACCTCGCCGCGAATGCTCTCCTCGAGAGTCGCAACATCAAGCGAAATGAATACATTTGTTTTCATCCCTCCGCGGACTGCCACAACGAGTGCTGGCCACTCCCATTCTTCGCGATGGTTGCAAACGCCCTCGCCTGGATGGGCTTTAAGATCATTATCACAGGAGCTGAGGGGGATGAGCAGATCAACCGCGCCTTCGCCCTGACGATTCGCGCTTCTTCCCTTGATGTGTCGAGGTTAAGGATTCCGTACGAAACGCAAGCTTCGATCCTGCAGGGCGCACGCCTGATGATCGCAAACGAATCCTACCTTTCGGTCCTGGCGGCCGCCGTCGGAGTTTCAAGCGTTGTGCTGGTCGGAGAGGGAACGGAGACATCGAGAGCACGACCGAGTGCGCGATCATCGACGCGGCTTGCGCCGTTGAATCCCTTTTTGCACCGAGGTCTCTCTTCGCCCGTCGGCGTACACCCCGAAGACGTCATCGAAGCAGCCCGTCGATTGTTGAAGTTGATGCCCGAGGCACCTTCCGCGTGTCCCGGTTAAACTGGCCCCTTTAATTGTTGTTGGGTAAAGCGCCAAATTCTGCCCGCTCACTTTCGTTTAGAACGAACCGGAGGTCCGGCCGCACCGTCCGGTGACCCACCGATAACGGGCACACGATTCAACAACAATCAAAGGGGCCAGTTCGGGAGGGTCTACCGTATTGGCGTGCGACTCTTACTCTTTTCAGTCACCCGGCTTTTCACGTTCGTGCTGTGGGAATGGTCCGATTTCGAGTCCGAAAAAGGTCCTTCGTTTTCCTCGCCAGCGTAGGCTTGTTTGATGTCATCACGAGGAAACGCGGGTCGCTGAGTTTTTTCGATCTCGCCTTTCGTGTGATAACCACGTCTTGGGACTTGTTGACCACCTCTGACATTTGGCATCTGGCACCCCCATCAAGATTTGCCAGGTTCAGTGTATCTCTTCCGCGTATTTTATTTCTTGGCGCGGATGTTTCAGACATTTGAAGAAATGCAGTTGAGTGCGACCGACGCTTCCGTCGGTCGCGCTCGAGGACGATTACATGCCCGAGCCGGAGCCGCCAGTTCCAGAGCCAGAGCCGGAGCCAGTCGATCCGGAGCCTGAACCTGACGAACCTGAACCTGTCGAACCAGAGCCTGAGCCCATCGAGCCTGAACCAGATCCGGTTGTTCCCGAGCTGGATCCGCCGCTCGCCGCAGGTGAATCGGTGTTGTAGGAACCTGTGCCGCTCGCACCGCCCGTTGTGCCGGATGTGCTACCGGATGAGCTGCCCGAAGAGCTTCCTTTTTTGTTTTTCTTTTTTCCGCTCTTGTTTGCGCTTTGGGACGTATCAGTCGTTGTGCCGCTCGTGGCACTTCCCGTGGCTTGATCACCCGTTGCCGAAGCGCCGGTTCCCGAGCCGGAACCCATCGTGTCGCTCGTGCCGGTTGTCGAACCGGTGGATGAACCTGACGTCGAGCCCGTGCCCGCGCCCGATCCCATCGTCGAACCCGACGACGAACCCATGCCGGCATCAGTGCCGGTGCCCGAGCCTGAGCCCGTCGTGGAACCTGAGCCAGTACCGGAACCAGTCCCCGAACCTGAGCCCATGCCACCTGAACCGCTACCGGATTGCGCTTGTGCGGCGCCAACCGAGAGCGAGACGAGAGCGGCGAGAAGAAGCGAGCTTTTTGAGAGTTGAGTCATCCTGTGGACCTCCTGAATGTGTTGGTTTGCGACGCGAAACTTCCCGTGAATTTCTTCGGGGGCCTTCGCACCTCAGAGGAGAAACCTACAACCGCCTTCTTGCAGTTTCACATCGCAAATGACGGCTTTAAATAAACTCTACATAAGCTTGAAACGTTGAATTCGAATTGAACGGGGCAATCAGTAACGGATGCGGTGTTCAGTTCCATTAAACCCATTGATTAAGGAATTTAAGTACGCGCTTTCGTCATCTCAAGTAGACTCGGCGGCTTCACAAGGAGTCAGAATTGCTCAACGACAAATCAAAGAGAAGGAGTCAAGTGCACGTGCTTCGCATCGAAGATCTCAGCGTGCAAGTTCGACTCGGCTGCTTAGCGGATGAGAGAGAGATTCCGCAAGAGGTGAGATATACGGTGGAGTTCCGATTTCCTCATGAACCCGCCGGAGTTCGATCCGATGAAATCGGCGATACGATTTGCTACGCGAAGGTGAGCGAGAAACTAAAAGACCTTTGCGCGAGAAATGAATTCAAACTCATCGAAAGACTCGCCGTCGAATCGTACGAGGCACTGCAAGATCTCGCAAGCGACGGGATCTTGATCGGACTTTCTCTGCACAAGGTTCGTCCTCCCGTCGACGGACTGCTCGGCGGATCTCATTATGCTTGCGGAGATTTTTTGCTTTGAAGACGTGGATTGGTCTCGGATCAAATCAAGGGGACCGACGTGGGAACCTCGAGGCGGCAGGGAGAGAACTTCAACTTCTCTCCAAAGAGAAAATTCGTGCGTCGCCTATCTATACGACTCCCGCCCTCATCCCCGAGGGCGGACCGGAAGCTTGGCGCATTCCGTTTCTGAATGCCGTTATTGAGATGGATTGGCGGGGAAGCGCGATGGATCTTCTCGTACAACTGAAGATGATCGAGGCAAAACTTGGTCGAATTCAGTCGGAGCGTTGGGCTCCGCGCGTGATTGATCTCGACATCCTTCTCTTCGGTGATCAAACACTCGCGGAGACCCGGGGAGAGCATCACCTCAAGGTCCCGCATTCGGGACTTCTTGAGAGATCCTTTGTTCTTGATCCCCTCAAGGACCTCCTGCCGCGCTTCTTTCAAAAGGCGCGACTCGTACCGGGCCATTCGCCGCTATGGATGGCGATTTTAAATTTTACTCCCGACTCGTTTTCGGATGGCGGTGAACTCGCGAGCGACCTCGATTTCTCCGTTCGACTTTCGAAACTGGACGACGCGCAGATACTCGACGTCGGCGCGGAATCGACGCGACCCGGAGCGACTCCGCTCGATGCGAAAGAGGAGTGGCTGAGGCTTAAGCCAGCGCTCGAGAAAATTCGTTCACATTACGAGAATCGCGTATTTCGGCCTCTCGTGAGCGTTGACACCCGCCACGCCGAAGTCGCGCGACGTGCGCTGGAGGCGGGAGTCAATTGGATCAACGATGTGAGCGGTCTCGCCGACGATGCGATGATCGATGTCCTCAAATCAAATTCTTGCGATTACGTCCTCATGCATAGCCTGAGTGTTCCGGCGGATCCGAAAATCTCCTTACCCGATTCAGTTGATCCAGTCGCCGAAGTGAAATTGTGGGCACGCCAACAACTCGAAAAACTCGAGCAATCAGGCATTGCTCTCGAACGGATCATTTTTGACCCCGGAATCGGCTTTGGCAAAACGGCCCAGCAATCGATTTCGCTATTAAAGCGCATTGACGAATTCATGGATCTTCCCGTGCGCCTGCTCGTTGGGCATTCGCGAAAAGGGTTCTTGAAAACCTGGACGAGAGCCGAAGCGCCCGATCGTGATCCCGAAACCCTCGGTGTCTCGCTGAGGCTCGCAGAACGCGGGGTCGACATCCTGCGGGTTCACGCCGCAAACGAAACGATGCGCGCCTTTCAAGCTTACATGGAGACTCGAAGGTGAACGTTCAAGCCATTCGCACACCGATCTTCAAAAAAAACGACGATCTCGCCCAGTTTATCTTTCAATCTGTTCCTAACGCCCTCGTTCGGGAGAAAATAATTGTCGCCGTCACCTCTAAAATCGTGAGTCTCTCCGAAGCATGCCTCGTTAGCCGAGATATGATCGATAAAGACGCGCTCGTCAAACGCGAAGCCGACCATTACCTCGGCGATATCGGTTACGGATGTCATCTCACGATTAAACATGGTTTATTTATCGCCTCTGCCGGCATCGACGAGAGCAACGTCGAAGACGGCGGCTACGTCCTGTTTCCTCCTCATCCCTTTGAAAGTTGCCTCGCTCTATGGGAGGCCCTCCGGGCAAAATGGAATCTTCAGGAGCTGGGGGTTGTTTTCACCGATTCGCACACGACTCCGCTTCGCCGTGGAGTCACCGGAATTTCTCTTGCGCACGCAGGCTTTCAGGCCGTTCGGAGCTTGATCGGTCAGCCCGATCTTTACGGGCGAGAGTTGAAGATGACCACGATGAACTTAGCCGATGGACTCGCGGGAGCGGCGGTCATGATGATGGGAGAGGGGAGTGAGAGTACCCCTTTGGCCATTGTCTCCGATGCACCCGTCGACTTCATTTTCAATCCCAGCGCGGATCGCTCGCGAACCGAAGTCCAAATTCCGGCGGAGGAAGATCTCTACTTCCCGCTGTTCCGTCATTTGGGAAATTTTGCGCCGAAGTTGTGAACGTGCGTGCGCAACAATCGCCCAAACTTATTTTGTCGTTATCATTTGTCACAGCCGATGGTCTTTTCTCTAAAAAACTGAGACGACCTTTCCTCGGGGAGGGAGCGAAATATGTCTTGGAAGGGATTACGGAAGATTCTTTGTCTGCGTCTTGACGGGCTCAACGATATTCTCACGACGGAACCCGCAATTCGCGCGCTCAAGGAATCCAATCCGGGCGCTAAGATGACGCTTCTCACTTCGAAATCGGCTGCAAATTTGGGGCGCCTTCTCGCCTCGGTTGATGATGTGATCGCCTTCGATGCTCCCTGGGCTGACGCCGGTCGCGTGAGCGACGGTCCCGCTCATCACGATCTCATCGCGACCCTGAGAGAACGTGGATTCGATGCTGCCGTCATCTTTAGTTCGCACCACCAAAATCCTATGCCCGAGGCCCTCGTTTGTTTGCTCGCCGAAATACCCCGTCGGCTCGCGCACTGCCGCGAAAACCCCCACGGCCTGTTGAGTGATTGGGTCGAGGAAGTCGAGCCCGTCAAAATTCTCCGCCACGAAGTCCGTCGGCAATTGGAACTCGTCGCGAGCGTCGGCTGCCACACCAGTGATGAGCGCATCCGCGTGAAGATTCCGGGCGACACCAGAAGAAGGGTCACGGAAATTTTAAAGGAGCGCGGAGTTCGCGCGGAATCGCCCTTCGTGATCGTTCATCCCGGAAACCAACAGACTCCCGGTCGCGCGGAAACCCTCGGCGCCATCGTGCGAGAACTCTCCCTCAGGCTGAATCATCAAATTTTGTTGACCGGTGACGAAGCCGATCGAGCCATCTTGGCCGAAATCCAGGAGGCGGCGAGAGTGCCTTGTTACGCTTTGAGTGATGTTTTCCGGCTCGATGAACTCGCGCATCTCTTCTCGCGCTCAACGCTCGTGATCTCGTCGTCAACTTGCGCTTTGAATCTTTCAACCGCCGTGCGTACGCCGGTCGTTGATCTCCGCACGCAACAGGATCCGTCTCGCACTCCGTGGCTTGTGCCATATCGGAGTCTCATCATTGACTTCGAAGGTCGGTTCCAAGGGCGCGGCGGGCCCCGTCTCGCGGAACCGACTCAAGTCGTTCTCGCAGCTCACGAACTTCTTTGGGATCTCACCGAACGTCACCGTGTAAAAACTCCGAAGGTTGTGACTTTCAATCGAGAGCTTCCGTCGGAGCGAGTGTTAAACCTCGGTTCATGAGGATGATGACGCGGCATGACTCGCGTTGTCGTCAAGGGTGTGACGCACTAGATTGCACACCCTATGCGAGAGCTTTTCCCATTCGCCGCGGTCGCCTTTATCCTTCTCGTCTTCGCTCGCGTTGATGCTTACGCTCAAAGCCCGGCTCCCGAAAAACTGAACTTTAAGCGCGCGCTTCAACTCGCGCTTGAGAAGAACCCAGACTACGACACCCTCGTTCGTACGGAACGAAACCAGACGCTCGAGCGAAAAAACGCTTGGTCAAGTCTCTTACCTTCCGTCGATCTCACGGCCAATCACGCGTACACCCGCTATAGCCGCGAGGGACTCGCGTCGGGATCGAACCGCACGCTCGGCCTCGGCATCCACGAACCGTGGACGAACAGCCTGGGTCTATCGATCACCGAAAATCTCTACGACAACGGCGAGACGTGGCGGAACGCGAAGATTGCAAATTTAAACGCTGACATTTCAAAGCTCAATCTTCAGCAGGGAAAAAACAAAACGTTGGTGGATGTTGCGAAGGCGTACTTCGACTACTCCGAGGCTTTTTTCACGCTCAGTCTTCAAAAGGAGCAGCAGACGACACTTCGAACGCAATTTAAGTCGATCGAGACTCGCTACTTTCAAGGCTTGAGCAGTAATCGAGACTACCTCCGCATCAAGACGGACCTTCAGAGATCCGAAGTGCAAATTCTGAATTCGGAATTCCGCGTGCGGGAAGTAAAAGAAAATCTGATCGCCACGATCGGCGTGAGCGGGGAGTACGAGTTTGAGCCGTATGACCCAAAGGGAATTCGCGTGGAACTTCTCTCCGCGCCCAGAATTGATCCGGAGCAAACGTTCGAATTCCGAGTCGCACGAGCGCAGGAAGAGATCGCGGATATTCAATACACGTCGGCGCAAAGGGCCTACTGGCCGCGCCTCTCGCTTCGAGGCTCCTACGAGTATACTCAGCCCCAGTACATTGGTGAAAGATTTGAGTACGTCGACGATCCGTTCTGGAATCTCTCCGGGCTCATTGTCCTCGAGTACAATCTTTGGGATTGGGGTATTCGGCGCCGAAACGTCGAGATCGCGGCAAATGCGCGCGCCATCGAGATCAACGGTCGAGAACGTCAACGCATCCAAACTCGTCAGAGTTTGAGTATTCTCACGCAAAACAATCGTGTGATCGTGTCGTCGCTGAAGGTGAGTGCCCAAATCCTAAGAGCGAGCGAAGATGTTTACACGAGCCTCAACCGCGGCTACCGGGAAGGGAAAGTCATTTACACCGACTTGATCTCCGCACTCGGAAATTTCTACGACAGCCGCACGCAAGATATCACCCTCCGCTTCAGTCTTCTGAAGAACCGCGCCGATCTCGCGTACTACGAAGGAAACGCCGATGAAGTTCTTAACCAACAATAAGCTAATCGCGCTCCTCTTGCTCATAGTTGCCGTCGGAGTGATCTTTGTCCTCACGCGGGGCTCGGGGAATGCGAGTCCAAACGGCATCGGCGAAGTGATGCGAATGGATCTTGAGCAGCGCGTGACGATATCGGGCCAGATTTCTCCCAAACGTCGGCTCGACGTGCGCCCTCCCTTTAACGGCTACGTTCAAAAACTCTTCGTGACCGTCGGCCAAAAAGTCAAAGACGGCGACCCGCTCGTGACTTTCAGCCCGACGCTGGTGGGGGGCGAGCGAAACTATCCGGTGCGCTCGGTTTTTCCCGGCGTCGTCACTCAGGTCTTAAGGACTGAGGGTGAATTCGTCGGCGAACAGAGCGAGCAAAGTCTCGTCGTGCGGGTCGAGGATCTCAGTAGTCTCTTCGTTCTCGCGGCGGTGGCCGAGTTAGATATCGCAAAGATCAAACGTAAGCAGGAGGCACTCGTTCGCGTCTCGGCGCTGATCGGAGAAACGTTCCCGGGCGAAATCAGCGAAATCGCCCTCGGCGCTCGCGACAAACAGGTGTTCTCGTCTTCGAGTGCCGAATTTCAGATTCGCGTGGCGCTCAAAACGCAAGATCCGCGACTCCTTCCTGGCATGTCGGTATTGATGGACGTCATCACCGATCGCCGAGAGAACGTCTTGGCGCTCGCGCATGAATACATCCATGAAGATTCCGAGGGCTATCACGTCTTTACTGCCGATGGGACGCGGAAGAACATCACCCTCGGACTTCAGACTGAAGAGGCGGCGGAGATCAAGAGTGGACTCGCCGAGGGCGAGCGCGTGCGGGTGATCGATTTCTTGAACCTCCCGCGAATCGAGGAGTAAATGAGTTTCATCGAACTCCGCGGTATTGAGCTGACCTACTCGCTGGACGGAAGGCCGCTCAAGGTGCTGGATGATGTCAGTCTCAAGGTCAACCGCGGCGAAATGGTCGGAATCTTAGGACCATCGGGCTCGGGCAAGTCGACTCTCCTTTACATCATCGGTTGTCTCCTAAAACCGTCCAGAGGATCCTTCACATTCGCGGGCCACGAGATCACTCGTTTAGATAATGAGAAGCTCGCGGAACTCCGGAGCCGCCACATCGGCTTCGTGTTCCAGCAGTTTCATTTGCTTCACCGGGCCGACGTGCTCGAAAATGTCTTACTTCCCACTCGCTACGCGGAAGGCTTGGAAGATCCGCGCGCCAAGGCTCTGCAACTCTTAGAGACGGTGGGCCTCAGCTCCCATATCACTCACAAGCCGAATCAGCTCTCGGGCGGGCAGCAGCAACGT
>SXGU01287856.1_pt1 | contig 12853 bp, 9 predicted proteins | sample 3174531 | NCBI WGS metagenome assembly SXGU01 (sample SAMN11356863, study PRJNA531348) | freshwater metagenome | isolation source: freshwater sample F1-140 | place: China: Fuxian Lake, Yuxi | collected 2017-12-25 | reverse complement strand
GTGATTCCCTACATCGCGCTGCAGTTGAAGGCCGTGTCGAACAGCTTCACCATCCTCAGCAGCTACCCCGAGATCGTGATGCCGGCCAGCGCCGGCGCGGTGCCCCTGTTTCAGGACAGCGCGCTCTACGTGGCGATGATCCTTGCCGCCTTCACCATCCTCTTCGGCACGAGACACCTGGACGCCACGGAGCGCCACGAGGGCATGGTGGCAGCGATCGCGGTGGAGTCCATCGTCAAGCTGGTGGCTTTCCTTGCCGTCGGCGCCTTCGTCGTCTGGGGTTTGCATGGCGGCGTTGCCGACATCTTCGCGCGCGCCGCCGAGGTGCCCGAGGTGGCGCGCCGTCTGACCCGTGCCGACACCTCGGCGGCCTATGGCAGCTGGGGCACGCTGATCTTCCTTTCTCTGTTCGCGGCCCTGCTGCTGCCGCGCCAGTTCCAGATCGCGGTGGTGGAAAACGTCGACGTCAAGCACCTCAACCGCGCGGTGTGGATGTTCCCGCTCTACCTGTTCCTGATCAACCTGTTCGTGCTGCCGGTGGCGCTGGCAGGACTGCTGCATTTTCCGGCCGGCACCGTGGACGCCGATACCTTCGTGCTGACGCTGCCAATGGCGCACCAGCAGGAGGCCCTGGCCTTGTTCGTGTTCATCGGCGGCCTCTCGGCGGCCACCGGCATGGTCATCGTCGAGACCATTGCGTTGTCCACCATGGTCTGCAACGACCTCGTCATGCCGCTCTTGTTGCGCCTGCGTTGGCTGGGCCTGGCCGACAAGGCAGATCTCTCGGGGCTGTTGCTGGAAATCCGGCGCTGGGCGATCGCCATCATCCTCGGCCTGGGCTATCTTTACTTCCGCGTTGCCGGCGAAGCCTATGCGCTGGTCTCGATCGGGCTGATCTCCTTTGCCGCCGTGGCCCAGTTTGCACCGGTGGTGATCGGCGGCCTGTTCTGGAAGGGCGGCACGCGCGACGGCGCGCTGGCGGGCCTGGCCATCGGCTTCGTGCTCTGGGCCTATACGCTGCTGCTGCCGTCCTTCGCCAAGTCGGGCTGGCTACCCGAGGGCTTCATCGCCAGCGGCCTGTTCGGCATCGAGCTGCTGCGCCCGCAGCACCTGTTCGGCCTCACCGGACTCGACGAGATTACCCACTGCCTGGTCTGGAGCCTGCTGGCCAACCTCGGCGCCTACATCGGCGTCTCGCTGCTGCGCGTGCCGAATGCGCGCGAAGCCCGTCAGGCCTCACTGTTCGTCGGCGGCACCGACCTTGCCGGCCATACGGCCTGGGGCGGCAGCGCCGGCGTGGCCGACCTGCTGCCGATGGCCGCCCGCTTCCTCGGCCGCGAACGCGCCGGGGACGCCTTCATGCGCCATGCGCGCAGCCGCGGCCTGAAATCGGTGGAGGAACTGCCAGGCGATGCGCGCCTGGTGAACTTCGCCGAGAACCTCCTGGCGGGAGCCATCGGCTCGGCCTCGGCGCGTGCCATGGTGGCCTCGGTGGTCAGCGAGGAACCGCTGGGCCTCGACGAGGTGATGAACATCCTCGACGAGGCTTCGCAGGTGCGTGCCTATTCGCGCGAACTGGAACAGAAGTCCCAGGAACTGACTCGCGCGACAGCGGACTTGCGCCAGGCCAACGAGCGCCTGCGCGAACTGGATCGCATGAAGGATGACTTCATTTCCACCGTGACCCATGAGTTGCGCACGCCGCTGACCTCGATCCGCGCCTTTTCCGAGATGTTGCATGAAGACCCGAAGACGGACCTCGAACAGAGGACCAAATTCCTCGGCATCATCGTCAGCGAAACCGTGCGCCTGTCGCGACTGATCAACCAGATCCTGGACATGGCCAAGCTCGAGTCCGGGCGCGCGGAATGGACCGTGTCGGCGATCGACGTCGCCGAGGTGATCCGCGAGGCGGCGGATTCGCTGACTGCCTTGTTCGCCGAGAAGCGCGTGGCGCTCGACCTGGACGGGTTGCATCCGGGTCTGACGGTGATGGCCGACCGCGACCGCCTGATGCAGGTGATGGTGAATCTGCTGTCCAACGCGCTGAAGTTCGTGCCGACCGACAGCGGCCGGGTGAAAGTCGGCGCCGAGGGGACGCCGAGCGAGGTGCGCGTCAGCGTCACCGACAACGGCCCGGGCATCCATGCCGCCGACCATGAAGTCATCTTCGACAAGTTCCGCCAGGGCTCGGGCGGCACCGACGTGCTCACCGACAAGCCGCAGGGCACCGGCCTCGGGTTGCCCATCAGCCGCCAGATCATCGAGTATTTCAATGGCCGCCTGTGGGTGGAAAGCGCCCCGGGAGCCGGCGCCTGCTTCCTGTTCACACTGCCGCGGCAGGCGAGCGATAATGACTGAAAACAGAACCAGGGAGGAAGCCTGTGACTCACCGCGTACTGATCGTCGACGATGAACCCAATATCGTCATCTCGCTTGAATACCTGCTGAAGAAGGAAGGCTTCGCCGTGCATGTCGCCACCGATGGCGAGGCGGCGCTGGCCATGGCTGCCGAGTTGCGTCCGGACCTGGTGCTGCTCGATGTCATGATGCCGAAGAAATCGGGCTTCGAGGTCTGCGAGGCGCTGCGCGCCAATCCCGAGCTGCCGGCGCTGAAGATCATCATGCTGACCGCCAAGGGTCGCGACACCGAGATCACCAAAGGCCTAGCCCTCGGCGCTAATGCCTACGTCACCAAGCCGTTCTCGACCAAGGACCTCGTCGCCCAGATCAAGACTCTGCTGGCATGAAGGCGAAAGTCCGCTTCATCCTCGCGGCCGCGGTACTGGGTCTGCTGATGACCGGGCCCTTCCTGGTCACCGCGGCGCTGCTGTTTGCCGACGCCAAGGACGCCGAGCGCGAAGCCTTTGCGCAGTTCCTCATCCCGCGCCTGCCGCTGGGCGGGCTGATCACCGTGATGGGTTTCGCCTTCGGCATGATGCTACTGCGCGCGCTGTTCCAGCAGTACGTGCAAGGCCTCTCGCGCATGGCCGAGACCTTGCGCCTGATGCTGGGCGCCAACCGCAATTTTCGCGTCGAACCCGAGGGGCCGTCCGAGGTGCGCGAGCTGGCGCGCGCGGCCAACGACCTTGCCAAACAGCGCAACGAGTTGCTCGACGACGTCGAGGCGCAGATCCGCCTGGCCAAGGCGACGGTCGAGGAGGAGAAGAATCGCCTCGCCGCGCTGATGTCCGAACTGGCGATGGGGGTCGTCGTCTGCAATCTCGACTGCCGCATCCTGCTCTACAACAGCCGTGCGCGCCTGCAGTTCAAGGCCCTGGCCCAGGGGCCGACCTCGATGAGCGGCGGCGCACTGATCGGCCTCGGCCGCTCGATCTTCTCCATCCTCGAGCGCGGTCAGATCACGCACTCGCTGGAGAACATCCAGCAGCGCTTGCGCAAGGGCAGCTCCGAGCCGACGGCGAACTTCATTACGGCAACGCGCGGCGGCGCTCTGTTGCGCGCGCAAATGGCGCCGGTTCTGGCGCGCACCGAGTCCAGCGAGGATGGCGCTGCGAACCCAATCGGCGTAGAACCCCAGGTCACCGGCTACGTGCTGACCATCGAGAACATCACGCGCAATTTCGAGCGCGAGGCGGAGCGCGACCAGGCGCTGCAGGCCTTGACCGACGGCAATCGCGCGGCGCTGGGCAACATCCGCGCTGCGGTCGAGACGCTGCTCGATTCGCCGGAAATGGAAGCCGATTTCCGCGAGCGCTTCATGCGCGTGATCTCCGACGAGGCGTCGACCATGAGCACGCGCCTCGATGCGACCATGAACCGCTTCGCCGATTCGCTGAAGACGCGCTGGCCGCTGGAAGACGTGCTGGCCGTCGACATCCTCTCGGCCGCGGCGCGGCGCATCGAAGACCGGCTCAAGCTGCCGATCAAGCATGAGGAACAGGACAGCAGCCTGTGGATGCGGGTCGACAGCTTCTCGCTGATCCAGGCCATCACCTTCCTCGCTTCGCGCCTGCAGGATCACTACGAAATCCGCGAACTGCGCCTGCGCCTCGCCACCGAGGGCAAGATGGTCTTCGTGGACCTGATCTGGTCGGGCACCACCGTGTCGTCGGAGACGCTCTACACCTGGGAACTGGAGCCGATGAACGTCGGCAACGAAACCAGCCCGCTGACACTGCGCGATGTCGTCGAACGCCATGGCGGCGAGATCTGGTACCAGCGCGAGAAGGCCGCGCATCGCGCCTTCTTCCGCTTTGTGCTTCCCGCCGCGGCGACGCCGGACGCGCCGATAGTGGACCAGGCGCAGCACCTGCACAGCGACAGCCGTCCCGAGTACTACGACTTCGATCTGTTTGCCGCGAGGGATGCCGAGGGCGCCAATATCGACCTCGACCGCAGGCTCTCCGAGCTCACCTACTCGGTGTTCGATACCGAAACCACCGGCTTGCAGCCGTCGCAGGGCGACGAGATCATCCAGATGGGCGCCGTGCGCGTGGTGAACAATCGCCTGCTGCGCCAGGAGATCTTCGACCAGCTGGTCGATCCGGGCATTCCGCTGAAGCCCGAGGGCATTCCCATCCACGGCATCACCGAAGCCATGGTCAATGGCCAGCCGCGCCTCGACGTGGTGCTGCCCGCCTTCCACGAGTTCTGCCACGAAACCGTGCTGGTGGCGCACAACGCCGCCTTCGACATGCGCTTCTTCCAGCTCAAGGAGGAACCCCTGGGCGTGCGCTTCACCCAGCCCGTACTGGACACGCTGCTGCTTTCGGCGGTGATCCATCCCAACCAGGAATCGCACAAGCTGGAACTCATCGCCGAGCGCCTGGGGATCAACGTCATCGGTCGGCACACGGCGCTGGGCGACGCCTTCGTCACCGGCGAAGTTTTCCTCAAGATGATCCCGTTGCTGGCCGACATGGGCATCCTTACCCTGCGTCAGGCGCTGGAAGCTGCGCAGAAGACCTACTTTGCGCGCATCAAGTATTGATGCGGGCGCGCCGATCCCCATGAGCGGGCACGAGATCCTGCCGCAGGCCTCAGCTGTCGCCGCCTGCGCGGCGCGCGTGGCCGCTGCGGCGGATGTTCCGACGCTGGTCGGCTGCGCTGCCGAGGCGCGCGATCTGGCCCGGGCCCTGCATGGTGAAGAGGCGGGGGCGGCGCTGGTGACCGGCGTGCTGTCGCGGCTGAATGATGCGATCACCGAACGCGTACTCGGTCTCCTGCAGTCGCGTTTCCGCCTGCCGCCGGCGCGCTGGTGCTGGCTGGGACTGGGTTCGGAAGGGCGCCTGGAGCAGACCCTGAGCACGGACCAGGACAACGGCCTGATTTTTTCCGCCAGCGACGATGGCGAGGCGCGCGAACTGCGCGAACTCTTCCTGCCGTTTGCCCGCGCGGTCAACGCCGCGCTTGCCGATTGCGGCTTTCCGCTGTGCGACGGCGATGTCATGGGCGGCAATCCGCGCTGGTGCCTGTCGCAGTCCGAGTGGCTGGAAAGCTTCACCGCCTGGGTGCGCACGCCGGAACCCGAGGCTTTGCTCAACGCCTCGATCTTCTTCGATTTCCGGCCACTGGCCGGCGAGGCGGCGCTGGCCGACGAGCTGCGGCGCGAACTGGCGACGCTCACGCGCGGCAATGAAATCTTCCTGCGCATGATGACAGCCAACGCGCTGGCGGCGGCGCCGCCGCTGGGCCGGTTGCGCGATTTCGTCACCGTTCCCGAGTCCGGCGGTACCGTGGACCTGAAAAAGTTCGGTTCGCGCATTTTCGTCGACGCCGCGCGAATCTTTTCCCTCGGCAGCGGCGCCGACGACACTTCCACCGTGCAGCGCCTGCGCGGCGCCGCGCGGGATGGGATAATGCCGGCAGCCGATGCCGCCGCCGCAGTCCATGCCTTTCATGCCCTGCAAGGCGTGCGACTGGCGGCACAGGCCGCCGCTGTTGCAGCGGGCAAGGCCCCCGGCAACCAGCTCGACCCGGAATGCCTGAATGAATTCGACCGCCGCCTCCTGCTCGAAGCCCTGCGCCAGGCGCGCAGCCTGCAGCAACGGCTGAAGACCCGTTTCCAAATCGAAACCTAGGACGCCGCATGACTATCGAAACGCACGAGGATATGCTCGCCTTCCTGCGCCGCCACCCGCCCTACAAGGACATGGGAGCGTTTGCCCTCGAGGCACTGGTCGCCGCCCTGAAACCCCTCACCGTGGCCGATGGCGGACACATCCTGACGCCCGGCGACATGCCGCCCGACCTCTTCATCATCGAGTCGGGCCAGGTTCAGGTGCGCCAGGTCGGTGACGTCACGCTGACCGATCCGCCGCTCTACCACCTCGATGCGGGGCAAAGCTTCCCGCTCGCGGCGACCGCGGCGCGGCGGCCGGCAATCAACGTCTATAGCGCCGTCGGCGAGGTCAGGTGCTGGCGTCTCGCCAGCGCCGACTTTGCCGCGCTGCTGCTGTCGAGCTGCGAGTTCAACCGCTACGTGCTCGACCACGTCGCCGGCCTGTTGGACGAGGCGCGGCGCCAGATCGAGATCCAGTTCGGCCAGCGCAACGCCGACCAGCAAACCATGAACGCCCAGCTGACCGGCTTCGTCCGCCCCGGCGTGGTCTGCGTGGCGCTGTCGACCCCGGTCGGCGAAGCCATGGCGACCATGGTCAAGGCCAAGGTCGGCTCGGTCGTCGTCACCGACGACACCCGCGCGCCGCTCGGCATCTTCACCCAAAGCGACGCGCTGCGACGGGTCGTGGTGCCCGGGCATGCCCTGAGCGCGCCTATTGCCGAAGTCATGACGGCGCCGCCGGCGACCATCTCCTCGCACGCCACGGCCTATGACGCGATGCTGACGATGGCCATGCACCGCATCCGCCACCTGGTGATCGTGGACGCCGAGGAGAAGGTCGCCGGCGTGGTCTCCGAGCGCGACCTGTTCGCCATGCAGCGCATCGGCCTGCGCAACGTGCGCAAGCTCATCGAGGGTGCCGCCGATATCGACGAACTGGCGCGCGCCGCCGGCGACGTGCGTCGCCTCTGCCTCAACATGCTGGCCCAGGGAGTGAACGCCGAAAAGCTGACCCAGTTCATTTCCGGCCTGAACGACAGCCTGACGCGGCGCGTCATCGAGCTCGTACAGGATACGCACGAGCTTTCCGGCCTCGACTGGGCCTGGCTGGCCTTCGGTTCCGAGGGGCGCGACGAGCAGACCTTCAGTACGGATCAGGACAACGGCATCATCTTCACCGGTGCCGCGGGCGCCGATGCCGAGGCGCTGCGCGGCCGCTTCCTGGCTTTCGCCAGGGAGGTCAACGAGGGTCTGGCGCGCTGCGGCTTCCCGCTGTGCAAGGGCAACATCATGGCCAGCAATCCGTCGTGGTGCCTGTCGCAGGAGGAATGGCGCGAGCGCTTCGCCAAGTGGATACGCTCGCCGGAGCCCGAGGCGCTGCTCAACGCCACGATTTTCTTCGACTTCCGCGCCCTTTACGGCAATGAGGGCCTGGCTCGCGAGTTGCGCCATTGGCTGCTGGTGCAGACCGCCGGGGCGAACCTGTTCCTGCGCCACATGGCCGGGAACGCCGTGACGGCAGCGCCGCCGCTGGGCATGATCCGCGACTTCGTCTTCGACCACAACGCGGATTTCCCGCATACCCTGGACCTCAAGGCCTTCGGCGCCCGGCCCTTCGTCGATGCGGCGCGCATCTTCGCCCTGGGCCATGGCATCGTTCACAGCAGTACCACGGAGCGGCTGCGCGCGGCGGCGGCGCAGAACCTGCTGGGCAACGACGACATCAATGCCGCCATCGAGGGTTTTTTCTTCATCCAGCAGCTGCGCCTACGCAACCAGCGCGCCGGCACCGTACCCGGCGGCGAGAACCGGATTGACCCGGACAAGCTCAACGAACTCGATCGCCAGGTGCTGAAGGAAGCCTTCAAGCAGGCCAAGCGCCTGCAGTCGCGCCTGCAGCTTGAATACCGGCTTTGAGTGAGTTCGCTATACCGCTGCGCACGCCGCTATTGCGCGGCGAGCGGCGGCTGCGTATCGCCCTGGTCGGCCTGCCGGGCGGCGGCAAGACGACGCTGTTCGACGCCGTTTCCAGCGCCGCGCCATTGCGCGGAGAACTGACCGGCACGCACCGGGTATTTCGCGAATGCACTGTGCAGGTGGGCCTCGACGAAGCGAGCCTGGTCGACCTGCCCGGCCTGCTTACTCTGCGCGACCTGAAAGGCGACGACCTCGGCGCGCTGAAGTACCTGCTCTGGGGAGACCAGCGGCCGCCGGTGTCGGTGCATGAGGCGCAAGAGGCTCCGGTGCCGTTCTTGCCGCCGGACCTGATCATCCAGGTCGTCGATGCCAGCCGCCTGCAGCCCCACCTCGAACTGACTCTGGAGCTTTGCCGCCTGGGGCGGCCGGTGGTGATGGCGCTGAACAAGATGGACGAGGCGCTCCGGTCCGGCCTGCAGATCAATGTCCAGGCGCTGGAGCTGGCGCTGGGGATTCCCGTGGTGCCGACCGTGGCGCTGATGGGCCAGGGGCTGCCGCAGTTGTTCGGCTGGGCAGCGGCGACGGCTCGCAACGCCAGTTGCCCGCTGCCGCATCCTCCCAGCCCGCATATCGCGCACAACCTCGAGCCGTTGTCCGCTGCGCTCGACCGCGCCGACATCCATGCCGCCTTCCGCGTGCCGCACGAGTGGCTGCTGCTGCAGTTCGCCACCGCCGACGGCTTCATCGAGGCCGAGCTGGGCGAGCATTTTCCACAACTGCTTCCCGAGTTGCAGGTGCTGCGCGAGGCGGCCGGCCGCGAGCTGCCGCGGCCACTGGCCGAGGAACTGCATGCCGACCAGCACCATCGCGCCGCGAGCCTCGCCGAGGCGGCGCTGCGCATGGGCACGCCGGGCGCGCAGGGCTGGCGCTACTGGCTGGACGAACTGTTCCTGCATCCGCAGTGGGGCCTGGTCGGCAGCCTGGCGGTGTTCTGCGCCGTACTGTTCATGGTTTTCGAGATCAGCGGCTGGATCGACGGCATGACCACGGTCAAACTGGCCGCTTCCGTTGCCGACTGGAAGCCGGAATCCACCGCCGGCGTGATCGGGCGCGCGGTGGTGGACGGCCTGATCGGCCTGACCGGAATCGTCGTGCCCTACATGATTCCGCTGGTGATGCTGCTGGTCATCCTGGAGCAGACCGGCATCATGCAGCGCATCGCCTTCGTCGTCGATCGCGGCTTCCATCGCATCGGCCTGCACGGCGGCGTCGCCGTGCCCTTCCTGCTCGGCCTCGGTTGCAATGTGCCGGCCATCTCGGGCGTGTCGCGGCTGACCGTCGGACGCGAGCGCCTGATTGCCGCCGTGCTGATCACCTTCGTGCCGTGTTCGGCGCGCTCGGCGATCATCCTCGCCATCGCCGGCAAGTACCTCGGCGTCGCCGGCGTGGTAGCCATGTTCGCCCTGAGCCTGGCGGTGATTGCGGTTGCCGGCCATTTGTTGTCGCGCCGCAGCCGCGAGTTGGGGCCCGGACGCGTGCAGGAGATCCCGGCCTATGCGGCGCCCGACTGGCGCGGACTGCTGGCCGAGACCTGGAATCGCACCAGCGACATCCTGACCATCGTCACGCCGCTCCTGGTCGGCGGCAGCGTGCTGCTGGCGCTGCTTGGCCACTTCGGCGCCGACGACGTCGTCAATGCCGCGCTGACCCCGGTCACCGTCTGGTGGCTGGGACTGCCGCTGGTGCTTGGCGTACCCATCCTGTTCGGCGTACTGCGCAAGGAGCTCTCGCTGCTGATGATCTACCAGGCGCTGGGCACCCAGGATCTGGGCACGGTGCTGGCGCCGCTGCAGATGTTCGTCCTGCTCGCCTTCATCAGCTTCTATGTGCCCTGCGTGTCGACCTTCGCCGTATTGCTGAAGCAACTGGGTCGACGCGACGCCTGGTTTTCCGTGGCGCTGTCCATTGGCGTCGCACTGCTGGTGGCTGGGCTGTTGCGCATCGGCGGCACCGCGGTGAACCTGCTGGCCGCGTGAGGACGAAGGCGCTTGCAGGTTTAGAATCGGCGCTGGCAAAGGGGGGATTTGATGCTTGACTTCGATTTCGACAAGGCTCTTGCCATGCATCGGGCATGGAAGATGAAGTTCCACATCGCGCTCGGTCGGGTCCAGGGCGAGGATTTCGATACCCGGCCGCTGGGGGATGCCGCGCAATGCGAACTCGGCCACTGGCTGGCGCAGAACGCCGACGAATTGCTTGCCCTGCCGGCAGCGGCGGAACTGTTCCCGGTGCATGAGGAATTCCACCGACAGTCGCAGGCCATCGCCGACGCCATCCGCGAGGGGCACATTCTGCACATGAGCGATCCGGCCATCGGCGCCTACCTTGATCTCTCGACGCGCATCGAAGAGCGACTGCTCAAACTCAAGCACGAGCTCAATCCCGCCGCCTGAGGCGATGGCTGGCGCCCCTGGCTTCGATTGACCACCCCGCACAATGTACAGCTCACTTTCGTCTTGCCGAGGGCTGAAAATTCTGCCCCACCCCCCGCTTCGCGGCCCACGGCGGGCTTTGCAAAGCCCGCCGGCGGCGTCGGCGCGAGGCGTGCCACTCGCGATTCCCCGCCTCGCCCCAGGGCTGGGCCATCAGTTCGCCCGCCGCGCTCGATATCAGCAGCGACGTATCCGCGGCTGTTCCAGGTTATCTACTCACCATCGCAAAGGAAGACCATGAATCCGCAGAACGGGTATGACATCGAGGACATTTCGGTAGGCATGGGCGCGGAGATCGCCAAGACCATTTCGGAGGCCGACATCCTGCTGTTCAGCGCCGTGTCCACCGACACCAATGCCATGCATCTGGACGAGGAATACGGCAAGACGACGGCGTTCGGCGGCCGCATCGCCCACGGCATGCTTTCCGCCAGCCTGCTGTCGGCCGTGCTCGGCACGCGCCTGCCCGGCCAGGGGGTGATCTATCTCGGCCAGTCGCTGCGCTTCAAGGCGCCGGTGCGCATTGGCGATACCGTGCACGCCAGGGTCACGGTCAAGGAAGTCATTGCCGACAAGTGCCGCGTGGTGCTCGACACGGTGTGCACCGTGGCCGGCAAGGTGGTGATCGAGGGCGAGGCCACGGTGATGACGACCTCGCGCGCCAAGCGCGAGGCCGGCAAGTAGCGCTGGCGTCGCGTCCTTGACCGCCGCGCAAGCGAACGTCGCCGGCGTCGTCGATGCCGTGATGGCCGGGCGCCACGCGACGCGCGCCTTCCGGCCGACGCCGGTACCGCGCGCCACGGTCGAAGAGATCCTCGCGGTCGCGCGCCGCGCGCCGTCCGGTACCAACCTCCAGCCCTGGCACGTGCACGTGCTGAGCGGAGCCGCGCGCCAGCGCCTGGTCGATGCCGTCTGCGCGGCCTACGATGCCGACGAAGCGGGCCATGAACCCGAATACGACTACTATCCGGCCGACTTCTTCGAGCCCTACCTCGCGCGCCGGCGCAAGATCGGCTGGGGGCTTTACGGCCTGCTGGGCATCGTCAAGGGCGACGCGGCGAGGATGCGGGCGCAAATGCGGCGCAACTACGAGTTCTTCGGCGCGCCGGTTGGCCTGGTGTTCAGCATCGACCGGCGCATGGGGCGCGGCGGCTGGCTGGACTACGGCATGTTCCTGCAGAATGTCATGCTCGCCGCGCGCGCCCGCGACCTCGACACCTGCCCGCAGGTGGCCTGGCTGCCTTACCACCGCATCATCGCCACCCAGCTCGGTTTCGGCGAACAGGAAATGCTGGTCTGCGGCATGTGCCTCGGCCATGCTGATCCGGACTCGATCGAGAACACGCTGGTCACCGAGCGCGCGGCACTCGACGAGTTCGTCGTCTTCCATGATTGAGGCAGCGGAAGGCGGACGCCAGCGTCTCGACAAATGGCTCTGGGCGGCGCGTTTCTACAAGACGCGCAGTCTGGCGGCCGACGCCATCGACGGTGGCAAGGTGCGCTGGAACGGCCAGACGGTGAAGCCGGCGCGAGAGATCCGGCCCGGTGACGAACTCGAGATCGCCGCCGGCGAATTGCGCTGGACCGTGATCGTGCGCGGTCTGAACAATCAGCGCCGGCCGGCAGCCGAGGCGCGCCTGCTGTACGAGGAAACCGCGGAAAGCGCCGCCCGCCGCCAGCAGCTCGAGGAAATCCGCCGGCTTGCCCCGGTGCCCGGCGCCGGGCTCAAGGGGCGGCCGACCAAGAAGGCCGGGCGGCAGATACGCGGGTTCAACGAATGACGCCAACGCCGTAAATTTCGCCTGCCCGAGCTCACCGGGCGAGCCAGCCAGCAGTGATAATCTGCCCACCATGGAACTAGCCCTCTCACTCGTCATCGGCCTGCTGCTCGGCGGCGGCCTGGTCGCCTTCGTTTTCTCCGCACGGGTCAAGGAGGCGGCCGCCGCGCTGGCGCAGCGCGAAGCCGAACTCGCCGCGCTGCGCGATGAAAAGTCGGCGCTGGCGATACGCTGCGCCACGTTGCAAAGCGAGCTCGAAAGCGAGCGTGCCCTGTTCGCCGAACGCCAGGCCACGCTGGAAGCCGCCCGTGCCGGGTTTTCTGACGCCTTCAAGGCGATCTCGGCCGATGCCCTGGCGAAGAACAACCAGAGCTTCCTCGAACTCGCCCGTGCCGCGCTGGAAGCGCAGCAGGCGACGGCCCGCGGCGAATTGGAAAAACGCCAGCAGGCCATCGGCGAACTGGTCGCCCCGGTGAAGACCTCGCTGGAGAAATTCGAGCAGCAGATCACCGGCCTGGAAAAGGCCCGCGTCGATGCCTACGCCACGCTCTCCGAGCAGGTGCGATCGCTGGCCGGGGCGCAGGACCAGTTGCGCCTGGAGACCGGCAATCTCGTCAAGGCGCTGCGCGCACCGCAGACGC
>SXGU01054926.1_pt1 | contig 12854 bp, 13 predicted proteins | sample 3174531 | NCBI WGS metagenome assembly SXGU01 (sample SAMN11356863, study PRJNA531348) | freshwater metagenome | isolation source: freshwater sample F1-140 | place: China: Fuxian Lake, Yuxi | collected 2017-12-25 | reverse complement strand
GGACCGCGCAGCACTTCGACGCGTTGAATGTCCTGGAGGTCGGTCAGGCCGGTCGAAGGACGCGCGATGTAAACGCCGTCGATATAGGTGGCCACCGCCGGATCGTTGGCGAGAATCGGCTGAAGGTTGCCCTGGCCGCGGATCGAGACGAGCGCGAAGCCCGACGTGCCGGCAGTGCCTTTCGAAATGACGAGGCCCGGTGCGGTGCGCTGAAGGTCCGATACGTCCTCGACCTGCGCTTCGACCAGCGCGCGCTCGCCGATCGCGGTGACGGCCACCGGGGTGGTCTGGAGATTCTCCTCGACGCGGCGAGCGGTGACGACGATGTCGCCGATGCCCTCGGCTTCGGTCGACGCGGCGGCTGCGGTCGGAGCGCTGCTTTCGGCCTGCGGATCGGCGTCGGCCGGCGGCGCCACCTGCTCCTGCGCCAGAGCAACGGCCGGTTGCGCGATCATCGCCACCGCGAACCCCGTCGACAGCAGCAAATTGGTCTTGAGCAGCATCGGATCCTCCCACCCCGTTTATTGGTCGGACCGGCTTGGCAAGCGCGATCCTCTTGCCGCTTGTGTTAAAAGTGAAACGGGCGTTTCCCCTCTATCTTTGGGTAGGTGGGGATCAGCCTTTCTTGGTCGCGGCGAACTTGGCGCGCGCAGCCTCGATGCCGCGGAACACCGTCGTGGTGTTGCCTGCGCCGGCGTAAAACAACAGAAAATGCGGAATGAAGTCGAGCTGTTCGTCGGTGAACTCGCCATTATGCAGCGCGCCGGTGATCTGAATCTCGATCAGATCGGCGCGGCCTAGCATCGCAGTAGCGCCGAGCACCATCAGTCTTTTCTCGCGAATCGACAGCGCCGGATTGGCCCACAGATTGCCGAATTGATTGCCGACGATCTCCTGGTTGAACGGCGTATTCTTGTAGGGCTCGGTCATTCCCGAAGTGCCCGGACCATAGACCTGGTCGAACACCGCCAGACCTTTTTGCCATTGCTCCTCGGTCATCTCTTCTCTCCCATGATGTCGACCATGCCGACGACCGCCTGGTCGGTTTGTTTGGTCAGCTCCACCAGGGGCAGTTCGATGCCATAGCCGCGGGCCAAATCGAGCGCGGCGTCCAGGTCCTTGATCATCAGGCCGCGCGTATATTCGCGGATGCCGGCCTCCTGGGCGTTCGCCAACGGATCATCGCGTGTCATCAGCATCAGCGGCCCGCCGACGCCCTCGGCGCTGGCGTCGATCGCCTCGCTCAATTGTCGGACATCGACGCCGGCGTTGCGGCACAAGACCGCTGCCTCATAACCGGCCCGCAGGCAGCCGAATACGATCACGTTGCGTGCGATCTTGGCAGCCATGCCCGCACCCGCGGGACCCATATGCGCAACATATTTGGCGAACCCTTCGAGCACCGGCTGCACCTTCGCGACCGTCGCATCGTCGCCGCCCACCAAGCAGACAAGGCCATGCTCGCGGGCCTTTTGGCCACCGGTGACGCCGCTGTCGACGAGCCCGACGCCCGCAGCATCGGTCAGCGCGCGGATGCGGGTCAAGTCCTCCAGCGACACGGTTGCGACGAGCACGACCACTGTGTTCGGACCGGCGCCGGCGAGCACGCCATCGGGGCCCTGCAGCACGTCGATGGTCTGCTGGGCGTTGACCACCGCGACGATTACGACCTCGGCAGCACGGGCGACCTCGGCGGGGCTCCCCGCTGCTTTCGGCACGCCATCGAGGCCATCGGTAGCGTCGGGACGGACGTCGTAGACCGCGGCCAGCTGCCCGCCACGCGCGAGGCAGAGCGCGACGCCGCTGCCGATATGCCCCAACCCGATCACTCCCGCCTTCATCGATCGTCCTCCAACAGCAATGTCCTTAGTCGCGCCTGCGCCCGCGCATCGACGTCGGCAGCCATGAAATATGCCTCCATCGAGCCCCACCGAGCATCGATCTCTCTCAGTGCTTCGGTGACGAACTGCGCATCGACACCGATCAGCATCGCAATTGCGGGCGCGCTCGGCACGAAGCCAAAGCTCTTGTCGAACGCCTGTTCGATCGAGCCCGCCAACTTCATGTTTTCTGCAAATATATCCGAGCGCAAATAATCGTCGAGGATCGCGGCTTGGTCGACCCCGAGCAGGGCGAGCAGGATCGCGACCGCGACGCCGGTGCGGTCCTTGCCGGCCGTGCAGTGGATCATCATCGGCACGTCGCCGTCCAGCAGCGCGCCCGCCAGAGCGCGCCAGTGCGGTAGCAGCGCGGCCGGCATGTTGCGGTGGTTGTCGACGATCGCGCGGCGCGCATTGTCGCCGGAGCCGTCTTCGCGCAGCGTATCCCACAGGTCGGCACCCTGGGCGCGCAGATCGGCGTTGAGATCGAGCTCGATCAAGCGGCAATGGGTTCCGCACCAGTCGTGCGGTGCATGCTCGCGCTCCACCGCCGACCGCAGGTCGCAGACGCTGCGGAAGCCGAGCGCGCCGAGCTCAGCTTTGTGCGCGTCGAAAAAGCTGGCCGGACCCTCGGAGCGGTAGATGAGCCCCGCGCGCAAGCGCTTGCCTCGGCCGGCTGGCAGCCCGCCGAGATCGCGGAAGTTGAGGCGGGACAGCTCGGCGGTCATGCGGCCGCCGGGTAAGTCGGCGTGGCGGCGAGCACCTGCGCCAGCATCGCAGGCGACATCCAGACATGCTCGACATAATGGCCGAGGGTGCCGCGCTCGTCCGTGTAGAAAAAGCGCATCTCGTCGCCGAGGCCGCCTTCCAGCACGATCGGGTGCGCCGCCGGATCGATCGACGCGCGATGCGCCTCCCAATCGGCAAGCGTGCCGTCGATCCGCGCGCAGACATGGTGGAAGCGAAGCTCGAGGTCGCCTTCGCCTTCGCCCGTCATTGCGTCGCTGAACAGCGGTGCGGTGTCGCCGATCGGCTCGATCAGCTCGATCTCGATCCCGCCGATCCTGCTGAGCCCGATCTTAAGCTCGGCCCCACCGAACGGGGCCATGCCCGGCTGCACGTTCGAAAAGATGAAAAAGCCGGGCGCTCCATAGTCGTGCTCGAGCATCGCCGTCGCTCTGTCGATGTCGTTGGTGACATAGGCGATCTGGCTGTGGAAGAGGTTGGGCCGCGCGAACATGTCAGTTGGCCGCCAGCTTGCCGCCGTCGATCACGAGCGTATCGCCGCTATGGTAGCGGGAGAGATCGCTGGCGAGATAGATAGCCGCGCCCTCCAAATCCTCGGGCATGCCAACCCGGCCGAGCGGCGTTTTCGCCTCGACCATCTTGGTGATGGCCGCCCCGATCTCCGGATCGGCGAAGGTCATTTCGGTATGGATGAAGCCCGGCGCGATCACGTTGCAGCGGATGCCGTAGGGACCGAGCTCGGCCGCCAGTGCCTTGGACAGCGAATTGAGCGCGCCCTTGGCAAGGCCGTAATGGGCCATGGTCGGTACGCCTTGGAAGATCGAGCCGCTGCCGCACAGGATCAGCGAGCCGCCCCGGTCCCCCACTTCCGCCCGTGTGATCATGTGGCGCGCGGCCTCGCGCAGCACGAACACCGCGCCGTGCAGGTTGACGCTGAGCAGCTGGTGGTAAGTCGCCGCGTCCATCTCGGCGAACGGCTTTTGCGAAGCCACTCCTGCATTGGCGATGACGGTGTCCAGTCGGCCCATGTTCCGCACCGCGCGGGCCACGCCGGCGACGATGTCGGCCTCGTCGGAAACATCGACGACGTCGCTCGTGACGCGGCCGCCGAACGCCCGCAGCGTGGCGGCCGCTGCCTCGTTGCGGTCTGCGCGCCGGCCCCAGATCACCACATCGGCGCCGGCACGGGCGAGGCCGCGCGCGAAACCGAAGCCGATGCCGGAATTGCCGCCGGTAACGAGCGCCACCTTGCTGGCGAGATCGAACGGATTGCTGTTCACGAACCCATCATGTCGGCAACCGGCAGATCCGGTGCCTACCATTTGGCATGTTGCGGTGACACCCGGATGCGTCAGCTTCAGACGATGATCGATATTATCGACCTCAAGGCGCCAATCCTCACCGAGGCTCAACAAGGTGCGCTCGCCGCGACCGCCGATCTGCCGCTGGTCTTCACCGTCCAAACCATCCTGGATGCCGCACGCGCCGAGACCGGCCTTCACGATTTCGGCGCCGACGATTTTCGCGAGCGGCTCGCCATCTGGTGCCAGGCCGTCGAGGAAGACGGGAACGCCTCGTCCGTCAGTCGCTTCAACCTGCACCAGATGATGGTGCGCTACGCCGCTACGCGCTTGCGCATAGAGGACATGGTGGCTCGCCACCCGGAGATCCTCGACATCGTCGTCGACCGCCCAATCATCGTCGCCGGCCTGCCGCGTTCCGGCACCACGCATTTGCTGGGCCTGCTCAGCGCCGATCACCGGCTGCGTTCACTGCCCTGGTGGGAGGCGATCGCGCCGGTGCCGGGGCCAGCCGACGCACCGAGCGCGGCGGCCCCGAACCCGCGCTGGACCCGCGCCGATCAGGGCTGGCAGCAATTGGAAGCCCTGCTCCCCTATATGGCGATCATGCACGAATTCTCCGCCGATCATATCAGCGAAGACATCGAGCTCCAGGCGGTCGACTTCTCCTCCTACCTCCTCGAATGGCTCGCCTATGTGCCGCGCTGGCGAGACTATTATCTGTCGCACGACCAGCGCGGCACCTACGCCTACCTAAAGAAGTGCCTGCAGGTGCTCACGTTCCTGCGGGGGCCGAACCGCTGGGTGATCAAATGCCCGCAGCATATGGAGCAGCTGCCGGCGCTGCACCGCACCTTCCCGGACGCGACCTTCGTTGTCACGCATCGCGATCCGGTTGGCTCGATCCGCTCGGCAATGACGATGGCGCTCTACGCCGCGCGCGTGTTCCGCAGGCGTGTCGATCCCGAAGAGCCGAAGGGTTATTGGATTGACCGCTACGAGCGGCTGCTGCGCGCCTGCGTACGCGACCGCGACGTGCTCCCGTCCGCGCAGACGATCGACGTCTATTTCCATCAATGGACCAGGGATCCTGACAGCATATTGCGCGAGATCTACCGTCTCGCCGATCTGCCGCTGACCGATGAAGCTTTGGCCGAATTGCACGCTTACCTGGCGGCGCACGACGGTGGCCACAAGGGCAAGATCGCTTACGATCTCGAGCGCGACTTCGGCATTACCGCCGACCAGATCCGCAGCCGCTTCGGCTTCTATTTCGATCGCTTCCCGGTGCAGCCTGAGGTTCGCTAGCCCCCTGCCGATGGAAAGGTGGCCGCGTGCGAGCGCCCACCGATGAAGTCCTCGAAGCAGCGAACAGGGAACAAGATGGCCGAGTTGATCGTGACCACGCGGGAAGGCGAGACGCAGACGTTCGAAGTGACTGACGGGCTCAGCGTCATGGAGGGCATACGCGAGCATGGCGTCGACGAGCTGCTCGCTCTGTGCGGCGGTTGCTGCTCCTGCGCCACCTGTCACGTCTATGTCGATCCTGCGTTTGCCGACCGGCTGCCGCCGATGACCGAGGACGAGAACGACCTGCTCGACGGCTCTACGCACCGCGACGATCGCTCCCGCCTATCCTGCCAGATCGCGATGAGCGACGCGCTCGCTGGTCTGCGGGTGACCATCGCGCCCGAGGACTGACCGGGTTGAACGCGCGCAAGCCGGTCTGGGCGCAGCTGACGCCGTTGCCCGCCGAACGGCTCGCCGCGCTCGCTCGATCCTATGAGGTGGCCGGCGTGGAGGGCATCTGGTCGCCGCAGATGTTCGGTGCGCCGTTCGCGACGCTCGCCGCCGCCGCGACCGTGACCGAGCAGATCAAGCTGGGCACCGGCATTGCACTCGCCTTCGTGCGCAGCCCGCTCGAGACGGCGTGCAGCGCGATTGACCTCGATCTGATCAGCGGCGGTCGTGTCGTGCTCGGCCTGGGCTCAAGCGCCGAGAGCCAGATCGAGGGCTCATTCGGCAGCCGCTACGGCAAGCCGCTCGCCCACATGCGCGAGATCGTCAGCATGATCCGCACGATCGTGGCGAGTGGCCATAGCGGCGAGCTGACGCTGCTCGAGGGCGACTATCATCGCCTCGATCTTTCGCGCTTCCGCCTGATCGCGCCGCCGGTGCGCTCCGAGATTCCGATCTACCTGCCGGCCGTGTTCGAGAAGGCCTGCGCGCAGGCGGCTGGCATCGCCGACGGGCTGCTCGGCCACCCGCTGTGGAACGATGCATGGATCGCGGGTCCCGTGCGCCACGCAATTCGCCGCGGTCTCGACATTGCCGGGCGCGCCTGGCGCAATTTCACGCTCAACCTGTCGATGTTCGTCACCATCTCCGACGATCGCGGACAGGCGCTGGAGGATACCAGACCGACCGTCGCTTATTATAGTCAGAACCCGCAATATCTGCGTTACTTCGAGGGGATCGGCTTCGGCCGCGAAGCATCGGCGATCCAGGCGGCGTTCGCCGCAGGCGACTTCGCGTCGATGACCGTGGCCTGCAGCGACGAGATGTTCGAAAGCATCGCCGTTATCGGCTCCGCCGATGATGTTCGCCGTCGCGTCCTGTCGCGCGCTGACAAGGCGGACGCGATCACGCCCGTTGTCCCGCATTACGGCCTCAGCGAGGAGAAGAGCCTCGCTTATGCCAGCCGAATCGCCGACCTGTTCTACGGATGAGGGGGCAGCAGCCCAGCCAGCAGGAAGTCGGCCATCGCCGCTGCGCGCGCCTTGGCCTGGTCGGGTCCGATCTCGCTGCCGGCCCCGATGCGGCGCTGCAGGGGCGCGGCGCCGTAGAAGAAGCCCACACCCTGGACCAGCAGCGCCATCAGCGCCGGAGTGGATATGGCGGCGACGGGCCGTACCGCCGCCACCTCTCCCACCAAAGCATCGAGCCGCTGCTTGAACGGCAGGATGAAGCGCTCGACGATGAAGCCGAGACGCCAGCTGTCATGCCGGCCTTCGAAATGGGTCAGAGCGACGATGTCCGAATGCTCGGTTGCCCAGTGGCAGAAGCGGTGGACCAGAGCCCTCAGACGACACTCGGGGTCGCCCTTGACTGCGAAGGCGGCGACCACGGGCGCCGCAGCGGTGTCGAGCCGCCACTCGACGGCGCGGCGCCACAGTTCCTCCTTGCGTCCAAATCGGACGTTGAGGAGGTTGTGGCTGACTCCGAGCTGCTTGGCGAGATCGCGCAAAGTCACCCCGTCATAGCCGCGCGCTGCAAAGGCTTCAAAGGCCTGCGCCAGCAGAGCCGCCTCGTCGACGGCATGAGCAGCGTTGCCGGCAGGGCGACCGCGCGGTCGCACCGGCATCAGGCGATCTGTGTCGAGCAACATCATCTTCGCTTGACCACGATATTGTCATCTGTCAATTTAATTGGCGAGAGGATGCCATGATCGATAATCTTTGGTGGGTCGTGGCCCGCTCTGCGGAGGTGACGGCCCAGAAGCCGCTGTCGGTCGACGTCGGCGATCAGCCGGTGGTGCTGTGGCGCGACGCGCAGGGCGCGGCGCGGGCGCTGGAGGATCGTTGCCCGCATCGCCGCGCGCCGCTCTCGCTCGGCTGCATCCGCGACAATGGCTGGATCCAGTGCGGCTATCACGGCTGGAGCTATGACGGCGAGACGGGACGCCTCAAGGAAATTCCGAACATGAAGGACCAGCAGAAATTCCCGCCGGTCTACAAGGCAATCCCGTTCGCCGTGCATGAGGCGGACGGGCTGGTCCGCATTTCGCTCGACGCCGCCGCCACGCCGCCGGCGCCATCGGTCCGCCGCTACGTCCACGAGGGCACCATTCATGTCAGCCTAGCTCACCAGGATTATGTGAATGCGCTCTACGACGATCCGGGCCTGGTCATCGCTATCCGCGGTGTCAGCTTCACGCCCTATCTCATGTCCGAATTGCGTGAGGAGCAAGGCTGGCTGGTGATGGAGCGCAGTTGCCAGTGGCAGGGTCTCCACTGGCCGGCGCCGTTTAGCTCGGATTTCCCGCTCACCCTGCTGACCCGCACCCATCCGTTCACGGGCGAGACCGAGCTGACGCTGCGCGACGACGCGCTCAATCCGCTGCTGCACGTCTTCATGGCGCCGGTGCCCTCCGCGCGCGGCGTCACCGCGGTGCGCTGGGCTGCCTCCCCGGGTGCCCGCGGCGCTGGCGTCAACGCCACCCTGTTGCTGCGCGGCAACGCGTTTACCGTGCTGAGCGCAGTCGACGGCGCCAAGCTGCGCATGACCAAGCCGTCGGCGTCGTTGCACGGCGAGGATCTGCGGCTGAAGCTGGCCACCCAGACGCAGCGCCATACCATCGCGGCTTGAGGAGACCAAGATGCTCGAAGTGATCGCACCGCATGGCGACACGCACGAACCACGCGAAAGCGCCTCGGTTCCGGCCAAAGCGACCTCGCTCAACGCCATCAACCATTGGGTGCCGCACGACCTCGTCATGCGCGACGCCTGGTTCCCGCTCGCCCATTCGACCGGCGTCGGCAAGAAGCCGGTGCGCCGGGCGGTCTATTCGCATTCCTATTATCTGTGGCGCGAGAACGGGGTTGCGGTCGCGTCTCAATTCCATCCGAACGAGCGCCAGACGCAGGACAAGAGCGTTTGTACCGACGCGCGCGGCCGCTACCCGGTGCTGGAGCATTACGGCTATGTCTGGGGCTGGTTCGGAAATCCCGAGGCAGCCGATTCCGCGCATCTGCCGAGCCTGCCCTTCCTGCCGCCGAACGGCGGTCTGCCCGGCCACATGATCGGCACCGTGCGGTTTGACTGCTCAGCACCGATCAGCCTCGAGAACCTCATCGACCTCACTCACGCCGATTTTCTCCACGCCAATGTCACCGGCGACGAGAAGTCCGAGAGCGAGACAATCGAGACTTTCTATGACAGCGAGACCATCACTATGGTGCGCACCTGCACCGGCAAGTCGGTGGCTCCCGTGATGAAGTTCTTCAGCGGCATCAAACAGCCGACTCAAGATATCCGTCAGGTGATCCGCATCTATCTGCGCAGCCACGCCGCAATCGCCTATGGCCGCTTCTCGCCCGGCGACGACGTGCCCCTGTTCCACCCCTGCGTGCCTGAGACGCGTGATCGCACCCGGCTCGATTACGCCATGAACACCACCAATGCCGGCTTCATGTTCCGACATGTCATGCCCAAGGCGAGCTATATGGTGTCGCGGCAGGACAGCAGCATGACCTCTCCGCAAAGCCCGCGCTACATGCGCGACACCAAGCGGAAGGATTTGCATTCGAAGTTCGACGCGCCAGGGCAGCGGTATCGCATGCTGATGATGGATTTGGCGGAGCGGCAGAAAACCGGCGACTTCGCCTATCGCGACAACGTCAGCGCCGATTGCAGCGAGATCATCGGTCTGAGGCGCGAGCTCTTCCGCTTCTAGTCTCCTTTCCTGACGGCGGGCTCTCCGGAGCCGGCCATCAGTTTTTTCCGAGGTCATGATGACGCGACCGACCAACGCCACCGGCGGCGAACGCCGCTGGTGGGGTGTGATGCCGATCCTTGCCGCGCCGCACATGGCCGGCATTGCCCGCCAAATGGAGGAGGTCGGTTTCGAGGGCTGTTTCTCGTTGCAGATCTACGGCGCGCCGTTTGTGCCGATGGCCGCCACCGCCGCCGTGACCAGCCGGCTGAAGGTCGCGACCGGCGTTGCCATCGCCGGCACGCGCAGCCCGCTCGAGACCGCTTATGCGGCGATGGACGTCGACCGGATCAGCGAGGGTCGCTTCGTGCTCGGCCTCGGTTCCTCCATCCACAGCTGCGTCACCGGCATGTACGGGGAGCCGAAGCGCAAGTTGCTGAGCCATTTGCGCGAGACGGTGCAGGTGGTCCGAACCATCGTCGCCAACGCCCACAAGGGCCTCGATCCGATCAGCGGCGAATATTTCTCCGCCGAGTTCGAGGAGATGATGGTAACCGCGCCGCCGGTGCGCGAACATATCCCGATCTGGATCGCCGCGCTTCAGGACAAGATGACCGAGCTCGCACTAGAAATCGGCGACGGGCTCATGGTCCACGCCCTGTGGTCGGCCGATTATACCCGCGCCAAGCAGCCCTTTATCGACGCCGCGCTCACCCGCCATGGCCGAACTCGCGCCGACATCGAGATCAACGCCTGGCCGTGGATCGCGATCAACGACGAAAAGAGCCAGGCGATCGACGACAGCCGCGCCACCGTCGCCGCATATTCGGGCTACAAGGAATATGAGCCCTTCTTCGAGGCGATCGGCTTCGGCGATGAGGCGCGCGCCTGTCAGCTTGCGCTCGGCGAGCATGGCGATGTGGCGAAAGTCGTGAGCAACGTCTCGGACGCGATGGTTCAGGCGTTCGTCGCCTGCGGATCGGTGGACGAGGTGCTGGAGCGGATCGAGCCTTTCTGGGACGTGGTCGATTCACTCTGCCCGATGGCGCCCTATCGCGACCTGACGATGGACCAACTCACCGCGTACAATGCCGGTCTCTTCCGGCTGGTGGCGACGGCGCGAGCGCGCGCCGCTTAGTCAGGGCGGCGCCAGCAATCGGCGAGGAACAGCTGGATTTCCGCCGCGATTTCCTCGTCCTCGGGCGCGCCGAAGAAGCCGCCATGCGGCATCGCCTCCCAGACATGAAGATGCGCCTCCACGTTCGCTCGGCGCAGCGCGCGGTGGATGTTGATCGCGTTGGACAGAAATAGGTCGCGGGTGCCGGCCTGGATGAAGGCGCGCGGAAAGCCCGCGGTGAAGTCGCCGAATACGGGAGACACATAGGGCTCGTCGAGCGGCGCGGCACCCGCGTAGAGCCGGTTGAGCGCCATCAGGCTGGCGGGCAGCACGCAGTCCGAGCCCTGGTTGGTCGCGAAACTGTCACCCGATTCGGTGAGGTCCACCTCGGGCGTGAGCAGGACCGCGCCGGCGGGCAAGGGCAGACCTGAATCGCGCGCCTTCAGGATCGTCGCCGCGGCCAGATTGCCGCCGGCCGACGAACCGCCGATGACGATGTCACCGGCGCTCCGATCCTCCAGCAGCGTACGATACACCGCCACGCAATCGTCGAGGCCTGCGGGGTAAGGGTAATCGGGCGGCATCCGGTAGTCGACCGACACAATCGGCATTCCGACCCGCAGCGCCGAGAAGGCGGCCATCCGGCGGCAGCTCTCGCCGCCGAAATAGACCAGCGCACCCCCGTGCATGTCGAGGAACACACGCCGGCCATGTGGGTCGGCGCATGAAGCCGGCCATGCGCGGAACACGGGCACGCCGCCGATCACGTCGCTCTCGACCGTCACTGGCAGCACCGCGAGATCGATCGGAAACATATCCTCCATCGCTGCATCGACCGCTTCAACATGGGCGCGCCAACCGTTGATGTCGTCAGGAGCGGGATAGCCCGGCGTCGGCATGGCCGATGGCGTCGCGAGCATCGCCCGCGCCGCATCGCTCACGTGGCGGGGCGGCGGGAGCGGATCGCTCATGCGGACCGGGCCGTTTCCGCGATGGTCTTGCCGGCGATATAGCCGAGCACCATCGCCGGCCCGACGTTGCAGCCATGCGCCGGCGATTTGCCGCGCCAGATTGAATGGGCGTCGAGGCCGGCCGCGTAGAGCCCGGGCAGCGGACGCCCCTGCGGGTCGAGCACCCGGCACCGAGCGTCGATGCTGAGTCCGACCGAGGTCGAGCCGTCTCCGGGAAAGATCCTGATCGCGTAGAACGGTGGCGTCACGATCGGTCCGAGGCAGGGGTTGGGCGCGTGCGCCGGGTCGCCGATCTCGCGATCGATCTGCTGGTCGCCTTTTCCGAAATCGGGATCGACGCCGTCCCTGGCAAAAACATTCATCCGCTCGGCGCTGCGCTCAAGCCCAGCCGCATCGACTGCGATCTTCGCCGCCAGAGCCGCCAGCGTCGGCGCCTCTGTGACGTAGCCAGCAGCGACCAGCTTCTTGAGGTTGCCGCCACCGGGAAAGACCATGCCGAAGCCGTATCTCTTCACGAAGGCGGCGTCGGCGACGATATGGGCCGGGACAGCGCCGGCCGCGTGCATCGCCTCTACGAAGCGGACCGACGCCTCGTTGCCGAAACGGTGCCCGCCTGCATCGACGGCGATGCATCCGGGCTTCGACATGTCGATGAGGTGCGCATAGCGCGCCAGGCTGCCGTCCGGCTTGGCCCCGGTGGAAACCACCGCCCAAACCGCGTTGGCGTGATTGTCGCCGCCGAGCGCCGCGCCCGCCTCCAGTCCCATATTCATGCCGTCGCCGGTATTCTCGGCGGGCAGGATCGAGATGTGCTGCTCGGCATAAGGGATATAGGCTTGACGCAGCTGCTTGTTGGCCGAGAAGCCGCCGGAGGCCAGCACGATCCCAAGTCGGGCGGCGATCGGCTCTCCGGCGCCGGTCTCGACGCCGACAACGCGGCTGCCCTCGATCACCAGCCGGTCGACCGACACGCCCTTGCGCAGCGTCACGCCGGCGTCGAGCGCAGACTGGAGCAGTCGTGCAGCCAGCGCGTTGCCCATCGTGAGCCGCGTGCCGCGCGGAAAGCGGCGGAGCTTGTCGAACGCAAAGCGCGCCGCCAGCCGACCCAGATGGAGCAGCGACTTGGCCGATTTCATGTTGGCCAGATAGGGCAGGTCGAACAGGTCGATCATGAAGCCGCCAGGCGCATTGAACTCCTCGCGCGCCGGCCTGAGTTCGACGAAGCGACGGCCGAGCTTCTTGCCGTCATATTCCTTCGGGCTGAGCAGCCGGCCGTGAGTGACCGCTCCCGCCACCTCCGGATACCAGTCGCTGCTGGGCGGCGAGAGCAGAAACTCGACCTCGCTGTTCGCCGCCAGCCAGGAGACCATCTCCGGGCCATTCTCCAAATAGGCATCGACAAGC
>SXGU01275185.1_pt1 | contig 12857 bp, 16 predicted proteins | sample 3174531 | NCBI WGS metagenome assembly SXGU01 (sample SAMN11356863, study PRJNA531348) | freshwater metagenome | isolation source: freshwater sample F1-140 | place: China: Fuxian Lake, Yuxi | collected 2017-12-25 | reverse complement strand
TACCTAGTAAATCTTACCCCCCACGCTGCCTCGCTTGCTGCTTCCAAAAACTTGCTAACTTCCCAAGTTTTTCCTCCTTTTACCTCCCAGCACCTTCCCCCTCTCATGTTTCAAATCCTCCTCTGTAATACCCTTAAAACCTCTTGAAAACCAAGTTTTCAATCCAAGAACGAGGGAAGTCGAAAAGTCGGGTTAAGCTGGCTAATTTAGGGGGTTTTTGAGGGTGTTTTATATAATAATATGCCTTCGTTTTTCTTTTTTAGCTCAATTTTCGCCCTGTTTTTGTATATTTTAAGTTGAATTTTTATCTTGTTTTTGCATTTTTTAGTACCGTATTTTTATATATCTTAGATTGAAATTTTAATATGTTTTTGTGTTTTTCGATATAAAAAACGCCGTTTTTAAGCTATGATTTTTTTACAAAAGAAAAGCAATTTTTATAATTTTTCGGAGTACTATAAAAAGATAAATTCGTGTTCGATATTTCTTTTTACCTACAAATATTAGGCAATTAATAGGCAAAATCCTTTTTTCTGCTTTAAGATGGAGCAACTATTATCTCTTGCATCCATTTATGGTATTTTCAATGCCAAAATTCGCCGTTTTAAGGGCATTTTAGAAATATATTGAATTATCTATAACCCGTTTACTGCTCAATATAGCTTTGTTGCTCTGTGGTTTTTATTTTTCTTTTTATAAAGTCCAACCACTTCTCCGTTTTGTATCCTTACCTATCTGATTTTTCATTATCGATCTGTTTGTTCTTACCCCACTATTTCTCTGTTTAAACTAAAAGGTGAAATTCGTGTCTTTTTTGGATGCGTATGGGTTATAAGTCTTAAATTGAGGCAATTATTTATTGTTATGACAGTTTGTAAATCAACTAATCCAATCATAATTTTTCGGCGTTCTATAAAAAGAAAACTTAAGGGGTGAAAAAAATTAAGTGGTTGAGAATTTTTGGAGTTTAAATTGTTCTGCTTGTTTATAAAAAGAGTTTTCCGACAATATAAAAATGGGAGTTTTTCGGAGTACTATAAAAGAAATTTTGACGTTTTGACGACATATAAAAAAGGGAATGTTTCAGCGTTTTACAACTTATAATTTCCGAACGTTATAAAAAGGGTGTAGTAAAGTATTACAACCGTGTTTTTTAAAGGTATACAAGGAATATTTAAAACCAATTAGACTGTTCATTTATTCAACCGTTTCACCATTTAATATTTGGTGATAAATGGTGATTTCACCTGTAAATATCAGGCAAATACAAGCAAAATTATTTTTTATGTATGTAAACACAACTGTGCTTTTATAGCTTGTTCTATTAGTTTGATATCATTGCTTGAAATAGTCCCTATTTTACCTTTTAATCTTTTTTTACTCACTGTAGTTATTTGATGTGCTAATGCTTTGCTTTTTTGATGATTTAAATAAATTATAGCTTCTGATGAATAACATCTTGTTGTATTGCTGGTTAAAGGTACTGTCTGGACACGTTCTAATAATTCATTCGATATATCGTTGCTTATAATAACCGCTGGTCTAGTTTTATTGATTTCTTCACCGATAGTATTGTTAAAAATCACCCACCATACTTCACCTCGTCTCATAAATATCCCCTATACATCCCTCAATCCACTCATAAGCTTCTTGTTCTTCTTTTTCATCCGCAGCAATATTTTTATATTCTTGTTCTAATTCCTGATTGAGAACATAAGGTTTAATCAATGTTTCAATAAATTTACTGATTTTTCCCTCACCTATGTGGTTGTATAGACCTTTGTATACAGCTTCATCTAAAGTAATCGTCAATTTCTTTTGCATTTAATCCTCTTATAACATACGTGTAATTATACGTGTAAATATTTGATCCGTCAACAATAATTTAAATTTTTATCCTTTCTCTTCCAATTTTAAGTAATAAACACCCTTTTTATAGACTGTAAAAACTGCTTAATCTCTATCAATCTCATTAAATATTGACCTGTTTTTCATCAGCTATTATCTCTTGTATCGGTTTATAATCGTTTCAATGCTAAAATTTGCCGTTTTAAGAACTTTTTTAGAAATACTTTGATATTAGGCAATAAATGGCAAACTGTTACAAACAAGCAATTAAATGCAATACGATAACTGTCAATTTAGGTTTTAGAAAACTAGCTTATAATTTGCGTATTCAGTTTTTCTCAATTTTTATTTTTACTGTAAATAACAGTTAAATAACAGTAAAACGTCTAAAACTTTTTTGATTGACTTTATTATAAGACTTATATAGACTAGTTCTATACTAGTTAAAATAAAAAAAGGTTGTTATATATGAAGATAAATATTTCTAACAAAATCAGCTCTTTTGAAGCAAAAACGCATTTTTCTCAATTACTACAAAAAGTTAAGAAAGGTGAGCGTATCACTATACTCAATCACAATTCGCCTATAGCCGTTATTGTACCCTTTATTAATAATGAGATGCCTAATGTTCAAGAAACTATAGAAAGTCTGGTCTCTTTTTCTAAAGGAAAAAGATTGTCTGGAATTCCTATAAAAGACTTAATTGATGAAGGTAGAAAATAATGTCTGAATACTTTGTTTTGGACTGCTCGATTACCATGACATGGTGCTTTGAAGATGAGTTTGATGAGTATTCACAAACTGTTTTACAAGGTCTAAAACAGTTTAAAGCGTTAGTTCCTCCATTATGGAATCTTGAAGTCGTGAATGTTTTACTTATGTCTGAAAAACGTAAAATATTAAATACGGCTGATTCAACTAGGTTTATGGAATTATTAAACTCGTTGCCTATTTATATTTCTGATCTAAATTTTTCAAACTCGGAAATTATAACAACCGCACGCAATAATGATCTTACTTCATACGATGCTATATACTTATTATTAGCTATGCGTAGAGGGAATAGTATTGCTACAAAAGATAAAACTTTGTTAAGTGCTTGCGTTAAGAATGGAGTAGCTATTTTTTGTAATTAAGTATCTCAATTTGATAAATAAAAAATATGACTATGGAAGATTACAGATTTGAAAAAGCAATTGAGAAGTTGCTTTATATGATACACAACCATTTTAAATATAAAGTAGGTTTAGCAATTTATATAATTAGTGAAGAAACAGGGTTTAGTACAAGAGAATTATCGCATCATTTATACAAAATAAAAGTTCTTAAAAGAGATAAAGAAGTTGAAAGAACAATAAGAAGAGAACCGAAGATAGATTATAGAAAGGTATATCGTGGGTAGAATTAGATTAGATGAGTTTTATCATAATATTGCTATATGCAACAACGATGATGAATTGAATAATATTTGTAATCTTGAAAAAGAATACATCTATAATAATTACAGTAGTTTAGAAAGCATAAAATCTACTTTTACTTTGTATAGAACGGGTTTTGCTAATCATTATCTTAAAAACAATTTTTCTAATTATGAAAATATTTTTAAAGCTATAATAGAAGTAAATAAAAATAAAGTTGTAAGTACTAGCGGTTTATTAAAAATAGCATCTAAATATCACATTAGTATTACTGATTTAAAAAATAACATTAAAAAATATGATGCAATTAGATATTTAAAACTTACTGAAAGTGAAACTAGAACTATCAACGACAATTACAAAACTAAGATAAAAGAAGAGCAGTCTAGTTTAAAGCTTATTAAAAATCCTCAAGGACTAATCGACAAAGGAATAGAATTATTATCATCAAAATCTTACATTAGTAGAATTTTAGCAATTGCAATTTTAACGGGTCGTAGAGTTGCAGAAGTTGGTTGTACGGCAGAATTTATTTTTATTAGTAAAAATAAAGTGATGTTTAAAGGACAACTTAAAACTAAAGAAAGAGAATGCAATCCTTATACAATACCCGTATTAACCGCATCAAAAACGATTATTTCTTGTTTAAAAGAAATGAGACTAGAAAAACCGCAATATATCAACAACCCTATTATATTTCACTCTAACTGTTCCAAAGATTTAAGCGTTGCCGTAAAAAGACATTTTAGTGAATTTGTAGAGGGTAATATTACCGCTAAAGATTTAAGAGCTATCTACGCAACTATAGCTTGTGATAGATATAAAAAAGATAACCGCAAGACTCCACAATGTTATTATTCCGAGATTTTAGGACACGGATTAACCGACCTTGATACTTGCCAAAGTTACTTTGACTTTTATTTGTAATTAAAAATAAACTCTATATGACCAGATTAAAAACTATAACAAAAAAAGAATTAGAAGAGATTTTAACCTTACATCTTAAATGGCTAAACGATAATTTAAAAGGCGTTAGAGCAAATTTAAGCTATACGGATTTACAAGGTATGAACTTGAGTAATTTAAATTTAAGCTATGCTAATTTGAGTAATTCTAATTTAAGTAATGCGAATTTAATCAATACGAATTTACGACATACCGATTTATGCTATACAAATTTACGCTACGCTCTCTTTAAGAACACTGATTTAACTGATGCCAATTTAAGTAATTCCTCATTAATGAGCGTATATTAATAAGTCTATAAAATCATTTACTCTACTTTGTTATTGTATAGTATGTATAATTATGATATACTGTATTGAAAAATAGGTGATGTATGAGTATAAGAGAAATTACCCAGTTAAATATTCGAGGTATTGACTTATCTGTTAAAAAACAATTTGAGCAGTTGAAAAGCGACAGGCATTTTAATAGCGGTGCCGAATTGCTGATAGAGCTTCTAGATAATTATACTCTCAACGATAAATTGTTTAATCAACAAGAACAAAAGATTTTCAACACTGCTTTATCAATAAAAAACACTACCGCACAAGAGCTATTAAAAGCGGCAATAATTCCTTTCTGTAATCGTATTATCAAAAATAATAAAATGGGTAAAACAGAAAATTTAAAAACTATCGAAGCTAATAACAAGCTGGATAAAATTGTTAAAAGCATAATTTCTCATAACGATAATGTAGAATTAAAAGAACATAAAATGTACATTAATCAGACTTTTTTATTAAAGTACATCAAGGAAAATATTATTTATTCTAAAATCAATAATGAACAAATAAAAACTTTCAATGTAAAAGTAATTCAAAGATATTTAGCTAAAAACAAAGATTTATTAAACCAACATCATAGTAAGCATAATTTAAAAGAAACTCATAATCGTGATATCGCTAATTTTAGAAAAACTAAACATTGATTAAAAATGGAGGTTTTGACGACCACTATAAAAAGAATTCTAGAGTAATCATAACCTGCTTAAGCTTGTTGTACATAGGCTTACAGCTAAAAGTATCTTTTACTTGTAAAAAGTAGCTAGGTATTCAAAACATCTGAATATTTGGATTGGTTTAATAGGTTTTTCACCAATATAAAAAGAGGGGTTTGCGGAGTGCTATAAAAAGAATTATGAAGTAAGCAAATCACCATGAGCCTTTTATGAATAAGCTATGTAGCTGAATATATTTTTACTTGCGAAAAGATAGCTAGGTACGCAGAGCCGTCTTTATTTTGATGATTTTTTGGAGTGCTATAAAAAAGAGATCGCTAGAATTTTAGGTATAGACGACGACACCTTGCGTAAAGCTCTTAAAAATTGGGTTTTTGATAGTTTTTCGGTATTTTTCAGTGTTATTCGGCAAAAGACAAATTAAGCTTGAAAAAAGTTTTAAAGTCCAAATTAAAGGGTAGTTTTTCCGATTTCTATAAAAAGCATTCGAGCGGAGGAAAAATTAGTCTAAGGCGTATGCAGTGGACTTCTGCAAGGAAAGGAAGCGTTGCTATGCAAGTTTGGCTAGGCAAACAATATTTGGGTCAAAGAGAAAAAATTGAGGTTCTAGAGTTTTTAGAGTCTATAAAAAAGATTTTACTGAGTACTACGAATTTTCATAAATCCTATAAGCCTTATTTAAGAATGGTTGGATTTTTTTGTAAAAAGTAAAGTTTGCATATTTTTGTTTAAATTAAAAATATTATAAAAAAACGAGATTATTAATTATGATCAAATTAAATGAATTTTTAGAACAAAACCAAGATTACAAAAATTATATCATTAGTAGATTCATTAATGATATTAATATTCAAGATATTTGCGATGAATTAAATAGCTTTGAAACGGATATCAGTTTTACTATCGATGACTTAATTAATTACAAAAATAGTTGTGATTTAAGCAATATGGCAAAGGTTGCGAATGATAATAAAAATAATGACGATGAAACTGTTAGATTCTCAGTAAATTTTGACGATGACTTAAAGCAATTTAAAGCAAAAAATCCTATAGAACAAAATAATCATTGTAACGAGTTACTAAGTGAAATTAACTACAAATTGCTTTACATCATTAATGAGAAATTAAATCGTTATCAAGATCGAGTGCCTAAAGATGATATCCAAGCTTTTAAAATTATTAATGATATGGTTTATAAGCCTGAAATTGAGAATGTAGAAATCAAACAAATCCACTTGCAAAAAGAAGCTGATAAATACGGCAATATTCTCATAAACAAGTTAATGCAGAGTAAGTATTTGACTAGAGAAGAATGTTTAAATTTAATCAAGTTCATTTTTAACAAAGATTGTGTTCATCATGTCTTTAATTTAGACGAAGATTTTGACAAATTAATATAAGGATAAAACAAGGTTGTAACTTTTATCAATCAAGAACTTAATTTATCTAGTATAAGTACTTGCCGCCTATATAGGAGATACCAAAAAGCCCGCAGGCCTTTACTTATAAGGCTTATAAGCTAGTTATATATAATAAATATATCGGCAAGAACTATTAGAGTACTTGGAGTCTATTAAGGGGGTGTTGCAAAAGCTTGCAACCTTGTTAGTTCAAGGGTTATGGAGCATATTACTAAGAAAGAAAACACTCCGAGTAAGCTAACCGCAATTATGTTTTTAATTGCAGTCTATAACAGGGGTAAGTTTAAACCTTGTAGCGTTGTTGATATAAGGCTTGTGAGGGTAATAAACAAAGAAAATCTGGGTGCAATTAAGTTATATTATTACAGCTATTTTTTAAGTTTCTACCTGTCTTGAAATTGTGATTTCAAAAATTGATTATGGTAATAGTAATGCATGAAGACCAATACAAAGAGTACGAAGTTAGTAATACTCTTAACAAATACCGACAAAATTATTAGTATTAATGATAGAGCTATTCTTGTTATAAATAATAAGGAAACTATAACAAACGTTAGAAATAACCATGTTTTAATTTATCAATTATTATAGAGGAATAAAATTATGAAAGCCGAAAAATTGATACAAATAGAAGAGAAAGAAATATTTGCAGACCCCACTTATGATGTAACTTTTAAAATGTTGTTTGGTAATGATAAAAATAAAGATATTTTGATAAACTTTCTTAATAACTTACTAGATTTTAAAGGAGAAAAAGAAATTATTGATGCAGTAATAATTTCCAATGAACTTCCTGTAGAAGGTTTTTCTTCTAAAAAAGATAAAAAATCTGGAATAAAAAGTGCTGTAGACGTGCTGTGTATTACTACAAGTGGTCAAGAAATAGCTATTGAAATGCAAAATAAACAAAAAGATTATTTTTTAACACGCACTCAAGAATATATGTCTAAATTGATATCGGGACAAGTAAAGGAAGGACAAGGGGCTGAATACGATACGGCAGTACTTGATACCCACATATTGATTATAGGTAAACAAAATATGTTTAGAGGAAAGTTTGCCTTAAAAAATCAAAATTTATTTGAAATAGATGTTATTCCTACTATTGTACAAACGGGTGAAGAAATGCCTGGTAATAAGATGCATTGGAAATTTTTTGAGCTTTCAAAGTTTGCAAAAAATTATAAAGGTGTTGTAATAGATAAATTACACTCTTTAAAAGAACAATGGCTAGATTTCTTTTTAAGATGCAATACTCAAAACGAAATTCCTGATAATATAAATGATATAATTAAAAAAGGATATAATATTATGAAAATAGCTAATTTATCAAATGAACAAAAAGTTTTGTATTGGAAAGAAAAACAAGATGAATTGGATGCTTTAAAAGAACAAGAATTACTTAAACAAGAACTTGCCGAAAAAGCTTTTAAAGAGGGTGAGTTTAAAGGTATTCAAAAAGAGAAAGCAAGGAGTGTAGTTAAAAATGAAATTTCTAATATAAAATTTGGAATAGAAAATGAATTACCAGAGGAAAAAATAGTTAAAAAACTAAATTATACAAAACCATATTTTCAGGTTATACAAGAACATTTAAATAATGGACATTTTGATGATACTGAAAGTGTTATAGGTGATCATTTACATTTATTTGATATGGACATTGAGTATTGAATAATTAAACAATTTCTTAACTTAAGGCTAGGTCAATCAACTTAGCTTTTTTTTATACTTAAAATTACGTCTCTTAATAAAACATCCAGCCAAGAAGACAAACTAAGAAATTGAGACGTATATTGCGTGTGTGTGTATATAAAATTAGAGTACACAATATACACTTAAATTTTTAATCAGCTTTTTTTAGTTATACGCAACATGCATTACAAAATTTTCATTTTTGTTTTGATTATTTTAGAATAGTAAAAAATTAATGATGCTGGTTATAATGTGAAGAAAATAATTGATAGACTATGGGAAGACACTCGAAAGAAGAAGTGGCAGCAGATTATTCTTACAGTTCAATATTAAGTCCGAAAGAGCGAAAAAAAATGCGTGAGATACTTAATGGTCAAGATGCTATAGATAAGTCAAAGATAATTAAGCTAAAAACTATTAAAAGCGATGATACGAACTTTTTTACCCCTGAGAAATGGAACTATTGAAACATTGTCTCAAGAGTTCCAAATTATTAAACAAGCGAACAACTTAAATAATATCCATAACAAAGTCATTGCTCTACTTCTTCATTTTTGACTAATTCAGCAGTAGTTTTCTCACCTTGAACATTCACAAAAGCGGTAACAACACCGACTAGAAAACTACCTAACGCACCGATTAAAGCAGTTATAGCGTGTATATGATCTGGCGTTGTGTACGCCATTATGTATGCCAAATAACTAACAAATAATAGAAGATAGACTATTACGAATTTGAAAAACATGTCTACACCTATTCGTTATTTACGAATGGCTTAAGCTCGTTCTTCCACTTATCCGTTATGTCTTGGTTAGCCTTAATTAGTTCCTTCCAATTATCAAACAAATATTCGTTAAGCTTGCTAATACAAAAAATGTTATTAAGTAGCTTCTCATTTAGGTCTTGAACTAGTTTTGTCTGTACTAAGCTGAATTTCTTATCTGTCTTGTTGGTAATTAGTTGAGAGAGTTCGGCGATAGAAGAAACTGTTTTTAAGCGGTTAATTTCTTCTTTGGTAAATATAATTTGATTAGACACAATCAATCTCCTTAGCTAGTTAATAAGGTGCTAGGGGCTTGTACAATTCATTGTAAAAACAATAAATAACTACTGAACTTCATATCCCAAGGGGTACTTATAACAGTAGACCCCCAGCATAAAGGCTTAAGGCTAAACAGATTGATTTTGCAATGATGTGTACAATTCATCACTAACTTTTTAAGTATACTATTTTTGACTAAAAAAACAAGAAAGCTGTAGAGTGTTCAGTGTAGTTTCAAATGCGGTTAAAAAGACGTTTTTAGACGTATACAGAAGCAAGAGGGAATAGCTTGTATAGTTTTAATATTTAGAAGAATTAACGCTAGAAAAGGCTGAAAACTGTTTACTTAAATAAAGAGACGGGGTATTTTAAGAGCTAAGGTTTAAAGAGAGGCTAGCTCTCTTTAGTTAACCCCAGAAGTTATGAAAACAACCGACAAACACTTTTAACGAACTTTTACCGAAGAGACGTTAATAACAAAACCAAGAATAGGCGGAAACTTGAATTTGCTAACTGCTAATATAACAATAATAAGCTTGGGCTTCAATAGAAAAATTCCCCATAAGGCAATGTTGCTATATGTAGTAACCCAAACTCAACACCTTTTTTCTGTTCTTTTTCTGTTTTTGTATTATCAAAGTCTCTATAAAATAGTCTCGTAATAGTGTTTACTCTGTAGTTTTTTGACTTTTTAAATTTATATTTAAAGGTTTAAAAATGACAAAAGAAAATATTATTGATATCTCTGAATTACTTGAGGAAAAAATTAACTCGAGCGAACAAATAGAAAGTAATACAACTAATAATTTAAATAACAGCTCAAACATACTCGCTATTCCTAATCAGGAAAAAGTAAAATTCCACGAAGAAATAACAAAGCAAATAGACGCTTTGAACAAAATGTCTGAACAAGACGCAGTTGAAGAAATTATTGGAATTATAGAAAAGAACTGCAAAGGGAATGGGGTTGAACCTTACCTACAAGCTATAAAAGAAAAGGTCAATTGGTCAATAAAAGCACTTAGAACTATTTGTACTCAAGCAAGAAAAAAAAGGCAAGTAGTCCTAAGAGAAAAAACACCTAAAGACAAAGTATATAGTACCGATGAAGTACTGGAAGCTTATTTATTTAGCGACTTTTTAGTCTGTGATCATCCAAAAGCTACTTATGAAAATTTTGAGATAATACTTGAGCGTTACGATATTAAAATAAGGTACAACGTAATCTCAAAAGATAATGAAATAAGCGTGCAGGGAAGGCTTTATACGGATGATAACGAAGCTAATGCTAATTATGCCGAGTTGTTAAATGTTGCTAAGCTAAACTGTATGGAAACAGGTTGTATCGCAAGTTATGTTTATAAAACGGCAGACCTCAATCAATACAATCCTATAACAAACTTTATTTTGTCTAAACCATGGGACGGAATTTCCAGGTTGGAAGTATTATACAACACAATTCAAACTACTTCTACATTCCCAAAACACAAGAAAGAATTGTTAATACGTAGGTGGCTAATTAGCGGTGTTGCCGCCGTATTGCATAAAGGTTTTTATTGCAAAGGTATTCTTATTTTTCAAGGAGACCAATCAGTCGGAAAGACTGCTTGGTTTAAAAAGTTAGTACCTGCGCCAGTGTCTGAGTATTTCGGCGAGGGCTGTATATTAGACCCCGCCAACAAAGACAGCGTTAAAAATGTTATTTCAAATTGGATCAATGAACTAGGTGAACTGGACTCTACACTAAAAAGAGATGTAGCTAGGTTTAAAGCTTTTATCACTCTTCAACATGATACTTTTAGAAAAGTCTATGCTCACGAGGAAAGCAAATTCCCTCGTAGAACTATTTTTTGCGGCTCTGTAAATGACAGGGAGTTCTTAGTAGACCATACTGGTAACGTTAGGTTTTGGACTATCCCAGTCATTTCAATGAACTACAACCATAACATAGACATGCAACAACTTTGGGCTGAAGTTGCCGTATTGTACAAAAACGGCGAGAAATGGTGGCTTAACCAACAAGAGGAGAAAGAGCTTGAGGAGTTGAATAAAAACCACTTAAAAACTTCAGTCTTAGAGGAAATGCTAATGGAAAAATTTGTCTTTGACCAGCACCAGTTTAAAAGCCAAGTATTCGTGAAAAAAAGTGCTACAGAGTTATTAAGTGAATTGGGATATATGCAGCTTAAAACAAATCACTTTAAAGAAATGAATCAAGTGCTAGAAAAATTAAATGCTAAAAGGTCTTCAGACGATAGAAAATATTGGGTCTCACCTAAAATACACAGAAGCTATGAGGACTAAACACTGCTATTGACACCGCTTTTTAGGCCAGTTCAATTTTGGACTGGCTTTTTTTTATACCTAAAGTTCTTTGTCTCAACAATTCTCAACACCACACACCTCACTTCTCGCGCTGCATTATACATTCTGCAACATTCATATTGTAATTTATACAGTACGTTTTACATTTATGTTCATACGCTGGTTTATTTAAGGTTAGTCTGTCTTAAACGGAAGGACTAGAAAACCTACAGGCTAGGAGCGGTTTTGAGGGGTAAAATAAAGGGCTGGTCTATTTTCTTGGAAACCTGGAGCTAAAAACAAAACTTGCACCGCAGGGGCAAAATTTGAGGCTAAGAAGAGAATGCTATTTTCTCGGAGCCACCTATCGCTAAAAAAACAAAGATAATAAAACAAAGGTGAAAACAAGGGGTATCGCGGAGCGACGCTTGCGCCCTTGTTTTCACCTTTGTTTTATTATAGGAAGTTTTTTGCGATGGGTGGCTCCGAGAAAATAGGTGTTTGAAGCAGTAAATTAAAATGTAGAACAGATATATTTTAATATAAAACACTACGCAACACCACACGAAACACTACACGATTTTTAAAAACCCGTAGTGCTTGTAAGTATAATACTTATTAGGTATACAAGTCAAACACTACGCAACACCACACGATTTTCTTATAAATTCCATTTTAAAAATAAACATATATATACGATAAGTTGAAAAAGTATAGGGGTATATTTCAACTAGTATATATATGTTTATTTCTCAAAAGAAACAATGGGCAAAATCGTGTGGTGTTGCGTAGTGTTTTTGTTTAAAAGCCTTATTTTTAGAGGGTTGTAAGCACTACACGATTTTTAAATGTCGTGTAGTGCTTGGTAGTGCTTTAATTTAAAACTACGATAAGTAAAAACAGTTTTTAGTTAAAAGAAAACGTTTATTTTTGTTGTTTTAAGTAGTTGAATTTTCCTGTATTACTCCGTCTAACATATTTCATAAGAGTCCTCGTTCTTGGATTAGAAACGTGCTTTTTAAGGGGGTTTTAAGGGTATTACAGAGGAGGATTTGAAACATGAGAGGGGGAAGGTGCTGGGAGGTAAAAGGAGGAAAAACTTGGGAAGTTAGCAAGTTTTTGGAAGCAGCAAGCGAGGCAGCGTGGGGGGTAAGATTTACTAGGTA
>SXGU01427927.1_pt1 | contig 12860 bp, 12 predicted proteins | sample 3174531 | NCBI WGS metagenome assembly SXGU01 (sample SAMN11356863, study PRJNA531348) | freshwater metagenome | isolation source: freshwater sample F1-140 | place: China: Fuxian Lake, Yuxi | collected 2017-12-25 | reverse complement strand
GGCGGACTCGAAGGAGCTTTTCGCCCGGCCGCAGCACCCCTATACGCGCATGCTGCTCGATGCCATTCCCGACCTGGAGATGAGCGGCCGCGGCCGCACGCCGGTCGCCGGCGAGGTGCCCAACCCGCTGGCTCCCCCCAGGGGCTGCGCTTTCCATCCGCGCTGCCCCTGGGCCAATGAGCGCTGCCGTCGCGAGGAGCCGGCGATGAAAGCCGCGCCCAACGGCGCGGTTGCCGCCTGTCATGCGGTCGAAGAGCGCCGCATCCCGGAGAAGGCGGGCTAGCCTCGCGATTTAGCCCCTCTCCGCACGAAGTGGGGAGAGGGAGGGACCCAATGCGAAGCATTGGGAGGGTGAGGTGTCGTGCCGCAGGACCCTCACCCGGCCGCTTCGCGGCCACCCTCTCCCGCGATGCGGGAGAGGGGCCTTTAGCTCAGCTCCGTCCGTACGTATCCTCGAGCCGGACGATGTCGTCCTCGCCGAGATAGCCGCCGGACTGCACCTCGATCAGGTGCAGATCGTCGCTGCCGATATTCTCCAGCCGGTGAACCGTGCCGACCGGGATGTAGGTCGACTGGTTCTCACGCAGGATCAGCGTGTCCTCGCCGCGGGTGACGCGCGCCGTGCCCTGGACCACGACCCAGTGCTCGGCGCGCTGGGCGTGTTTCTGCAGCGACAGCTTGGCCCCCGGCTTGACCACGAGGCGCTTGACCTGGAAGCGCGCCCCGGCATCGACGCCGCGGTAATTGCCCCAGGGGCGGTGCACGGTCTTGTGCAGCGAGGCCTCGCTGCGGCTCCTGGCCTTGAGCGTGTCGACGATCTTCTTCACGTCCTGGGCTTTGTCCTTGGCGGCGGCCAGCACCACGTCGTCGGTGACCACGACGACGACATTGTCGAGCCCGACCGTCGCCAGCAGCATGCCGTCCTGCGTGCGCAAGTACGCGTTGGTCGTGTCGTGGGCGATGACGTCGCCGATGCTGACGTTGCCGGAGGCGTCGCGCGTCCCGACATCCCACAGCGCCGACCAGGCGCCGACATCGTTCCAGCCGAGATCGGCCGGCACCACCGCCGCGCGCTTTGTCTTCTCCCTCACCGCGTAGTCGATGGAGAGGGAGGGCGAGTCGGCAAAGGCAGCCTTGTCGAGGCGCAGGAAGTCGAGATCACGGGTCGCGGCGGTTACCGCCCTTGTGGAAGCCTCGGCGATCTTCGGCTGATGAGCCTTGAGTTCGTCGAGATAGAGCCGGGCCGGGAAGAGGAACATGCCGGAGTTCCACGACCACACGCCCTCTTCCAGGTAACCCTTGGCGGTGGCGAGATCGGGCTTCTCGACGAAGCGCTCCACGGCGTAGGCATCAGGCACGCCGTCGAGGGCACCGCCGCGCCTGATATAGCCGTAGCCGGTCTCCGGGTGCTTGGGCACGAGGCCGAAGGCGGCGAGCCTGCCGGCCCGCGCGGCATTGGCCGCGATCCCGATCGCCCGGTGGAAGGCGGCGACGTCGCGGATGATGTGGTCGGAGGCGAGGACGAGAAGCAGGGCGTCGGGATCGTCGCGCAGGATCAGCGTGGCGGCGGCCGCGACAGCCGGCGCCGTGTTGCGCGCGGCCGGCTCGAGCACGATGGCATGCGGCTTGAGGTCGAGCTGGCGCAGCTGCTCGGCGATGATGAAGCGGTGGTCGTCGTTGCAGACGATGACCGGGGCGGCGAAGCCCGCGCCGTTCACCCGGCCGAGCGTGTCCTGGAGAAGGCTGCGCTCGCTGACCAGCGGCAGCAGCTGCTTGGGGTAGAGCTCGCGCGACAGCGGCCAGAGCCGCGTTCCGGCACCGCCCGACAGGATCACCGGCCAGATCGCGCCCTTTGCCATACCCGGATTCACTCCTTGTGAGCCCCTGCCTAACGTAAACGCCGGGCTGCGCCAATCTCTATCCGCCCTGTCCGGAAGGGGTCCAGGACCGGTGTAGACGAAAGTATAACGGGGCCGGCCGGGTTCCGGCTAAGATGTGGGAATGATTGTCGCCTTCGGGTCGATCAACATCGATCTTGTCTTCGCTCTCCCGGCCCTGCCGCGGCCGGGGGAGACGGTGCTGGGGGCGGGCTATCGCTCGGTTCCCGGCGGCATGGGCGCCAACCCGGCGGTGGCTGCCGCCCGCGACGGGGCCAGGGTCGCCATGGTCGGCCGGGTCGGACGCGACATGTTCGGCGACATGATGCGCGGCAGCCTGCGCGAGGCGGGCGTCGACGTCTCGGGCGTCCTCGACAGCGACGCACCGACCGGCTGTGCGGCCGTCTGCGTCGACGGCGAGGGGCGCAACCAGATCGCCGTGGCCGGCGGCGCCAACCTCTCCGCCCGCTCCGCCAACATCCCGGAGGCTCTGCTCGGGCCGGACTCGACGCTGCTCCTGCAGATGGAAGTGCCGGTCGCCGAGGTCCAGGCCGCCGCCCGCCGCGCCAAGGCCAAGGGCTCGCGGGTCATCCTCAACCTCGGGCCGGCCCTGAAACTGCCGCTGGAGACCTTTCGCGACGTCAACGTGCTGATCGCCAATGAGATCGAGGCGGCGACGCTGATCCCGGCGGCGCCCTCGGCGCTGGCGCAGCGCCTGGCCGAGGCGCTGAAGACCACGGTCATCGTCACCCTGGGCGAGAAGGGCGCCGTGGCCGCCGGCCCCGCGGGGCGCTGGGAGATCGGCGCCCTGCCCATCAAGCCGGTCGATACCACGGCGGCCGGCGACCAGTTCACCGGGGCGCTGGCGGCCTCGCTGGACCGTGGCCTGACGCTGCCGGACGCCATGCGCCGGGCGAGTGTGGCGGCCGGCCTTGCCTGCCTGATCCCCGGCGCCCAGCCCAGCCTGCAGACCACGGCGGCGATCGAAGCGCGGCTCAACGACCTGGCGCCGGCCGTTGCGGTCTAGCGACTGAAGGCGTTCCCCTCTCCGCACGAAGTGGGGAGAGGGAGGGGCCCAACGCGAAGCGTTGGGAGGGTGAGGTGTCTTTCCACCGGAGCCCACCTCACCCGCTCGCTACCGCGCAAACGCTTCGCGTTTCGCGGAGCTCGCACCCTCTCCCCCTATGGCGCCTCGCTTCGCGAGCGCCGAGCGGGCGGAGAGGGTTTCTTGAGGAACGCTTCGATCAGATTCCACGTCTAACGCTTCATCAACCGCGCCCGCGGATCGAGGGCGTGCTGCAGCGCGTCGCCCAGCAGGTTGCACGAGGCCACGGTCAGCAGGATGAGCAGGCCGGGCCACACCGCCAGCAGCGGCGCCGTGCCGATCAGCTCCTGCGCATTGGTCAGCATGTTGCCCCAGCTCGGCACCGGCGGCTGGATGCCGAGACCAAGGAAGCTCAGCACCGATTCGAAGAGGATAACGTTGCCCACGGCCAGCGTGGTGGCGACGATGATCGGCGACACGGCGTTGGGCAGGATATGGATGAACATGATGCGCGGGGCGCGCGCGCCCAGCGCCAGGGCGGCGCGCACGAAATCGCGGCCGAGCAGGCTCAGCGTGGTGCCGCGCACCAGCCTGGCCACCGCTGTCCAGCCGACCAGAGCGATGATCAGGATGATGCGGTAGAGGCTGGCTGATTCCGACTGCACCAGCGCGCCGAGGCCGAGCTTCGAGAAATCGACCGCGGCGAGGATGATCAGCAGCGGCAGCAGCGGCAGGGCGATCACCGCGTCGGTCAGGCGCATGAGCAGCGCGTCGAGCCGGCCGCGGAAATAGCCCGCGAGCAGGCCGATCAGCGTGCCGATCGTGGCGGCGGCCAGCGCCGCGACAAGGCCGACGGCCAGCGACACGCGCCCGCCATAGAGCAGGCGCAGAAAAACATCGCGGCCGAGATCGTCGGTGCCCAGCGGATGCGAGAGCGAAGGGGATTCGAAACGCGCCGAGAGATCGACCTCCTCGGGGTTGTGGCCGAGCAGCGTCTCCAGTACGGGGGCGGCCAGCGAGAGCACGACCAGCGTGGCCAGGATGGCGGCGGCGGCGAGGGTCAGCCAGCGGTTCACTGCTCGTCCTCCAGCAGGCTGACGCTGATCCGTGGATCGAGGGCGGCGTAGGCGAGGTCGGCGCCGAGATTGTCGATCAGGGTGAGGAGGGTGGCGAAGAGCAGGCCGACGAGCGCGAGGTTGTAGTCGTTGCCCATCACAGCGTCGAAGATCAGCTTGCCCATGCCGGGATAGGCGAACATCGTCTCGGTCACCAGGGCGCCGGAGAAGAGGCCGCCGAAGCTCAGCGCCACGATGGTGGTCACGGGAATGAGCGCGTTGCGCAGCGCGTGGTGGACCAGCACGCGCGCCAGGCTCGCGCCCTTGGCGTGCGCCGTGCGCACCCAGTCCTGGCGCATGGCCTCGAGCATGGCGGCGCGGGTGTAGCGGGCGAAGGCTCCGGCCTCGACGATGGCGAGGGTGGCCACCGGCAGGATGAGGTGGCGCAGCGTCTCGAGGAAGCCGCCTTCCGTGCCCGTGCCGCCGGCCGGCAGCCAGCCCAGGGTCACGGCGAAGACCATGATCAGGATCAGCGCCAGCCAGAAGGTCGGCATGGAGATGGCGAGGAAGCAGTAGAGATTGACCAGCAAGTCGGTGGCGCCGCCCGGCTTGGCCGCCGCCAGGATGCCGAGCGGGATGCCCACAGCCAGGGCGATGACGAAAGCGGCGATCATCAGCCCGGCGGTGTTGGCCAGGCGCGGCCCGATGATCTCCAGCACCGGCTTCGCGAAGAAGCGGCTGTAGCCGAAATCGCCCGCGAGCGCGTCGCCGGCCCAGGCGGCGTAGCGCTCGACCAGCGGCCGGTCGAGACCGTGCAGGGCGCGCAGCCGCGCCGCGTCCTCCGATGTCAGGCGCGGGTTGGAATTGATCATCAGGTCGATCGGGTCGCCCGGCATCAGCCCGATCAGGCTGTAGACGGCGAACGACATCAGGGCGAGGACGACGAGGCTCTGCAGCGCGCGGTGGACGAGGAAGCGGAGCATCGGATGGCAGCGCCTCTTCTCGTTAGTCGCGGGCCCGCTCCAGGAGATCGGCCTCGACACGCAGCGCTTTCCCCAGCCTTGCGCGCAGCTTACGGCCAGCGTGCCGATCCCCCCGTTCGATCTGGGAGATGTAGACCGCGCTCGTCCCGGACGACTTTGCCAGTTCGGCCTGAGTCATGCCGCGATAGTCACGCATCGCCTTGAGCGGGTGGGCGCCATCAAGAACTGCGGCGACGACGGAGTCAGGAAACGTCTCTCCTGGATTCCTCGTGAACGCGCGCACGGCGGCAGCGTCGATACGGTCTTCCAGCGTCGCCTCGATGCGGCGCCACTCATCGATCGGGATAACGACGAAGGCTGGCTTGCCGCCCTGGTTAATGACCTGCCTGCTCATTCGTAAACCTCGCTCCGGTGGCCCACTCTGATCACAATCACCGTCAGCTGCTGGTGCTTCAGGGTGTAAACGACGCGCCAATCGCCGACGCGCAGTCTGTAGCCTTCGACGCCGGTCAGCTTCTTCACGTTATTGTTGGGCGCTTTCGGGTCTCGCGCCAATCCCAGGATCTTTGTTCGTATCCGCCTGGCGATCACCGGGCTCATTCCGGTCAGTGCCCGGAGAGCGTCGGTGGTGTAGCTGACGGACCACATGGCACTATATAGCAATATGCTTTATACAATTCAAGCTAATTGCTTTTCGCCGGGGGTCGGCCACCATCCGATCATCCGCGTGTTGAGTTCATCGCAGCCGGCATCAGGCCGTAGACCGCGAACGACATCAGGGGAGGACGACAAGGCTCTGCAGCGCGCGGTGGACGAGGAAGCGGAGCATTAACTGGCTCGACGGAATCGAGAGCAGCCGGCGTTCTGGATGAGCCCCTCTCCGCCGCGAAGCGGGGGAGAGGGAGGGACCCATCGCGTTCGCGATGGGAGGGTGAGGTGGTGGTCCGACAAGGACCTACCTCACCCGGCTCGCTGATCGCGACGACGCTGCGCGTCGCGCGGAGCTCGGCCACCCTCTCCCTCCGCAAGAGCGGCCGGAGAGGGTTAGTGGGCGGTGATTCGTGAGTTCCGATTCCAAGACCACAGGCGCGCTACCGTGCCCGCCAGTTTTCCACCCACAAGGTGGTCACGCCCTGGTGGCCCGTGGGCTCGATGCCGGTGAGCCATTTCGGCACGACGAACGGGTCGGAGCGGAAGAAGAGCGGTAGCACGGCGATCTCCTGCATGTAGATCTCCTGCACCCGCCGCCACAGGCTGCGGCGCGCCTCGCGGTCGAGCTCGACCTCGATGCGCTCGATCAGGGAGTCCATCTCCGCGTTGCGCAGACCCGGGTTGTTCTGGCCGGAATAGTTGTTCTCGGCCGTCGGCACCGAGTTCGAATGCAGGGTCGAGCGTGGCACGCTCTCCGGGCTGCTCAGCCAGGCGTACATGACCATGGCGCTGTAGGCCCGCCGGCGCACCGTCTCGCCGAACAGCACGCGCGGCGGCTCGTTCTTGAGCCGCACGTCGATGCCCACGCGCCGCCACTGGCTCTGCAGCACCTGCTGCACCGCCTCGCGGGTGCGGTTGCCGGCCGTGGTCATCAGCTCGAAGGTCAGCCGCTCGCCCTTGTCGTTGTGGCGGAAGCCCGCTTGCATCTTCGACCAGCCGGCTTCGTCGAGCAGCTTTCCGGCGCGCGCCGCGTCGAAGGCGTAGGTCGGCAGGTCGCTGGCGGCGATCCAGTCGAGCGGGTTGACGAAGGAATGCGCCACCGGCTGCTTGCCCTCGAAGAGCTGGCGGGCGATAGCCGAGCGGTCGAGGCTGACCAGCAGCGCCTCGCGCACCCGCTTGTCCTTGAGCACCGGGTTGTCGAGGTTGAAGTCGATATGCTCGTAGATCAGGCCGGGCTTGTACTGGATGTCATAGCGCGCGCCGTGGCGCTTCTCGAAGGCCAGGCCCTGGTCCAGCGACAGGCCGAGCTCGCCGGCGATGTAGTCGATCGAGCCCGAGAGCAGGTTGGCCTCCAGCGCCGCCGTGTTCTCGATGACCCGCACGGTGATCTTCCTGAAGTACGGCCTGGTGCCGTACCAGGACGGGTTGGGCTCGAGCACCACGTGCGAGCCGAGCGCCACCTGGGTAATGCGGTAGGGGCCGTAGTAGAGGCCGGGATTGGTCGTCTCGGCATCGTAGAGGGTGCGCCGGCGGTAATTCTCCGGGTCGGCGAAATGCGGCCGGTCGAGATGAGCCGGCAGCGGGTCGAGGGCGAAATAGGAGTTGTAGTCGAAGCGCACCGTGTCGACATGCAGCGTGAAGCTCTTGCGGTCATGCGCCTCGATGCGCTGGATGCGGCGGAAGGGCTCGCCCTCCGACACGCCGCTCCGGGGATGCCTGCCGACCTCCCAGGCGAAGACGAAATCGTCGACATCGAGCGGCGTGCCGTCGCCCCATTTCGCCTCGGGCTGGAGCGTGTAGGTGATGGCCATGCCCTTCTTGCCGTCGGGCAACTCGACCAGCTTCGCCTTGCCGTTCTCCAGGGTCGGCAGCTCGGTGCAGAGCATGCAGATGAGCTTCCAGTCCTTGTCGTAGGCGACCATCGGCTTGCGGGTCATCGCCAGGATGTAGGTCTTGGCGAGCATCGCATCGATGTAGGGGTTGAAGGTCGCGGGGAACTGGGTGATGCCGATGACCAGCTCGTCCTTCGCCCCGGGCGCTTGCGCGGAAGCGGGCGACGCCAGGGTCACAGCAAGAAAGAAGGCGGCGACCGCGCGCTTGAGGTTCAGATATCGCGGCGAGACACCACCCCCACCCCAACCCTCCCCCGTCGAGGGAGAGGGGGTAAGAGGGATGGCGTCTCTTTTCTTTTCCCCTCCCCCCTGGCGGGGGAGGGTCAGGGTGGGGGGTGAGCGGCGCATCAGAACTTCGTGCCGTCGCGGCGCGAGTAGGTGTACTGGCCGTTGACCATCTTCACGCTTAAATCGACGTCCGGATAGGCGGCCGCGTCGTCCGGCGTGCGGTCGCCGATCTCCAGGTATTTCGCCGTGCGGCCGCTCTTGTTGATCAGGTGGTGGCCGTCCGGTTTGCCGGCCGGAAACCCCGCGCACATGCCGGGCTTGAGCAGCGTCTCGCCGGCATCGCTGACCAAAGTGATCTCGCCCTCGACCACGTAGATGAACTCGTCCTGCTTCTCATGCCAGTGGCGCTGCGACGACCAGCTTCCGGGCGGCAGCTCGGTCAGGTTGACCCCGAAATTGGTGAGGCCGGCGGCGTTGCCGAGCTGGCGTTTGACCCGCGCGGCGCAGGGCCCGGCGAACTCGGGCGGGTAACCGGAGCCCACCCGCCTGGGGGCGGTCTCGATATCGATCACGGGCGACGCGGGTTTGCTGGTCATGGCGGGCTCCCTCTCGCCAGGCGAGCGTAGCGAGCGGGGGAAGGGCTCACAAGCCGCCTTTGGGGAGAGCAGAGACTGCCCCTCTCCCGCAAAGGCGCCTCGCTTCGCGAGCGCCGGGCGGGAGAGGGTGGCGAGCGTCAGCGAGCCGGGTGAGGGTGGCGAGAAGACACCTCACCCTCCCAATGCTTCGCATCGGGCCCCTCCCTCTCCCCGCTGACGCGCGGAGAGGGGCTTTCCGCCGGTCGCTAATGCCCGCGATACGGCGCAAACCAGTCCAGCGTCTCGCCGGTCGGCCTGCTCGGCGTGTACTCGGCCCCGGACCAGCCGGTATAGGCGCTGCGCTCGATGGCCGCGAAGATCGAGGCGTGGATGATCTAGCCGGTGCCCGGCTCGTGGCGGCCGGGCGTGTCGGCAAACTGCACATGGGCGATGCGCGGCAGCAGCTTCTCGAAGGTCGGGATCAGCTCTCCCTGCATGCGCTGCATGTGATAGAAATCGTATTGCAGCGCGACATTCTTCTCGCCGCACTCGTCGATCAGCTTCAGCGCCTCGTCCGTCCGCGAGAGGAAGAAGCCGGGGATATCCCAGGTGTTGATCGGCTCCAGGCAGACGATGACGCCGATATCGGCCAGGGTCCGGGCGGCGCGGCGGATATTCTCGAGGAACGTGTCGCGCGCCGCCTTGAGATCGGCGCCCTGGTCATGCCGCCCCGCCACGAGGTGCAGGCGCCTGGCGCCCAGCGAAGCGGCGTAGCGCCTGGCCGTCTCGATCCCGGCCTTCATCTCGTCGACACGGTCGGGCAGGGAGGCGATGCCGCGGTCGCCCCTGGCCTGGTCACCGGCCGGAGAGTTGATCAGCACGCACTCGACACCGGCCTTCGTCTGGGCGGCGAGGATGTCTTCCAGCGGAACGGCGTAGGCGTATTGCATCTCCACCGCCTTGAACCCGTGCCCCGCCGCCGCCGCGAAACGCTGCAGGAACGGCAGTTCCTGATACATGGTCGAGATGTTGGCGGAGAATTTGAGCATCGTGTCTTGCCCTAACGACGAACACGCATGCGATCACCCCCACCCCGACCCTCCCCCATCAAGGGGGAGGGGGAAGAAAGAGGGTAGCGCGCCTCCACCTTCATATTCCCTCCCCCCCTTGTGGGGGAGGGTTAGGGTGGGGGGTCTCTTCAGCATGATGCCTGTCAGCCGGCCTTCGCCGCGCCGGCCCCGCCATGCGCTGCCGACCATTCGGCCGGGCGCTCGAGGAATTTGCGCACCTCGCTGAGATCGGTGTCGCCGAAGCTCTTCTCCGTCTCGGCGATCTCCAGCACGTCCCACCAGGTGGCGAGCGCGTGCAGCCTGACGCCTTCGCTGGCCAGGGTGCCGGTGCTCTCGGGGAAGATGCCGTAATGGAAGACGACGAAGGTGTGCGCCACCTCGCAGCCGGCGTCGCGCAGGCCCTTGACGAAATGCAGCTTGCTCTTGCCGTCGGTGGCCAGGTCTTCGACCAGCAGCACGCGCTGGCCTTCCTTGACGTCACCCTCGATCAGGGCGTTGCGGCCGAAGCCCTTGGCCTTCTTGCGCACGTAGAGCATCGGCAGGTCGAGCCGGTCGGCGATCCAGGCGGAGAAGGGGATGCCGGCGGTCTCGCCGCCGGCTACCGCGTCGAGCGATTCGAAGCCGATCTCGCGCTCGATGGTCAGCTGCGCCATCTCCATCAGCTTGGTGCGGGCGCGCGGGAAGGAGATCAGCTTGCGGCAGTCGATAGAGGTCGGGCTCGCCCAGCCGGAGGTGAAGATGTAGGGCTTGGCCGGGTTGAAATGGACGGATTTGGTCTCGATCAGGATGCGGGCGGCGGTGCGCGCGATCTCTTGCGGCGTCATGCGGCGGGGACTCCGGTCAGGGATACCGATCCTGTTTAGGGCGGGCGGACGGCCCGGGCAAATGGATTCCCGTCCTCGGGATAATCCGATGCTAGGCGGCTTTCCGGGTGGGCGTCGACTGCGCCGCCGGCAGCAGCGTACCGTCTTTCAGGGCTTTGAGCGTGAGCCCGAAGACCGCGGCGGCGACCAGGGTGGCGAGGCCGAGGATGACGACGGCCAGCGCGAGGCTGAACCCGCCACCGAGCCCCTCGTGATAACGCAGCGCGGCAATGGCCAGGGCGTCGAGCGGAAACGTGTAGGCCCACCACGAGGCGGCGAAGGGCAGGGCCAGGAACTGCCGCAGCCGGATGGCCAGCACGAAGGCGACAAGCAGGGCGATGGAGAAAAAGCTCTGCGCCCCACCATCGAAGGCTCCACCCAGCGCCAGCGAGGCGAGGAAGATCAGGGCCGGCGGGACGATCAGGATGAACAGGGTGGGTTGCAGCGCCGGCGGCAGCGTCTCGTGGACGGCCAGGCGGTACACGACCAGAGGATAGAAGATCAGGGTCAAGGCCGCGCCGACGGCGAAGAAGAACCAGCCCAGCTCGGTGTGGCCCAGCGGTGCCCCGGTGATGGTGGCCACGACGTGGCCGACTGTGGGGATGAACCAGCCGGGGTTCACCTGTCCGATGCCAGGCCGGCTGATGACCCAGCTGCTGACGATCGCAATGGCCAGCAACAATTGTGCTGTGGCGCCGACCATCCAGATGATGTCGGCCACGGCGAAGGACCAGGGCCGCACGATTCCGGCAAGCAGCAGCAGCGATACGGTGATGGTCGCGAGGAAGCTGCTCTGCACCGGGTTCTCGAATTCGGCGCGCACCGCCGCCGGGGCCTGGATCAGCTTGGCGACGTAGAAGACGGCGAGGAGCAGGAACACCGCCAGCGACAGCACGCTGAGGGCGTCGCCGATCCACGGCGACACCGGGAATGTTTCGGCCGCCGCGCGCCAGGCGAGCGCCAGACCAGCAAGTCCCATCACCGAGGCGAACAGTCCGGCCGGCAGACGAGTGAAGCGAGGCGCAGTGATGGCGGCAGTGGTCATGCGAAGTGCCGCTCTGTGTAGGGCCGGCGGCCTGTGCAGGCAACAGATTCCAGAACCTTGATCGAGCCCGGCTGCTGGGCCAGCATGCAACGCACATGGCCGCTTTATCTGGAACCTGGATGTCTGGAACGAGGACGTGAAGCTCGCTTCCGTCTGGCCCTGGCTCGTCCCTCTGCTGTCCTCGGCGCTTCTCGCCGGCGCGACCGCAACCGGTGTGGGCTCGGGGCTCGCCCTGCTGTGCGGCATCGGCCTGATCGGCGCGGTGATTGCGGCGGTCCACCACGCGGAGGTGGTGGCGCATCGGGTCGGCGAGCCCTTCGGCACGCTGATCCTGGCCGTCAGCATCACCGTGATCGAGGTCTCGCTCATCCTGTCGATCATGCTCGCGGGCGGCGCCGCCGCCGCGGTCCTGCCGCGAGACACGATCTATGCGGCGGTGATGATCATCTGCACCGGCGTGATCGGCATCTGCGTGCTGGTCGGCGGTCTGGCGCATCGCGAGCAGAGCTTCCGCGTCGAGGGTGCCGGGGCCGGGCTCGCGGCGCTCATGGTGATGGCCGGCCTGACGCTCGTCCTGCCGGTGTTCACCACGACGACCCCCGGCGGTACGTACAGCGCGGCCCAGCTCGGCTTCGTGGCCGTGGTCTCGGTCGCGCTCTGGGCGATTTTCGTCTTCATCCAGACGGTCCGGCACCGCGACTATTTCCTGCCGGTGGCGGATAGCGCCAATCCGGATGCGCATGCCGCGCCGCCGAGCACGCGTGCGGCCGCGGCGAGTTTCGGGCTGCTCCTCGTCTCCCTCGTCTCGGTGGTCGGTCTGGCCAAGATGCTGGCCCCGACTATCGACCGTGCGGTCAGCGCAGCGGGTGCACCGCAGGCCGTGATGGGAATCGTCATCGCCATGCTGGTCCTGCTGCCCGAGGCCTCCGCCGCGATACGCGCGGCCCGGGCCGACCGCCTGCAGACCAGCATGAACCTGGCCATCGGTTCGGCGCTGGCCTCCATCGGGCTTACGGTTCCGGTGGTGGCGCTGGCGGCGATCGCTCTCGACCTTCCCCTGATCCTCGGCCTCGAGCCCAAGGACATGGCGCTTCTCGTCCTGGCCTTCCTGGTCAGTGCGGTGACGCTCGGCACGGGACGCACCTACATCATGCAGGGCGCGGTGCATCTGGTGATGTTCGCGGCGTTTCTCTTCCTGGCGATCGTCAACTGAAGATCGCCGGGGCTTGAATTGTAGCGGTCGACCCCTACATTTAATACGAAACGTCTGTAATTCAAGGCCCGGACAAAGGTTAACGTGACTTTCATTAATATATTGATTTATCTATATAAAATATAGGAGAGCGCGGCCGAACACTGTCCAAAGTGTCTATCGATTTTTCCGGCCCGATCCGGGTTTTCCGCAGGGCCTTCAGGCGCTTGCGCGGCCCGAGGGGCCGGGTTCTCGCGTCAGGCGGATTTCTTTGCCGAAGGCCGCCGCGACAGGGGCTTAGGCGAGGGCGCGTTCCAGCACGCGGGCGACATGGATGGCCTCGCGTGCCGCACCATCCCGGATCTGGTGGCGGCAGGAGGTGCC
>SXGU01236498.1_pt1 | contig 12860 bp, 12 predicted proteins | sample 3174531 | NCBI WGS metagenome assembly SXGU01 (sample SAMN11356863, study PRJNA531348) | freshwater metagenome | isolation source: freshwater sample F1-140 | place: China: Fuxian Lake, Yuxi | collected 2017-12-25 | reverse complement strand
TGAGCAATAAACGTAAATATGCAGAAACTCATACCGACACAGTCAAAGCATCCCCTGATCCCCTAGCTGAGAAACAAGCTTTGTTGGACACGATAACTACATCTTTTGACTATAATACTCTGGATTATAAGTGGGCTGTTCGAGATTACTTGTATCGGCATAACATTACATCAATTGAAGCAGCTGTAGATATAACGCAACATGAAGTGCAGGATATAGACGATGATACCGGCACTGACGATACGTTTCATATGATGCTTGTCTCTTTGGCTCGCTCATCTTTTGATTATTTTCACAAACACTATGATGTTATAACATCTGACCATAGTCTAAGAGCAATAACTCAACTGTGTTCAACGGAAGCACTAGTCTTTCATGTTACTGAGACAGACGATGAAGTTTTCCATCTGTCTCGTATCTTTAATCAAATAATAGAGTCAACGAGGCGCTTACATAAGTGTTATGACTGTGGAACTAACGCCAGAGCTATCTTTATGAAATTAATTGAGACTCATCGAGGTAAACCATATATATCCTATAGTGAACAAGCTCGAATGAAGAAAGAATATAGGGTAAACCACAAAACTGTCCTTACTGCCATTGAGAAGTGCTATAAGACTATGAGAGATGCCACGAAGGACTCAGTATATATAATGTCGATGGGAATACAGGACTTTGGGCACGTAGTGATTATAGAGAAGCGATTCATCCGTGACATTCATGCTCCCGATACGGTAGCTCCGGTTGCACGTTATCATCATTATCAAAGTAGCTTCAAGTCTCACCTTGTTATAGACTTTATTGAAAAGAAGAACTATGGGCAGGACTTGCAGCAAAGTCTTGATATAGATAGGTTTTTTGGAGATTTTATGGGATTGATGGGGAAGACAACAAGGTGGAGTGATGAGGACACACGACTCTTCTGTGACTTATTTGCCTTCAAACCAGTATATCCTGTAGTAGATCCTAAGCCGGGATTTTGTTTTACATATGTGATATACTGAGGAGGAGCTCACGGCTAGGAAGTGCCTGCGGCGCCTCCCAGCCTATAAAAAAATCTAATATAATATTAGGAATGAATAACACTTCCACGGAGCCGGACTCTCCGGCATCCACTGACACAAACGAGGAGCTTGCTCATATAGATCCAAGATTTAGATACTTACATATATATTGGGTATGGAACTATACGCCAAGCACATGGAACTATACACCCAGTGCCCCGAGAGCACAGAATATAGCACCTAGAACAACAGAGCTGACTGAACCTGAAACATTGGTGCAACAAGCGCCCAAAACAATGGAGCCAACAGAAACATCTAAGCCCAGAGCAAAGAAATGTTGCGGAATTTTATGATGCATAATAGTACATGTATGTGTTATTATGTATCATATGTATCATACTGACACCATCATACCATAAATATGTAATTTATGGGTTTCTACGAAAGTACAACTGTGATGTTAAATTATATGAAGCTGTGTTGAAGGCGAAACATAATATAACAAAGACTGAATGTATCAGAGTGGAAGCCAGCATCAAGAATGGTAAGCCAGGACGTTACACAATACCTATATTATTCAGTGAATTCATAAGATACACAGAGGTAGACCAGAATAATATATTACATTCAGTTCATATAACAAAAGAACAGTACTTGGCCTTTGTGGACGATCCACAAATCATCCGTAATACAGATATTATCTTTGGTCTGGACGGGGACAAAGGTAAGATGTATTTGGACTACGGAACACGCCGTATGCGCTCAAAATGTCTGGAGTCTGACGGTAAGACCAAGGAGTATTATCAAGTCGATAGTACGGAGACATATAATCTCATACATGTCTATGTAAACGGTCAGATGCACGGTAAGCATTATTATTTGAAGAAGCCGATAACGGTACATAATATTGATGAGAAAGTATATTGGATTGGTCACAGTGATTCCGGGACGACATATTATTTTCGGCCTTACCTACCGTTGTTAACACTGATGGATGTCTGTAACCTATACATCATCTAGCATGTTGGCTCGTATCACCTCTGGTGACAAGAGTGCTAGTGTGGTGTCTCTCTGTTGTGGATCTAATGATATGATATAGATCTTAGCTGCTTTGCCATAATCCTCACGATGAAAGTAATACCAGAAAACATAACGGTAGCATACCAAGATATATCTTTCCTGATCAGATAACTGTCGGTCAAATATGTAACACCATAGGATCCACACAGGGTGCGTCCAATACGGCTCTGGTATCCTCTGCATCATTTTAGAAGTGGTGTTTATGGACAAGTCTAAACCGTCCATGGTACGTAGCAGTTGGCTAATGCTTAGTTCAGATATGTCATATAAAGCAACACTAATTTGAGACATCACCTCTTCCGGCAATGCTACAGATAAAAATTCCCTGTACAACTGTAGCTGTGCGGGCGCGTGCGCTGAAATACTGAGTGACGGGCTATATGTACCTGTATAAGGGATTGATAGTATTGCTTTGATTTGTCTAATGAGATTGATATATTCCTGAGACTTAGGATCCTTATTCTTGAGATATTGTTGCCTATGAACTAGATATAATAATGTGGTACTGTCGCCACCGTTAGTTAACCATGTATCAAAGAAAGTGTCCCACATATATTATATCCTTATGAAATAATCCAAAGTTTTATTCGGATCTTGAATATGACAAATGCATTTCACTCTTCCTCTGGTACTGCTATGATTGGACATAGCGCAAAACACTGTTTCATCCAGTCAGGAAAATCGCTATGAAATCCAAACATAACTGCTGTTGACAACACGCCAAATACGCAGGTCGCCATTTGGCTCATATGTCATCTTATCAGTATAGTGTCATTATAATGCCTCTTACTATGTGGGCATACTGAGCTGGCACAACAAAATCTGAGCTTATTGCATCTACGCCCTCTTCAGTGTGTGGGACTAAACTTAGGACTCTTATATCGAAGGCAAGGGCATAATTGATTGCTGTTTCTAATTCAGTCATTACTTTGTGACAACAATCATTTCTATGCGCACGGGTGTGGATAGATCGATTGAGAAAAAATCACTAAAAAATTTATACAACTAAAACATGTTCTATACTGGTATATTATACCAGTATAGAACATGTTTTAGTTGTATATCTCGTAGATGGTATCATAACTTTTTTATTTTGATTATAAATTGATTATTTTATTTCTTACTTGGAGATATAATGTAAGGATACTATAATGTCAACCACAACTGCTTCTCTCCTTGATGCCCTTCATGAGGCTAATTCTCAGTGTCGAGCTGATCCTAACGTCGCTCAATCATCCCTTGCAGAGGCTCGCGAGCAGGCTGCTGATTACTTCCTTGAGTCCCTGTTGACCTCTGCTGACGCTACTGCTACTCTCGAGCGCGAATGCCTTGCTCGCGCCAAGCTAGGTCAGAAGACCTATCGTCTGACTACCTGGACTGGTAGCGGCCCCGACTACTGCGGCCAAAAGCTGCCCGACCTTTTGGATCTTGGCAATCTTCTTGAGAAGATGCAAGACTGGTTGGATGAGAACTATCGCACGGATGCGCATCGTTTTCGCGTGTTCAACTGCCGCGTGCGTAACGCTCCTCGCAACACCTTCAACCTGATCCTGTCATGGAACGAGGATAAGTTCAGCACTGCTGATCAGATCATCGAGACTAACCGCCAAATGGCCATTGAGCGCCGTGACTCCTATGAGCGCCGTCGTCACGAGCGTAACCACGACGATGACGTAGACGGAGCACCCCATGAGGATGCTGAAGAGACGGAGGATCGCCCTCCTCGCCGTCAGTATGATGACCGCCAACGAGGAGGCCCACGTCAGCGTTACAATGATGGTGGAGAGGATCGCCCTCGTCAGCGTTACAATGATGGTGGAGAGGATCGCCCTCGTCAGCGTTACAATGATGGTGGAGAGAATCGCCCTCCTCGCCGTCGTTTCCCCGAAGGAGGTGATGAGCGTCCACCTCGCCGTGCCGAAGGAGGTGATGAGCGCCCTCGTCGCACTGAGGGTAGCGACAACCGCCGTCGTGCCGCGCCTTCTTACGGCAACTAGATAGAATGAATGATCTCTAGACTATATAATATATACTTTGTAAAATTGAATTACAAAGTATATAATATGCCATTCCTGTCAGTAACCAGGGGTATGATAATTATTGACGATTGCCTCCATAATCCAACGGAGGACGATTTGCGCGTATTGAGGGAACTGTATAAGAAGAGACCATGCTCTCTCCTCGAAGAGATTATCAATCATTGGAGTCCTGTATTGCATACTGAAGCTCAGGCTCCGTAGCGCCAAAGTATTCACTGTAAATGCGGATCTTTGTAAGATTACAGTTGTCTTAACCAGAGCTATATTATATTAGTGCTTATCTCCCACAGGTGGAGGGTTTCTGGCTTTCAGCGCGATAATAATTTTTGTCTTACCTTTCATAATTTCCGTTACTGTGTCGTTGACTATGTTTGCAGTGTCATCGCTAGTCTCGACAGGTTTATCATTCGGATCAGACACTACAGCTGATGTTGGCACTACGGGAGCCACCGGTATCATACTGATCTTTAGAGCCGGAGGCTTGCTGCGAATCACTGCTTTAATGGGAACCACATGTTCCCTTGACAAGCTACGACAATTTGGGCATCTTGCGCAGGATAGTGTAATCCATGGCACAACACATTCTTCACAAAAACTGCATTTGCAACTGAGACGAACAGGTTTCGTCGCGGTATCTTGGCAAATGGAACAAGCGATGGGCTCGGCTGAGGGTTTAGCGGGAGCTACGTGTTTATGAACAACTGCCGGACTGATCTTCACGGCATAGTAAAACGGATCGCTGTTATCAGCAATATGACTGGTAACTTCATCTCCCGCCAAAATGTCATTGCGGATATCCGGGTTCTCTAACCAAGCGTACATGCCTGCAATATATTCTGAATGCTCACTCGCCAGCCCGTCTGCGGGCAAGTGGATGTCATTGTCAGCGTTATCGAAATCTCTGCATATTCTTCTTGCGGTTGCTTCTGACAAATTACATGACTCAGCTAAAACCTGCCAAACTTTTGGTTGCTGTTGTGGAATAACGTTACTCATTAACTAATGATTTTTTTCATTTTTTTCATTGAAGTTTGAGAGCTTCAGCGGGCTCCATATTATAACAAGCCTTAAAATGAATGTTACCGGACATAAACAAGAATGTCAATTGCATTACCAACTGTAACTTTAACTCTACCGTCAGCACATCATATATCACATATTAGGGTTATCGATGATAAATCGGCTGTAAAAAAAACAACATATTATCAGTTTCAAGAACCCCATCCGAGGGAGACTATAATACGGTTAGTCACTTTAATTGATAAGGGCGGTGCTTCCGTGACTAAAGTGATGCATAACGGAGACTATTCTAGTTATACTGTAGACTCCTTGTATGTAAAGGTGATCAATAATTATGATATTTCTGCATCATCGCAGAAAAGCGAACATATTATCTTCAAGGAGTCTAAAGAATATTATGAGACAAACATCCGGCCTAATATAGTTGTGCCTCGGTGGGTATTGAATATCTTCAATGGTACAGCGGAACACGAAACTATATATATTGATACGGATGATTTTGTGGTGATGCCAGATCCAAAGTGGGATAGGAAAAAGGAAAACATCTATTTGTTGGCTCTATCCAAAAATGCAGAATTATACTCTCTGAGAGACTTGCGTGCTGAACATATATCACTGCTAGAAGAAATATGTAGACTGACGCTACAGTACATCATGAACCATTATGGCATAATGGAGAAATACATCCGTGTATTTCTCCATTACTATCCGAGCGCTTGGAGACTACATGTGCACTTCCAACATGTCTCGGCTAACATATCGTTGGGCGGCAATACTCAAATAGGCAAAGCTCACTTGATATCTACGATTGTCTCTAACTTAAAGATAAATACGAATTATTACCGAGATGTAACCATAGAGTGTGTTAAATGTGTCTCGAAAGACTCACACATGCGCCAGACATAACTGTCAAAGTGTTACACACAACACTACATACCGACGCTACGCTACACCTACTACACCTTTGCTCCTCTTCAGAAAAGACATAGATGTGATCGTCATGACCAAACGCATCATGACCTTGATAACCAAGGCCTTCTGCCACTTCAATCTCATATGCGTACCTTTTGCTTTTCTGTCCGTCGATGCGATACTTCCATACTGAAATGGTCTGTTGTCCAGGTGTATATGTGGCATATTCGCTGAGCTTATTCTTGTAACGACAAGACCCTTTTACAGGTGCTCTCATTGCGTCCGCTCTCTCATGGCAGATGCATGGCGCGAACTCCTCTGCGATTCGATCTATGTCTTTGTAGGACAGGCCGTAATATTCCTTGAATGCAATGTCGACTGCTTTAGATACATTGCATGATAGGAGTAGCTCCAGAACACGACGGACTAGCACGATGCTACTATTTCCAAGACAACGGTAGACAAGCATCGTAGGCTCGCACTTATCAAGGTTAAATGTTAGGTAACTTATCATATCGGCGTATGTAGAGAAGTCGACGTTCCTATCGCAGTTAGTTTTTTCTGTCGTCCACAGTTTCTGTTGTAGGATTAGGAACATCAACGACCACCTCAATGAATCATAGTTATCTACCTTAATAGCGAGTCGCTCAGCAATCTCACGTAGATGAGTTTCGTGCAAGGGATCTTCGAGGCTTGGTTTGTAGTCCGACATCCGTTCTTGGAACTTGAGACTACACAAACTACGTGCGACGCGATCATAGCTCTCCCCTGGATAGATTCTGTATTTCTTCGCTAGCATGGCATACATCTCATCATATGTTTGCGCCTTTGACATGAGGAATTGACCTCCCCGGGATAATTCAGGAGAAATGTATGTACCTCCTGGATAATATCAATTAATGATACAGGAACCTTAGGTGTGGGAATGGCTTACTGTTGGTTAGACATTGGCGCAAACACCATCACCAGGCCGTGGGGGCAGCTGAATTTCGGTTCATTTTTCCCCAGGCTTGCGGCAGCTATACTTATTCACTATCTATGCTGCTGTCATCGCCACACGTTGGAGATGACCACATTGCAAACCATCTTTGGTATAGTAGTAGTCCTGACTGCAATTGTCGCAGCAGAAAGTCCCGCAGGAGTTATCACATATAGCCATCTCTGTTGGCTCAATCTCTGTATCACAGGTAACACAGGTAAATGACGACACAATATTTATATTGGTGGGAACCTTCTAATACATTGTTATTCATTGCTTCACTACATGGATCTCAATCGTGGCGTACGGTGGGGCTGCAGAGCAGCCACATATGATATCACTGTTGCATAATTTTCTGGAGCAATATATCAAAGGACGGAGCGACCTTATCGGCTGATAGTATGTTGTTAAAGTCAACGCCGTCGCCAGTATCTATCTCCTCTTCGACATCATAAATTTCACCATTCCGACGACGAAAGAGCAGGCCACTATATCTGTCGACACGTTGTCCCTGCTCATTTTTGCCTACATCCATAGATGTTATGTATGCACCGATTTGTATAGCTACAAGGTATGGAATCAAAAGCAGCAAGCGTGATAACCCGAGGCCTTGAAACTCAGGGCTTATCTCGGTGTAGTCTATAAATACTACATTTCCTACCGTTGGGACACTACTGCCTGATGATAATATCGAGGCACCTAAAAATATGCTGATAACTATGTAACCGGCAACTTTTCCTTGATACAGAAGGATCGCATGAATGGCATCAGTTGATTCAGCTGTGCTTGTATCATCATCCCATGCCAACTCATAATTATGCGATGTTGTGCCTTCAAGGATGGTATTGGAGTGAACAAATGCATTATTTGTTATAGCTTCCATTATACAATATGTGATATAAATATTAAGGACGACTAACAACTTGCCCATCCCTCACACTGATATTATTTAATATTATAGTTATCGCGTCGTTGGGTGTTTCATATCGACACATGGGGCAGCTATATGTAGAAGAAGTACCATATTGGTGCGTAAACCATTGCAGTACACATACTTTGTGAAACGTGTGCATACACGGTACAAGTTTACATATTATATGTTCGCTCATCAGCTGTGAGCATATGATACAATAATAATCCCTAGAGTTAAGTCTATGGTACAAGTCTAACATTATAGTCGATTCGTCTGGTATGTTAGGAACGTCCTCGGGGTTCATATTTATACAACTACTATCAGATGACTTAGAGTCACATGCTGCATGTTCTGTATGTACCTCGTGTGCTGGAGCTTCAGTGACTTCTACGTGAGTTACAGGTGCTACCGTCTGAGCTACCGTCATATACCTAGCACGTATATATGTGAGACACCGAAAGATAATATATAGTAACAGGAAGCCCCCGGGGATGCAAGTTGCTATAATAATTGGACACACATCGTCACACATCAGCTTAGTCCTGCAAGACATTCATTTTCAGGATCTGGAAATGAAAACAACAATTATGTAATGGAACAGATTTTGGATGAAATCCAGTACCACATATGGACATTGGATTTACCGATTAGAGTTATGCTCAAAGAGATGAGATCCTCTGGCATGTGCATTCCAAAGAGACGAAAAAGGTGGATGAACTTTCTTGCAGCGCATTTTCAGTGTGTCTCTATTATTGTACCGCTTCACTGTGTCACTATTATGTACAACAAATTATATACTGGGCAAGTTTCACAGATACTGATTCCATTGTATCAAACTGTTACAAGCACGACACGCTGTCTCGGTAATAATCTATGCTCCGTATCAGTTCGGACAAATACAGAGGATCTGTTTAATGAACTAGCGCGGCGGAAAATTATTGATATACGAGGACATCGCGTTAGTTTGAATATAACATAATAATTCTATTTAGAAGCAAAGGCACAATTGTATTATACTATGAATCTGGATGAGACACCAATCACGTCGCTCTTCGGCGCACTGGGACGGAGACTTCTGTCTTACATATGGTGGCCAGTACGTTGCGTGCGGTCGTTGTTCCGTAGCACGTCGGCTCTACTGGAGCCGACTGCACCAGTAGCACCCTTAAACAGTGTTACATCTGACGCGCCATCTGAAGTACATGTGATTGATCCCCTGTCGCCTCAACCTACAGATGTATCTGAACCAGCAGTGCCCCAAAAAAGCGAGCTCTGCCTCAAGCTTGAGGGAATTGCTGATAACCTTGACGCTGAACTTGTCATGGTGCCTCCGGGTCATCCACAACCTGGCAAATATGTTATATTGATATCATCCAACGGAGAACTAGTTGAGAAGGAACGTAAGACGTGCGGTATCTTTTCAAGTTTTGGTACTAACAAGGATCTCCTATCATTCTTGTTTGGAAAAAATTGCATGAGTCAATACAAGTTATATGCTTTAAATTATCCCAATTGGATTGGGTTATCAAGGATAGGAGAGTTTAAGCGGAACAAAGTATTTCGGGCAGATAACACTGAAACTCAGGATTTCTATTACATTGTCTCCAACTGTGGCTACAGTAAGGATTTTGTGACCGATAGTATGGTACAACAAGAGCAGGCTGAGCGCGACAACTTGGCTGGTTCTGTAACCGAAAATGTTAGAGCACATAACGAATAGCATAAAAATGAACAGCGTATTTCATTCAGATGTATCAGGTTGCAAAGACAGTTGTTAGAGTTATGACACCTAGCCAGGCACACGCGCCTAATGTTAACCAATCAAATGCTATGTGCAACAAGGGACGCGATATACCAGCGATAAAGGGAACGCGTCGCTGCGATGTTGAGAGGAAACAACCGAGAGGTTAACATAATCTAGATTATTTTCAAGATTATGTGGACGTGATAGAGCTTAAGTCTTCAGGCTCACTATCTGTCTGTTCGGTAGCTTCGGTAATTTCAGCGGTTTCAGTAATTTCAGATGCATCCTTTGAACTGAGTCCAATTATGGTTTTCTTTTTCTCTTTGACAACGGGTTTTCGTTTTATGTGCTCTGTCTCAGTCAGCGAACTTTCATCATCATTAGTGATCTCACCGTATGGTCTGGAATGCTCATGGCTACCACAAAATCTTTCTGTTTTGCGCTTACGTGTGCATCTGCCCCCTTTGCTCGTGCGTGCGCAACATCTGATCGCAGTGTTTATTTTCTTTCTTGATTTTGTTAGTACTGAGGCGCTCGAGAATTCTCCGATCTCTATGTCACACAGATACTTTTCTCTCAGTTCCGACAGAGACACGCCAGTTGTCTCTGATACGTCAGCTAAAATAATCTCAAGGTGCTTTCGGCATTGATCTTTGATTATTTTGACCAATTGTTCATTCACAGAGCCGATACTCTGTAAGTAAACGGCAATCTCACCTACATCCATTGGAATACATTATATATCATTTTTCTAGGAGCTCACGGATGCTTGCGCGGCGCGTGCCTTTGATTTGTTGTACCCTAAGATTTTTAGGCAACAAAGTATTTTTAGTAAAACATGTGGGTTAGGGCACAGGTACTTTAACATCAGTGAGCTCCTATCTATTTACATGCCAAGCTTCCACAGGAGCTTGGCACGGAGGGCTCCGTTGTACATAAGCTCACCTGCCTCAAACATCCGGATATCATTCTCACTGACATTGATGAGCAGACCAAGAGCCTTTTGTGTCAGGCCGCGGTAGTTGCGCATGTTCTTGACCTGATCAATGAAGTCCTCAGAGAACTGACGATGTTCCTCAAACTTGCCCTCCTCCGCATTGCGCTCGATACGGCGCTCGCGTGCAGATGCACGATAGGAACTACGAATATCCTTAAGCGCCTTGTGTGGCGAAAATTCCTCTGATCCCTCCTTGACGCGGCGAATCACCACCGGCATACCGTCGTTGTTACCAGTACGCTTCACATGCTCAAGAAGTTGCTTGTACGTGTAAGTACTGAATTCTGGCTTCTTGGACAGTCGACGCACAGTGCGCATGTCCTCCTGTTGCTTATCATACAAGTAAGCAGTGACAGGATCGGCGTAGATCTCTTCCTCCATAGCTTGACGTTCCAGTCGTCGCTCGCGACGTTCCTTAATATCTTCCTCCGAGCGCTGGCGCTTGTAACTAACAACTGTAAATCCTGGATTTTCCGAATCGTCTGAGTAGTATGTCCGTCTTGTCATCTTATATTTTTGGACAAATCATTTTTTACTCCCACTACCCAGCATATTAAAAACATGCCATGTTATGGTATAATGGACAAAAGTACTGCACCTGAACCTGAACCCACACCTAAAGCACCATTGACGTCACGTAAATGTGGCGGTCGGAGAGTCAAGGGAGTGAAAAGAAATCTTAGAGTATCGCTAAATTTTGAACTATATCCCAAGCAACATCAACCCGGAGGCAGCATTAATTGGGCGAGAAATTAAACCTCAACTGGACATACTATATATGATCGGAGACCTCTTGTTGATTAGCCTAACATCCATATTATGTAGGATTAATTTATTGCATCAATAGCGTCAACTCTCAGTATATTTTTATATCCTGTCAATATCTTGTTGACATAGTGATGGGTCTCCTGATCCATAATTATTATTGAGCCTCTTTGTGGCCTTATTGACATATTCATAGCGGGCACAACTAATTCCCCGCCACTGTAGTTGTCGTTAAGATAAAACAGCACTGTATACTTGCTCTGTTGATGTGCTACTGTTGAATGTCCATCCTGATGTATGTTTATGAAGCCGCCTGTCTCATATGAGGTGAAAAACCATCGGCTACCGAGAATGTAAGGTTTTAGACATGGTATATCTTTGAACTTATTGCTCTTATCAATGAAATCATAACGGGAGTATACTGAATAAGAAGGATCGTCGAGTAATGTCGCACGAAGTTTACAGAACGCTATAATATTATTGCATTCCTCATCCGATAATACTTTATGGAACACGCACACAGACATAATATATACTATACATACAGTACTTCATTGAAGAATTGAACATGATATTTACTTAATCATGACAGATATAATTGACAAAATTAAACAACATCTCGACGCTTTCCGCGAGACACACGGACTGAAATTGGAATATCTCAGTGACAAGGAGGTTGCAACATATAAGCAATCGACTGCAACACAAGTTGCAGATGACAGTGAATATAGGCGTAACTGGATAAAATTAAGCTTTAATCAGAAACTTAACAGACTAATGGTCTATCACCGACACCTCTCTGAGGAATATAAACTTATAGATAAACAACAGGAGCAACTGAAGGCTCTGTTTTTTGAGCTGGCGAATAGCAACATACTTGACGAAAAAGGTATGATCAACTATGATAACAAAGAGGGCAATATACTGGGTATGTCAGGACTCAAACAATCACTCACGGGTGATTTTTATTTAGCTTCTGTAGGTAACAAGAAAACTCCCGTGACTGCACCTATTAATAAGATGAAAAAAATATCACTACGAGAACTGTCGACTGCTAACAAAGTTACCTCGGATCCAGATCCAATAGCACCTACTGTACAAGCAGTACAGACTGTAGTGCCAGCAGCAGTGCCAACCGTAGTAGCCAAAGTGCCAGTGGCACAGACCGTAGTAGCCAAAGTGCCAGTGGCACAGACCGTAGTAGCCAAAGTGCCAGTGGCACAGACCGTAGTAGCCAAAGTGCCAGTGGCACAGACCGTCGTAGATAAAGTGCCCGCCGCAGTGCCAACTGTAGTATCCAAGGTGCCCGCCGCAGTGCCAACTGTAGTATCCAAGGTGCCCGCCGCAGTGCCAACTGTAGTATCCAAGGTGCCCGCCGCAGTGCCAACTGTAGTATCCAAGGTGCCC
>SXGU01302503.1_pt1 | contig 12866 bp, 14 predicted proteins | sample 3174531 | NCBI WGS metagenome assembly SXGU01 (sample SAMN11356863, study PRJNA531348) | freshwater metagenome | isolation source: freshwater sample F1-140 | place: China: Fuxian Lake, Yuxi | collected 2017-12-25 | reverse complement strand
GAGTGGCGCCAGTAGGTGACGGCGGAACCGTTCCGGCGGGGGGCATGAGCGGCGCTCCTGCCAAATAGGCGGCGCAGACTTTTGCGCTTTCAACTTGCGCCCTTGTCCTGAAGGTTGCTATCGCGTCCTCGGGCACGTACTGAACCGCTTCCGTTGTCAGTTCGGCAAGGCTGGACAAGAATTGTTCGAGCCGTGAGGGGTCGCGTGTCGGCCTCGCCACAGTTGGACGCTCCGACCAATACTGATCATTGGTCTCGAACTGGCCCTCGGCCTCAGCCTTTGGTCCGATAGTCAGTTCACTGCTAACTGTCGCAGCAAACCGGTACCTCGAAGGTGCATCGAGCATTCCCGCCTGCTGCAAAACCATCTGGACGAAGCGCACGGCGTACCCGCGTGGAATGGTTGTGATCATCTCCTCCCAGACCCGAAGTTCCCCAGCTGTCGCGATGTCAGCAAGAGGTGCGTTCAGCGATCCCGTTGTCAAGTGAACGTCATCGAGACTTGCCTGAAGCGCCCACTGACGGTCTGCCCCGGCCTGTCCGGCCTTGAACACACTGTTGATACCGAAAAATGGTCGATAAATCGTTATCGTCCACTGCTCGTCAGACACTAGGTGGCACAGGTACCCAGCGATGAACGCGCGGAACGCACTCTCGATAGGCAATGCCCTGATCGCACTCGAGCCACCAATCAACTTGAGTGCACCGCTCACGTCGTCACCCGGTACCCACCAATGCGTCGTAGATCGCGGAAATCCCGCAATCTTGTCAACATCCGGGCACAGTGACCCAGTGAGAAAGGCTGTTCGACCGGGCGTTGAAAGCGGTAACTTGTCAACTATCGACCAGGCGACGCTCAGGTGCTCAAACGGAGACGGCATGACTACATGGTATGGCTGAAGTTACTGGGCAGTGAGAACAATCGTATCGAGGCACCGGCTAAGTCGGGATGTCACGGCCAGTGAATGCCCGGGAAGAACCCCGGGGTCCGCTTCATGTATTCCGCATATCCCGCGCGCGTTCGTGCAAGTTGCTCATCAAGCATTCTGACACCCGATACTCGGATGAGCAAGAAAGTCATCAGCGCCGGCGCGAAAATCGTCGCAAACCCGGCAAGCCCCAGATCCAACGTGCAAAGCCAGAACCCCCACCAAATAACGCTATCTCCAAAGTAATTCGGGTGCCTCGTGAGACCCCATAGACCGGTGTCCAGCACTTGACCCTTCTTGGACGGGTCGCGCCGAAACATTGTCAATTGCCAGTCCCCGACTGCCTCAAACACAAACCCGACCACGAAGAGCATTGCCCCGGCAATGTCAAACGCCGACACATCATCAGGGTCAGGCGCCGACGACGCCAACTGTAATGGCGCCGACACAATCAACACTAGCGTGCCCTGGAGGAGGAAGACTTGAAAAAAGCTGAACCACCAATAACGTTCTGGTCCATATTTTTTTCTGAACTCGGTGTACCGGACGTCCTCCGGCTTTCCAATAGAACGAATGATCAGGTGGAGCCAGAGCCTGATAGCCCATAATCCGACCATTGTCAGTAGAACAAGTTTCCCTGCCGAGAGACCAGCCATCAATGCTGTGTTTACCGAAATGAGCAGGAAACCAATGGGCCACCAAGGATCGATAACGCTCGCGTCCCGTCTGATGACGCTCACAATCCAAAGCACAACCATTAGAAGAAGCTGAATCCCTACGTTAACCCAAAATGTGTCCACGAATTCGCTCCCGACCTATTGCAGCTTTTAATCTTTACCTTTACAAATTGTAATATATTACATAATAACATGGTGTACATCACGACCGCGACCTCCAAACGAATGCCGTGTAGACATTAACTATCCACTTGGAGATGTGCTACCGGAAGTATCCGTTTTGTGCAAGTGCTACTGGCCAACACAACGTTTGAGCAGCGGTTCTTGCAAAATGAACCATCGGGAGTACCAGGCCACCCAATGGTTCGCTGAGCAATATTCAACCACCAGTTTCAGAGGCGGCTCATCCGAGTGAGAACAATGTGGCCCGCAACCGACGAAATCGCGGTGAGTGCAACGCCCCAAGCGATGTCAGCGGGAACAAGCATCACCGGCCACCCTGAGATAACTGCCCAGTTGGTCAATTCATAAGTTCCGTAGGCGACAAGCCCCAGTGCGCCCCCCCGGCTGACAGCATGACCGACCGTCTTTGCTCCCATTGCCCCGTAAGCAGTCGTCGCTACGACGTACATTGCGTAGAACAATCCCGCCGCGAGTACATCAGGTTGCGGACGCATGAGATCACCCAGTTGTGACTTGTACATGTCTAGAGCAATGTAACCAAGCCACGTCAGGTCGAGAACGAGCATCACGGCAGCAACCGCACCGCCAGCGGCAAGGATCGCTCCAAGGGACGGAGCCATTTGAGACGCAGGCCTCTCGTCTGGCACCCCGGTCATTACGGCACTCTGCCTGGAAGCAACGCTGCCCCGGCGCGGGTTCTTGGCACTTGGTCGACCACCCATCATCGCTCTCCTGGCTCAGTCAACAAGCTGGATTGCGTGGTTGACTGCCATGCATCTCACAAAATCACCGAGTAGCGTCGTTTGCAGGTGCCTGTAATGCCACCAACAACTAGAAAACGGCATGACCAATCCGTTGGCATGCGCCACTTTAGTCTATGGGAAGCCTCAGCGGAGCGTTAACGGAACCGGGTGATCGCTTCAAGTGTTGTGAGGCGGTCTGGAGAAATCTGTCACGGGCGACCGAATGATCCACTATGGGTCGCGGATAGGTGTCCCCCAGCCGAACCTTTGCGGCTCTGAGAACACTCTCGGGGGCGTCCCAAGGATGGTGAATGTATTCGGACGGCATGGCACGAAGCTCGGGAATCCACTTTCTCACGTAGGCGCCGTCTGGATCAAACCGCTCGCCCTGAGATACTGGATTGAATATGCGGAAATACGGTTGCGGGTCGCACCCACAACCTGCCGTCCATTGCCATCCCGCCGTGTTCTGCGCGAGATCCCCGTCGGTCAGGTAGTGAAGATAGTGGTGTTCGCCACGCCGGAAATCAATCATCAGATGCTTGGTGAGGAAACTCGCAGACACCATTCTCGCTCGGTTGTGAACATACCCCTCGGCGCGAAGTTGTCTCGCCGACGCATCGACAACAGGGTATCCAGTTAGCCCTTCGACCCAGGCCAGCCAGCCTATTTCGTCATCGCGCCACGGAAATCCCGCGAAGTCCTCTTGGAACGGCGTTGTCACGATTGACGGCACATCCCATAGCGTGCTGTAGCTGAATTCCCTCCAAATGAGTTCGTTCTCGAAGGAGATGCCCCCCGCGGTGTTGCCAATGGCATTCCTGGCATCAAGCCAGACCCGACGGGGTGCAATTGTGCCGAACTTCAGGTCGGCCGAAAGCCTACTGGTTCCATCAATTCCCAGAAAGTCTCGGTCGGCCTTATACGCTGTTCCAGCATCTCTGAGAAACCGGGTTAACCGGGCCTCAGCCGGGTCTGAACCGGCCTTCAGGATCGCCGTGTTTCTCTCGATTCCCAATTCCAATAGATCCGGAACCGGGCTGCGAAATGCCAAGACATTGTCAGGCACACGTGATAGCTTCGACGGAGCCCCAACCGCTTGGGCTTGTGAGACATCGCGACGCCACGCCTTCGCGAAAGGGGAAAACACCCCATAGGGCCTGCCAGCCTGCGTTCTTAAAGTGCCTGGGGGATGTACGGTCTCCCCACCTAAGAGTTGAAACTTCTCCCCCAACACTGACGCAACCACGGCATCCCTGCGTCGGGACCCCGGTTCGACCGCCGCTTGCGCAAAGATTGCATCGACGTTCCATTCTCGCGCCAGCCGAGGAACCACCTCTGTCGCACGACCCCTGACCGTCACTAGCGTCGAACCAATGGCCTCGAGGTCAGAACGCAACGCCGTGATTGCATCAAGAAAGAACTGCAGCCGGTGAGGCGGACGGTTGGCCGAGCCACCTTGACTTCCCGGAGCAGCGTCCCGTCCACCATTCCCGAAGTAACTGTCTTCAAGCACAAGAAGTGGGATGACCTCCCCCGACGCGGAAGCACGCACCAGCGGCTCGTGGTCGATAACCCGCAAATCCTTGCCTCGAAACCAAACGATTGACCTCATGGCAACTAGACGCCGGCACCAGCGACCCGGGCAGAGTTAGGCGGCACAGCGCATATGTCTTCCAGACATCTTCCGGTCATTCGCAACCTGTTCTTCGCGAAAAGCAGGTAACCGACATCCAGTGCTTCACGGAGAAGCGGCAAGCGCGTCAGTGAAACAATGCGCGGGAACCCAACTGCGGTGTACAGATGCCTGAAGACCTCCACTCCTTCGATCATCGTCCCATCGGGGAGTCGACCGTGGATGCGCTCCATGAGTTGGGTCCAAGTCAGCCCAGTGTCACCGGCATCGAAAGTCGGTGACGATATGTCCGTAAAACGAACCCGGTCTCGCCGATCAAGTTTCCGGAGCATGTTGATTTCACGTATGCAGAGGGGACAATCTCCATCAAAGAAGACCTCGATGTCAAACGGCAACCGCGCGGATTGTGAGGGCGGATTTGGCTTGACCGCGCCTCGGATGGCCTCGGACCCGTCCCGACCGACGCGGAGCATACCTCGCCACGCATCAACAATCACCTCACCGGCGATCTGGAACCCGACTTCGAAGATCGACAACTGCCGTGGAGCCGGACCACCATCAAGCATGTGTGCCGTAGCGACCCGCCGATGAGCAAAGATGCGGTCAAGAGTCCGCCTGACAAAAAGCACGTGGGCAATGTCACCCAGAAAACCGAACGGGACCGCATACTCCACCACATCACGCATTACCGTCTGGGCACCAGCTGCCTCGAACTCATGCGTGTGCTTCCAGACTGCATATGGACCCGATATCTGTTGATCCACGAAACTGGCTTTCAAAACTCCATCGACTGGATCAACCTGTGGCGGTTCCCAACTCGAGATCAGCGTCCGCCATCGCATCGGAAGTCCGAACAAGCCCAAGGCGTACTCAATCCTAGCGCCGGCAAACATTGCTATCGGCAAGGGCGTCAGAATGCGGAAGCTCAGGAATGACGGCGTCAACGCTTCAAGGTTCGCTGCGTTGGAAAAGATTTCAAAAACTTCCTCAAGAGAGCGATCGATGACCTGCGATTGTTCGAGGCGATGGAGTGGTTTGGCGGGCATAAGTCAATCACTTTCTCGGTGAAAACACAGTAAATATGTGCCCTGATTATCGCCGAAGCGTGACGGGCAAGTCGCGACAACCCGGGGACCTGACAAGGTCCGCGGTTACAACGGCGTACCACAAAAAAACCCGGTGTACTCCGAGATATCGCCATCCCCGATTTCCAACGCAACGTGCCGGAGGCGATGATGCAATCCATTGGATAAGGCGGAGCCCATGACTTACGCGTTTCCTCACTAACGCAATGAACTGACAGTGGATCGGTCCCAGCCCAAGGGTTTTGCCCAGAGGTCGGGTGCATGGGACACCGCGGTCGGCCGTGACCGAACCCCAGACGGTCTGTTCGTCTACGGCATCATCACCACGCGCATGTAGTTCCGGCCGCGGTGCGGGTCACTCGCCCCGCACCGTGAGACCGTTCGGTTTTTCTCCGACGGCGCCGAAGCCTCAAGACGTGGCTTCCCGGCCCGCAAAAATTGCCTCACGGATGAAAGCTCGGATTGGGCACCCGAGGAAATGTTCGTGTCTCAAATGTGCACAATAGTTGAGAGAGCCTAGCGAACTCCAATCCTCGCCCTGCCTGCCTACTCCGATCGACACGGCCCATTCTCTTCGCACCGGATATTTCATGCACACACTTGTGTTAAGTCGAACGCGTCGGCCGTCTCTATCCTCGCGGGATCGGTAACGACTAAGCTCGGCACACTTGAAAGGGTCAGAGTTGCAATCCTGGGGGAACGGAAAGTATCCGCCAGTCACAATTTTCCCGACATGTCCCGAGGACTGCGAATGACACCTGCCACCTGCGTGAAAGGCGCGAAGGGGATGTCCATCGAGCTTGCGACCGCACCAGCTAACTTAGTGATCGCTGTAGTAAGCGCGACCGACCTCGTAGTTTGCGGACGCTAGCCATAAATGACCCAGACCTACACAGGCGTGAACTGCGCGACCGCTTTCCATCCGACGCGCTCGTCGAGGCTGGAACCTATGTGTGATGCCGTTGGGAGCAATGAAGTAAGAAGTCGCTCACTGATCCCCTGAAACTTGTGACTGCAAGAGGCACGCGTACGCCAGACCAGTGGGTCAGTAACCCGCGCGATGATTAGCCTCGGGACCGAAACCGCCTTCGAGGCTTTCTACCCACGCGCGCTGTTCTTCAGTCTCAACCGCCTTGGGTGACCTGACCTCTCGGACGACATTGATCGCCTCTGCCGCACAAAGTCCTCTTGCCACCAGCACCGAGGCACCCACAAGGCCCGACCGACCAACCCCAGCGCGACAGTGAATAACAACACACTGACCGGCATCAGCTGCTTCAATGATGCCTTTGACGAGTTCGATGAATGCAAACCGGTCACGCTCGTGCGGTGGATGCATGTCAGCGATTGGGAAAAATATCGGGCGAATGCCATTGGCAAGTGCGCACCCGCCAAGTTCGGAAATGCCAAGGGTCGCGAACTCAGACGGTTCTATCAACGAGATAAGGCAGTCGGCCCGGTACTGGACGCGCAGTCGTGCCATGTCCGTTGGCAAGTCACGCAACCAACCGTTCGACACGTCCCGCTGACCAGGAGCCAGTGTGATGCCGATTGCACCAACCAACCCGTGAATGCTTGCCGGGAGGAAGTCGACCCGAAGCGGGTCAGTTTCGGAGTTTCGGAGTTGCTCGTCGATGCTCACTGATGCCACCCTGCCTGACCGTTCACTAGGGCTACGCCGTGGTTCATCCAGAGGTGTTCCCACACGTGGCCATCAAGGGCATCAAATCCCCCATTATCCGTAAATCTGTGGTCGTCGGGTTCCTTGACGCGTCGGCCACCACCCACACGTGCCTTCGCGCACATTGCGACCACCTTGTCTTGGGACTGCGCGGATTGGCTGATAGGCACCTCCATCTGCGTTCGCGCGTCGACAATCTACCCTGAAGACCCGCGACCGGATCATGTGTCATCAGTGTCATGCTCATGCGTTACTTTATTCATGAAAGTCGTGTTATATTACTACTGAATTGTGGTTGAACAAGTATCCCAGTGAAGCGACGCATGTTGTTAATTGATCAGTATCATGATCATTGACAGCGAAATTTGAAGCGGTCGTGTTTGTCATATCAGCGGTGAGGCCCTGCAGATTGGGTGAATGACCTGCGGTAGCGCGCCTTCGCGTCCGCGTCCACTGGTGGGATAACGTCGATCCACAAGCGATCAAGCATGACCACGCTCACCCCCGTTTGGACGCGGATGGCATTCAGCGCCTTCGGCGTTTGATTTCTCCGTCAGTCCTACTGTGCAGCATCTGATAGAATCTTAGCCGCTGGACTTCGTGCAGCGTTCCGAACTGAACCTCCAGCGTCCAACCATCACATTGTGACCGAAGCGCATGTCATGGCTTCGGTTGAGGGCATCCCGCCGACGCCTGCGTCCATCTGGATGTCCCGACGGCTCCTCACCCGTCGCTCTTGGGACCAGTCCCAAGTCAGGCGCGCCTGCACAGGCGATTTGCCGTGATATCGATTGCATCCACACCGACACCGACAAGTTGCAAAATACACTTGCCCACCTCATACGTTCATTAGAGGGGGGTGCGTCATACCGCTCAGCAGACACTCCAGACGCGCTCATTGGGTCCATGGTTCGGGTGCGTCGTCGGCAAGTCCACCCAGAACAAGGAATAGGATATTTATGGTCACGTTAGGTGAGTTGCTCACAGTTGGAGGAAAGGACTGGCTGCATATCGGTGGGAAGGTTCGTGCACCCGGCTGGAAAATCCTTGATGCGGTTGCCGCCGACCACGTTGACATCGTGGCAGACCTTCGAGACCTCGCTGGAATTGGCGATGATACTTTCGACGCCATCTATGCGTCCCATGTACTTGAGCACCTCAGCCATCGTGGAGAGCTTGAGTCTGTCACACGCGCGCTACACCGCATCCTCCGAGTAGGAGGAAAGTTGTTCGCCAGCGTGCCAGATATGGACATACTCAGCCGCCTGTTCTGTTCCGAAACCATTTCACCCGGAGATAAGTTTGCAGTCATGGTCAAGATGTTTGGAGGACAATCGGATAAGTTCGATTACCACACAGTTGGTCTCAACCAACAATTCCTAATGGACTATCTATTCATTGGGGGATTCCGGGACGCTTACCAGGTGCCCCAGTTCGGGTTCTTTCCCGATGCCAGTTCCGCGACCGTTGCTGGCGTTCCGTTCTCATTGAACGTCGTCGCGATCAAGACCCCCTGACGCTGCGCTCCCATTTGGAGATATCCCGATGGTGAACGTCTTAAAGCTGTGCATTCTTGGGGTAGTGCTGACCAGAAGGGGCCCCGGACGTCGCCTGCCCGGCACCTGGAAGCATGCTTCAGAAATTGTGACCAGAGGCAACCGAACAGTTTGACCCTGACGCGTGCGCCTCGACCCGAACCACCAATGAAGTATCAGTGTTTTCAGACAATGTCGTGACCATGTACGGCAATGATTTGAAATTCGTTTTCATGCAAGATCATTGCGCTAATCATATACCTATGTCGAACGACTTCCTCGCAACTTGCCGATACCAAAACGCTCAAGTTTAATATCGCCGTGTCCAATGGGACCTTCGCCTGCCTCCGGGAAGGCGACCAGATGTCCAAACTGGTCCGCAGGGGCCGTGCTTCCGCGGAAGCATCCGCTTGCCTCGAAGGTGACAGTCCGAACAAACCCGAGGCAAATCACAACGGCAGATTGCTCACGACGATTTCCGAAGTTGTCCGTGAACCAATGTTGCTCATTTCAGCTCGAACGAGGCGCGGCCCCGAGAACCGTCGCGATCATTAAACGCCGCGAACTCGGCGTGCATCTCGTCCTCGCGCCCGATGGGCGGATCACCAAGCACGGCGACCTCGCCCACGCGCGGCTCGCCCATGCCAGCGGTCACAACGGACCGTCGGTCGGCGTCGAGGTCGTCAACCCGTACTACCCGTACCTGCTGCGGGACGACCTCCCGTGGTCGCGGACCATTCCCGCGCCGTGGGCTCACGGCGGGGCGTACGTGCTGCCAACGCCCGCCCGGGCCGAAGCCACTGCCCAGCTCGTTGCATGGCTCACGAGCCCAGCCGCCGAAGGGCTCTCGATCCCGCGCGCGTGGATGGGCCTTTCCGGCGGACGACTGCGGATGGGCGTTGTCCCCGGGGCCGACCAGCGTCGCCCCGGCGTCTACGCCCACCACTACTTTGCCCACGCCGATGGCGCGTGGCTCGCGCTCTACCCGGGCCTACGAGGAGGCCACCCGACGCGCGACGATCGCCCGCGGGGCGATCGACGTCTCGGACCTCATCGCGTCCGCTACGAACACGAGAGGCACGACATGAACGAATTCAGCGACATCGCGAACTGGCTTCAAGCCACCGGCCCCTACGTCCTCGTGGCCATTCTCGGCTGGGCCTTCTGGCGGATCAACGAGCGAAAGGACGCCGCCCTCCGCGAGCTCTACGAGCGCGTCGCGGAGATGGGGCGCGCGCAGACCGAGGCCACGGTCAAGGTCGAGGCGACGTTGCTCGCGATCAAGGAAGCCATTGAGGAGATGTACGACACGCAGGCTCCGCGCGTGCGTTCAAGCACCTGAAAAAGAAGCCGAATCGCTCTCTCTTCAAGTTGCTGTCGACGACGAACGAAGCGTGTATGCGCCTCGCCACGGGGCACGGCCCCAACGACGCGAGGAGAGAGCGATGAAGATACGCGAGCTGATCGAGATCCTGGAGGAGCTGGCCTCGGAGGCCAGCGTCTACATCATGAGCCAACAGAACTGGCCGTTCGAGGTGGCGATCCACGGGGTCACGGTGCGCGAGGAGTTCACCGAGACCGACGACGAGGACGAGGACGCCGAGGACCAACCGACGCGGACTGAGGGCGATCGGTGGAGCGCGCCGCCCGGAGCGCTGCCGCGCAACGACGTGTTCACCGTCGAGGGCAGGGAGCTTCGGTACGGCAGCAAGGACGCCGGGGACGCTGCCTACCGCGGCTGATCTGCGAGGGCCCACCTGCCCGGCTGTGACCTCCGACGAGGGGGGGGCGGCCTCGCTCTTTCGCGCTTCTCAAGTGCCTGATCTTTCTTCGCTTTCTCCTTGAAGAACGACTTGATGGGGTGCCGAAAGGAAGCGTGTATGTCGCCACGGCCAAGGGCTGCCACCTCCTGAGGAGCACGGCGAAATGCACGCGATCATCGTCACAACGACCACCTACCACGGCCCCGAGCACCGCTACCTCGCTGGCTACGCAGTCCGCATCGTCGGCGTCACTAAGGGGGCTGCCGCGCCCGACCGCGACCCCAAGGCCGACTGCGCCTACCTCACCGACGACCTCGCCTGCTTCGCGCACCTCGCCCGCTGACCCCACCGGGGCGGCGAGAGCCTGCGCGTCGCAGTCCACCGTCGCCTCCACACCTACAAGAAGACGACCATGACCGACAACGTCCAATCCCGCCTCGCCGCGCTCTCGGAGCTTCGGCTGCCCGAACTGCAGGCCCGCTTCGCCGAGATCGTCGGCGAGGAGACCCGCTACCCGAACCGGACCTTCCTGCTCCGGCGCATCGCAGAGTCGCTCGGTGCCGAGGCGCCTGAGACGGGTGCCGTGAGCGAGCCCGACGCGCCCACCGAGGCCTGCGACGCGACACCGTCGTCGCCCACCGAGGCGGCGCACGAAGCTATCGACGCTGTCGCCCCAAGCGAGGCCGATACGGAGGCCGCGACTGCGGTCGAGGCAAGCGAGGCCGAGACGGTACCGACGACCGGCGCGACCGACGCGCTCGCGAACGACCTCGAGATCGACGACCTGCGTGCTCGCTACCTCGCGGTCGTCGGCCGACCCACGGGCAGCCGCGACAAGCGCGACCTGCACTGGAAGAATCGGCTCGCGAGCCAGAGCAAGGTCCTGGTCGGTCCCGTCGGACGCTGCTCACCCGGCGAACCCGCCGTCGAGCACAAGGTCCTGTCGCTTCGAATGCCGGCCGAGACGGTCGAGGCGCTCGACGACGTCTGGCGTCGTCGCGGCCTCAAGAGCCGCATGGAGCTCTTCCGCCACGCCCTCGAACAGTACCTCTCGGGGCTCGGCGAAGCCGCCGCCGCGCGCGTTCGGGGGGCGTGATGGAGCCGGACCAGGCGCGCAAGCGCCAACTCATCGCGGTCCTCGAAGGGGACACCGCCCGGTCGACGGGACGTCGGTACCAGATCGCGCTCGGCGTCCTCGACGAACGCAGCCGAATCGGCTGCTGAACACCGCTGCTGCCGGCGCTCCGCCGAGGTCTCGAGGGCGTAAGTCCGAGAACACTCGCTCTATTCCAAGTGCCTGATTTTTATCTGCCTTTCGCTCGATGTCGACTGGACTTCGTGGGGAACCGAAGCGATGTACGTCCACGCGACGGCAACGAAGCCAAGCACCTGAAAGCAAAGGAGAAAGGCAGCATGAAGACCCTCCGCTTCGGCATCGAGATCGAGACCATCGGCCAGACCCGCGCCGCGGTCGCCCAGGCCATCCAGACGGTGGTGGGCCACACGGTCCAGCACGTCGGCAACCCCACCTGCTACGACCCCTGCGACGTCGTCGCTCCCGACGGCCGTCGCTGGCGGGTGATGGCGGACGCAACCCTCAACGCGTACCGCTCGCGGCAGGCCGAGGTGGTCAGCCCGATCCTGACCTACGCCGACCTCGAGACGCTGCAGGAGGTGGTTCGCGCGGTCCGCAAGTCGAGCGCCAAGGTCGACGCCAGCTGCGGCATCCACGTCGACGCCGCGCGGTTCGACGCCGCGGGACCCCGCAACCTGGTCAAGATCGTCAACAAGCAGGAGCAGCTGATCGAGCACGCGCTCGGGATCACCGAGGCGCGCCGCGCCCGCTGGTGCCGGGGCATCGACCAGAACTTCCTCGCCACGATCGAGCAGCAGCGCCCGACCAACCTCGAGCAGATGAACCGCGCTTGGTACGGCTACCACAACCGCGCGCCCCAGCATTACGACCACACACGCTACCACGGCGTGATCCTCCACAACGTGTGGTTCCGCGGGACGGTCGAGTACCGCTGGTTCGAGGCGACGCTCCACGCCGGGCAGATCACGGCCTACGTGCAGTTCGCCCTCGCGCTCAGCGCCAAGGCGATCGGCGCGAAGGCCAGCTGCGGCAAGCGCCGCGACTTCACCCCCGCCACCGCCAAGTACGACTTCCGGGTCTTCCTCCTCAAGCTCGGCCTGATCGGCGACGAGTTCAAGACGGCGCGCCTGCACCTGATGGCCAAGCTCGAGGTCTCGGCCTCCTCAAAGGGCGAGCGCCGCGACACGGCGGCCTACCGGGCGGCCAGCGGGTGAGCCCGGGGCCCCGTCCAGGGGTCGGCTTCGCGCCGGCACCTCGGGCCGGAACGAGCCGGGTGCCCGTTGCCCGTCGCAAGGTCTTCACGCTGCACGCGCGCGCCTTCCAAGGGGCTGATCCACGACGAGAAATAGGACGAGAACGACTGGACTGCACGACGCGAGAGGACGCGATGTACGACGCCACGAGAGACGCACCACGACGAGGGCCATTGACCCAGACCTACTTCGCCTACGGCTCCAACCTGGATGCCGCGCAGATGCGCGCACGCTGCCCGAGCGCGAAGCTCCTCGGCGCCGCCATCCTGGACGGCTACCGCCTCGG